>Ga0163217_1054310_pt1 | contig 13092 bp, 13 predicted proteins | sample SynspAceP_FD_185933 | JGI IMG/M metagenome (GOLD analysis project Ga0163217, IMG submission 185933) | Saline lake microbial communities from Ace Lake in Antarctica - Synechococcus sp. Ace-P (PacBio error correction) | ecosystem: Environmental > Aquatic > Non-marine Saline and Alkaline > Saline ...
TTTAAAAAAAAATGGGTTTTATTCCAAAACTGGGCCCGGGTAATTTAAAACATAAGCCCTCAAGTCTTCTTTTTCCGTTTTAAAGGTTTCCCTAATTGTACAAAGGCGCTTGAAGTTTTTTCAAAAGATCCCGCTTTCCTCATGGGTTCATTTAAACAAAGTCGAAAGGGGAAAGGAGTTCCCCAACAATTTTTTCCAATCAATTTCGGTTCCGCGCAAATTGGTTGGATAATGCTTTTTTCGGTTTTTGCCCCCAGGCAATCGTAGCTGTTAGAAAGGCCACTTGATCTCTAATATCTTCCCTTCTTTGTTAAAATTTTATGTGGAAATCTGGTAGGGTGGGGATACGCTAGAGCAAGCTGGAACCCCTCTACCTTGGGTTAAAAATGGTCAGAGAATGCATCTGCCGTTTTCTGTCGGGATGCCTGACGCCCTGCTACATTTAACAAAAGATAGTCCAAATTTTGGGTCCTAGTAAATTGCTTTTTTAAGCGATGCTTGTTATTAGTTATTCCTAGGAGCAAGCTGACTCCCTTTGATTATTTAAATTTTTGGTTTTTACTTGATGGTTTTATTAACCATCAAAAGATAGTCTATGGCTTGGAAAACCAAAACGTATGAGTCAAGTAAAACAACTGTTACGAAATGCAGCCATCAAAGGTAAGGCCTATAAAACGATAGCTAGAACCCTTGGAATTAGCAAAGAAAACACGCGTAAAAGAATAATGTAAGAACAGGTCAAGATCAGCGTATCCCCATAGCCAGCTTCTTGCATTAGAACCGACCCGCAGAAGCTTAGAATCCGCTTTAATTTCGGGCCAATCCAAGCCTACAGGGATGAGCGGGTACCTGCCCCTTTAAGGGATAAACTGGAGTAATTATACACCAAAGAACTGAAAAAGGTAGGCGTAAACCGAATGGGTCCTAATGGGAGGAATATAAAGCCGCAGCAATGTTTTGCGATCAATTATTTGTTAACACGCCAATTTTGCTCTATTTTACGTAGCATCCGCGAGCAAGGCCAAAACCCTCTTTGGTATTGGAACATGCCCTGGCGATAAGCTTTATATTGATTTTGCAGGCAAGCCTTTTTATCTTAAACATCGATAGGGAAACAGGGGAAGAGATTAGCGTGGCAGGTTTTTTGTAGCCTGTCTTTCCTTATTCCGACTATGGTTTTTGCCATGGCCGGCTGCCCTCAGACCCAAAAGACAGATGATTTTATCCATGCAACTCAAATGTTGTTTTGAAAGATATAGGAAGGGGCACCCAAAACCTTGGTTCCCTGATAACTAAAGGCGGCCATTGTAAAAGCTAGTAGATACGAGCCCTAGTATCACATAGGGATAATCTCCACAGGAAGACTTCGCCAAATTCATTACGGAATACCGTAACGACGCCGGCCAAGAGTACGAAACCTCAAGATAAAAGCCTTGGTTGGAGAACCAATGTCAAACTGATCTACTTTCCCGTGTGTAAATGCCAAAATCCAACCAACAAATTCTTCGATGATAACCTTCACTCATAAAGCAGTAGCACAAAAATGCAGGCCGCACAACGCAAAACCCGTAATGCAACGTAAAGAACTATTCTAGGGTAGAGAAGTTCATTGGCCGATGAGAAACAAGTATTGTTACCCCTGCCTACTCACAAGATTTTGAAGTAAAATATTAAAATAAAAGCCCTAAAAGTAGCGCATAACAACATATCTATTTGGAGTAACGACAAAACACTATTACAGTGTGCCTTTTGGTCCTAAGGAAAACAAACCAGGGTCATGCTATACCAGAAGTACGGTAAGGATATTCGGGGATAATGGAACGCTTATCGCGAATTGCCACCCATGAGGGCTAAAGACCAATCAGGAATATACCAACCCAAAAAGATCTTTATGCTCTAACCCATCAATATTACAAGCAACGTAGCCCGACCTTTCTATACTGCAACGAGGGGCCTACCTTCATTCAGAAACCCTTTACAAATATATCGAGGCACTATTCAAACAGAACCTAAAATACCAGAGCAGCTTCTACAGAACTTGTGAAGGGATTTTAAAAACTCTCCAAACAAAACCAATCACCAAGAAGTTTATCAAAAGCCTTGTCAGATTCGCTATCAAATGCACCAAATTATTCCTGATGGTTTTTTAAAGCGAATCTTAGAAAACAAAATGGTAAGAGCCAAACAGATGGTCAAGTAAGTCCCAAAGTCCATTGCCAAAAACACAATAATTAATCAAGAGGAGGCTAGCTCTAATAAATAACAATGAAATAGCTATTAATTTAAATCAATAACAAATGAGCGAACATATGAACTCACTAAAAACAAATTACGCTTAATGGGAAAATGTCTGATCGCTGGAGCGCTTTATCGAAACTAGAGAACAGCATCACTATCGCTAAGCGAAGGACTGGAGATGCTACTACCAAAGCGAAAGAGGATCGTTTCCAACAATAGAACGCTTTGAGCGGCTAAAAAGAACCGCTAGTTTAGATATAGTGCCACCTATACGAAGAAATGGTTTTTACCCCTGTAGAGGCCTGAAAACAAATCACAGATCAAGCGACTGGCTACCGGGCAGTACCTTGTCAAAGGGGAATGCTGTACTTATTACAGGCAGCTACAGGATGTGGCAAAAGCTTCATAGGCCTCTGGCTTTAGGGCACAGGGCATGCGCCCAAGGCTCCAAAAAGTACTTTTTTTACTTCAATGCGCAAAAATTACTGTGCACAAACCAAAATGGCCAGAATCGATGGAAGCATATTTAAAACTCTTTTGGGCGTATTGCAAAAGGTGGAGCTACTGATTCTGATGATTTGGATTAAGCCTAAACCCCCCCCCCCCGCCCCCTTAGACAAACAACAAAAATGGATCTTTATGGAATAATTCATTGAGATAGGCACGGGAGATCAAATCCACTATTATTGCCAGTCAAACTTCCGGTAGCTTCTTGGTAATGAAATCATAGGGAAGCAACCATTTGCAGATGCCCCATTTTAGATCGCTTGTGCACTCATCACATCGCAATTTGAACTCAAGGAATAGTTTAGAAAAAAACTGTAATATTTGTCATGTCTTATCTTTTGTAAACCAAATAGCAAGAGGGGTCAACATCACTAGCCAAGATGGGGGGTCAGTATTATAGAATATCAGATAGGGTCCGTAGTTAAGAAATCGGATGATTGTATTGTTTCTACCTTTGGCATCCAAAAATTTTCTTTTTAGTTCTTGCTGTGTCATTCCAGGGGATAATTAAAATTTTATTTTTAAGAAGTATTGGCGTAAGAGTAATGGCATTGTAGGAAGCGTGGCAGACCAATAGACAAATTAGTCTAATTTAAACACGGACATAACTTAAAACGCCCTAAACATAAGTTGGGGTAACACCAATAAGGCGCTATAATAATTATATCCTTTGGGGCAGGTCAAAATGGTTATATGAAACCGCCAGCAAACAAATAAAATGGAAGCGTATAGAATGTAATTGAAATATTTTTTTTCCCCTGAACCAAGATCAAAGGACTCTAAACAGCGTCTCCTCTGCTATTGGAGCAAGCAATTACGCGTTATAAAGAATCATGAGATTGTTGAATAGTTTCTCAAAGAAAGCTTTCTATGGCATGCTCCCCATGGGGGGGGGTGGGTCTATGCCAAAAAGCCCTATTAACTCTCATTTAATATGCCAACACCCATGCCGAGCAAGATTCCCCAAACGAGAAGGGCGAAATAATTCTTAGCCTTAACGGATTTTGGAATATGGAGCAATCTAGTATATTCCGGAGCCTTAATAAATATCTCATACTTTATAAAGTAATTTTTTCATCGAGTAATGGATCCATCCACCATAGTGATTTTCTATCCGCCTACTTTGGCCATTCTCATTATGCGTGACAATGACAAAGTTTGTCCAAATTTGTCCTCCTTAAGATCAAAGAATAACCTTATGAAGATTATGCAAGCTTTCAGAATCTAATTTACCGCTGGTTCGTCGGCAAAAATAACGGAAGGGGTTTGTTTGACCAAGGGCTAGCCACTGCCACGCGCTGTTTGTTCCCCACCGGAAGTTTCATTGGGTTTATGTTGTAATATCTGTGCGTAAAGGTCCAAGAAATCCAAAAGTTCTACGCGCTCGTGCCTCGGCTTTTTCTTTTTTGTTCCTAAAAAGGCAGGGATACATACATTTTCGCAAAGCGGTAAAACTCGGGTAGTACCTGTGGAATTGGAAATATAAACCCAATATGGCTATTACGAAATTTGGCATGGCCTTTCCCGATAGTTTAGTTACGTCCTCCTTCATAATCAGTAAGGTACTGTTCATTTTTATTACTTTGCCGTATCCAAAGTTCCCAGTATTTGTAAGAGAGTGGTTTTGCCGCTCCAGACGGTCCAACAATGGATTACAACCTCTCTTTTTTGTATGTGAAGGTCGCACTCCTTTAAAGTACTGGAGATTTCCGTCAAATTTATTGATATTTGGTAGCCTTGATCATCGGTTTTGAATATGGGTTTTGAAGTAAACATTACGAGAAGATTTAACAAATGCTTTATGCTTTACGATGCCCTTTTTAATAGTGTTTAAATGTGATATAACATCGATTATATTACACTTTAATTCTATTTTTTTATATTCTTTTTTAATTATGTGGTAATGGCTTATATTGTGAATGCGAACAAATTCATAATTCATCAAAAGGAAGTAAGGATGTTTAGTTTTATAATACTGTTGGGAATAAGACGAGCCGATTAAAATAAATTTAGGACTTAGCATTTATGAAACAATATAGCAGTTTTGGAAAGAAATACAATCTAAGAAATTACTGACGAGGTTAAGTCTGATATTCACGATCATCAACAATGAAGAATTGGGAGAATGATCTCATAGGGACGGATTGGTTAAAACACCTGAGAGGCAGCGAAAGGCAATGCTTTTTTTTAACTCAGGGGTATAAAACCAAGATGCTGTAGACGATACTCAAGGGGCGATGTTTAAAGGAGTCTTACAATGAAATGGTCAATTTAAGGATATTGAATGTATTCTTTGTGGCGAACATCATATGTTTGCCCTTTTTTTTGGAAAGCCCATATAGCCTATATTCCAATGGCCACATTTGTTGGTCTGAGTAAAATACCTAGAGTAAGTCGATGTCTTTTGCAGGCGATTGCATGGTACAGGAAAGATTGACCAATGATATCCTAGAAATGCCTTAACAATATTTAAAGGCCACAGGGCGTAGCCTTGTAGTGATCGAGGCATCTCACATGTGCATGGATGATGAGAGGGTGCAAAAACAAAACTCAGTTACCAACTACTTCAGGATTTAGAGTCAGTTTTGGAAAAGAATAGAAAACCGAAACGAGTTCTTAAAATTTTGATCAGTTCAGATTTATCCCTAAAACCCAGTCAAGATCAAGGGGTCATATTTTTTGGGGCAAACTCTATTTGATTTAAAAGCTGTTTGTAAATTATTATTTATTTAATATGTCAACATTAAAAAGACCATAATTAAGAAATCTATTTTTGGGATTGCCTTTTTGACGGGATAGGAATGCTTTTCCTTATAAATTCTAGGTATTGGTGAATTTCAGATGTTATTTGGGCTCCTGTGGCCGGAATGGCTAATGACGCAGATTGTACAAAGGGAAAGAATAGGGACGGTTTTTGCTGGGGGTAGTAAACCTTTGTAGAAAGAAATGCTTCCTGGCGCTGGATGTTACCCAGCCTTTACGATTATGTGGTTTTTTACCTATATTTTTAAATCTTTCAAAAAAGAAAAATTTATATGCGTCAAGTAGTTTAACCATCAGCCCATTAAATAGAATAAGATAGGCCGATCCAAATGTATTAAGTGAACCATTGTTACTTAAAATTTCCAATAATCTTTCTTAGATTTATCTTCCTATTACAATTCAAGTTAAATGAAAAGAAGCAATTTTTGTCAAAAAAACCACCTTAGGTTCTTTGGCTGGAAATACTAGGTATGAAATTGTTTTTGGATCCTAACATACCCAGAACACTATAGCCTTAATTTGGGCTTCAAGGACCCAGACCCCTTTCAAATTTGTTCAATAAGGATAAGGAAATGGTAGTGCTCAATAGCAAACCGTGGAATATGGAGGCTGTGGCCCATTTATTGGACGACAGGATAACGCCCAACAAATATATGTTTTATCCGCAAACAATGGTTTGGTTTCGGAAAATATAAATGAAAAGGAGTGGACCATTACATTCGATGGGGAAATGCGGTCAAGAAAGAATCTTTTAATGGAAGAACTCCAAATCAAAATTCCTCCCATCACACCTATCAAAACTTACGGTAGAATCGTGGAGTAATGGTAGGAGCGAATTTGAATCCGCCGGCGGAAAGAACCAATGGGACTATTGGAGCAAGTTGGCTGTGTTCTTGGACAGGGGTTCGTCTCAAAGATGTTTTGAAGGAGGTTGGAAATAAAGGATGATGCCGTCTATATCGGCTATCATGCGGGCAGATCAAGCATTTAAGTAGGGCCCTAAAAAAGAAGGCCTATATCTAGGGGTGTAACCTATGTCAAAGGCTTTAGCAGGACGAAACATTATTGGCTTTAAAATGAACGGAGAGGATATTCCCCTTGGTTGCAATGGATACCATTGCGTTGGTTTGGTGGTGGATGGCCCGCATCTACTTCTGGTAAATGGTAAACAGGAATTAGTATTAGGAAATCTAGTACATGATGGCGAAAAAATGATGGAATTCCTATAGGGTTCCTTGTCACCCAGTGGCTCCAGGGGAGAAGTTAAGGTGAGGACACTGTGCAATTATAAAGATCCATGCCAGTTAAAATCTTTGATTACCTATCCAAAATCAGGCCGCCATTATTTCCAAGGGTAAAAAAACTTAATATTAGAGGTCAATGCTTGGGCAGGGGAATTAGAATAACCAAAAGTCTCGTATTCTATTGATTTGGGCCACCTTGGTCGATTGTACTTTGGAAGCCGCGAACGGTTGGGCTTGGCGCATTTTAAAGCCAGTATCGGTTTTCCAAAAACAGGATATTATCGAAGTAATGGCTCGGGCACAGATACCCCACGGAGTGAGTTCAGCCATGTTATTGCGCAGGTTGGAATCCAAAGGATACTGAATAAATGCCATGCAATAGAATTTGCTGGTTAAAGTTAGTTAAATGAACAAGAAATAATTTTAGAAAACCGGTCAAGTCCATTTTAAATAGTGTTTTAGTGGTTTTGCTTCGTCATGGTGATACTTTATAAGGCGTTTTGGGCCATTGGGCCTTTATGATGGATCCATCTGCCCTTTGTTCGTTTAAAGGGGATGCACCCGTTCCAGAAAATAATTGGGCACAACCTCCGAAGATGATGATTGGGATCAGATAGAAAAATGGCAAATTCATTTACCCGGGATTTAAAGACGGAGAAGGGTTAATGGCCCGTAGTGAATAATTGCACAATTGTCATCCGCCAATCTTTAGTTGATACAGAACAAGAATGAACTGAGAGCGATGGTAGAGGACCCATTCGTTGGATGCAAAAAACCCAGAACTTATGGGAATTTGGGAGATAAAATGAAAAAGGTAATTATAAAATTTTTTGGTCACAAAATTACCCTCCAATGAGTAAGGGAAGGAGAGAAGCGCTGACCAAATATCCAATGGTAAATCCATTGTAAAAGGAGGAATAGGGGAGTGGGACAATGTAAGGAAATAGATCTTGGGAAAAATATTTTGAAGCTTTTAATTAATGGCGTTTATAGGAACTGCGAATTGGAATGGAAGTCCATTATATTCCGAAGTGCCTTGGTATACCAATTATTTCTGGGGGTTGATTATTATTTCCTATTGGTTTGGATGCTGGAAATTTTATTTCCTTGCGTAAGAATCAATCTATTTTTCGAGGGATTTTTTGGTTGGACCGGCTTTTATATGTTTTTTAATTTCTTCCTTTTTGCCATTGCCCATAAGCGTTTTTTATAAAGTTATTGGGACTACTTTTTGAGAACTTGGGGGAATTTATAAAAAATAGTGGCTATATTGGATATGGTCACAATTTTTCCTTCTTGGGTCCCAATTAATTGATTTCTTTTGTTTTGGATTTTTGTCAATGGTTTACCCATATTTAGCTACATTAAATATCCATTTTTTGTGGATAAATTCCATCAAATAACACCAACAGTGTTAAGGAGAATGGGCTTTTGCCGCCCACTTAAGGTATGCATTGGATGGAAAAAACGTTTTTTAGCAAACCTTTAAAAACTTTTGGGGTAATGATCTTAGGGGGATTTTGAACCGGAACAAGCCTATATTGTACATTTTTAGCCATACCATAGGTCATTTGAATGCACGCCAATATAAAATTACCTGGGGACCCTTAAAATATAATTTTAAACCAATCCCGTAATGCACCTCGTATCATCACGCGCAACGATTTGCCGGATGGGAAAAGCGGAGTAAATTTCGGAATCAGCCCTTAGTCTTGGGATTATATATTTAAAACCAAAACTATAATCCCGGAGGACAGTGGTACCATTGAATGGGCTTTACGGAGATGAAGATAAATTCCGAGTTCTTTTTGGAAAACAATTAACCTACGGCCTAGGTTAAGCCTAAACCGTAGGGAAATTTATTAAATGTCAATACAAGGTCATAATTGGACTTAAAAAGGAATGCTTAATCCCAACGGAAATATTCCTTCCTGGATTTAAAATATTCCATCGGCTTCAATCGGGACAAATGGGATATATAATTTTCGTTCAGGCAGGTATTTTGCGCTTAGCCTAACATTAATATCGCCTGATTGGCTACAATAAGTTGGCCACCCAATCCCTATATTTAACAAGGTGGTAAACCGTTTGTAAGGTGTCTCAAAATCACCTAATTTTTATTTTGTCTAAATACCTGAGTTTTTAAGGTTGCATAACGCATAACTAACTGTGTAAAATCCATTCTTTATTTTTTTTGAAAATTCCACTGCTTAGCGTATTGGTTATTGAGTTGGCGGGATAAGGGGTAGATTTTGCTTCCATTTTTTAATTTGCCCCTCACGGTCTGATAACTGCTTTTCCAAGTGCAGCATTCCAGGGGTGGGGGTGAAAGATGAAATCCAAATTCCGCCACCGTACAACGTCCGGCATTTTCCTGCTCATTACTAAAAACGGCGTCCGCTGTCCTCAAAAGGTTCCATGCGGGCGCAATAAACAGCTTAATCTTCTAATGGTGTTGGTAAAAACCCGTTGGCGTAAAATTCAATGTTTCACTTTTATATTCCAAGGCCAAATCTGTTTTGTAGATTTTGTTCGTTACCTAAATTGGCAATTAACTATTTCGTATCTATTGGTACCTTCGTGCACTCCATTGGAGGTTAGTTCTGCAGTTTGGGGCCCTAAAGCCAGAGGCCTATGTTTAATCGGGTGTTTTGAAGTTTTCTTGGCCAAAAATTATACTTGTATCCTATGTTGGTCATTAAAAGCTGCTGAAATCTCTCTTAATTCGTGCGGCTATATAACGCTTCTTCCCCCACAATACCATTTTGGTCACCATTAATGGCTCTATGGTCGTAATCTAATACCGAGCTGTAAAACTCATTTTTGTCATTAAAATGAAATATGAGAGGTTGGCCCAAACCCAATATCATTGTGGTTGCATCCGGTAGTCAAAGGGCTTCTTCCCCATAATTGGGTGTTGGTCTGATGTATGCCCTGTGGGCGCCCACAATGGTCTCAAACTTTTTTCCATTTAGGAAGGTTGATTAACAAATTGTAGTTTTAAGGTAGAAACAAATTCATATCCAAGGCGGCTGATCCCCACGTCCTTCAAATTCCTTTCTATATTAATATATAACCAAGGGTTAAATCCAAACTCGACCTATCCAAAAACCATGTTGGTTTGTTAGAGCTTAGTATGTGGTTTGTTTTAATAGTTTGGAAAGGGAGGTCAGGTTTTTTGCCGTTCATTGGTCTGAAATCCCTTTTTCTTCGCGGAATGCCCAAATCAGATTTGTTTGTTAATTGTACCTACTCTGTTTTAAACAGTTGGTGGACTTGATATGCGGTCCCAATTTGATGTCACTTTACTTAAAGAACGGGAATTGGTTACTTATCGCCTTTTCAGTGGTATAATCCACAATGTGAAGTAGTTCCCAGCCCTGAGTAAATACTTTCATTTTATTTGCTGAGGTCCTTATTCCGAGTCCCATTTTAAATCGCTTGGGTGTTGGAATAGTAAATTTAAGGTTGACCATTCCTTTTACTCTGTTTTTTTTGCATCGGCGAATTTCTCCTGGGATTAAGATAAATTACACCGCCCATGGCATCGGACCCAATAACAAGAGAGGCAGGTCCTTAAAATTACTTTCCACACTCTCAATGCCGGCATCATTCACCCCAAAGTCCATGTTCATCTCTCCAAATTGTTTGATTTTCCAAACGGATTCTTGAGTGTATATCAACACCCGATTGGAGGTAAGCCCCCTAATAACGGTTTTCCAATGCCACTCCTGTAGAAACTACATTTAACACCGGAATATCTGTAATTCCTTCTGCCAGTGTTGTGGCTGTGCCTTTGTCTTTAGTGTAGCATTTTTTGAATAACTCCACTTCATCGACATTTTCACTTTGTAATTTATGGAAAGGAGTAGAACTAATTAACCTCCTCCATTTTCAAATGGCACTGGGCATTAATGTAATATTAATTGGTTTTTCCCCATTCGTAATGTTTATGGTAGCTTGAATAGCTTTGAAAACCCAATATATGAAGGCTACACTTTGTAGGATGCCAACGGGAAGCTTATTCATTTTATACTGCCCACTAGTATTGGTGACACTTCCCTTTCCAATTGAGGGAAGTATAATGGGATAACGCTGTTCCAAAAAGGCTCTCCATTGTCTCTTGATCGGTTATCTTACCGCTAAGGTTATTTTTTGGGAACTGACGAAATGAATGTCAACATGCTTAGCAAATGACAAGAATATTTTTTTCATTTATTGAAATTTTATATGTTTTGTAATGGGCTTATTGGCCATTTACTGCAACTTTGTTTATTTTTTAATTGAATTTATAACTCCGGTTTTTTACTTATTGACTTAAATGGGGCAATTTGTTGCATATTTTAAAATTAAGACATGCACTTTTTAAAATTTTTTAGCTATTGCCCAAAGTTGCTGTCAATCATGATAGTTTCGTTATATGGCAAATAGGCGCATATATCGTCGCAAGTCAAGAGCTTAATTAGGTAGGCAGTGAGTAATTGTCCACAGACAGATTTCAAATCGTTTAATATTTTTAACTGGATTGAGTATCCTCCGTGATGAAAACCATAACGCTACTATTTATTATTGGCAATTTTTATGATAGACGGGGAGGGGCCTCTACGGAGAAATGAAGTTTTTGATACTTGCTTAAGAAATTTATAGAAGTTTATGATTTCGTGGATTTTGGGGATCACTGAAAATGTCCAGGACTCTTTGTTGTAGACTAGAATAAAAAGGGGTTAAATTGAATTTTGATAATCGGCAATCCAGTTCTACTGCAATGTAATGGTGCAGTTTACCTTTTTTCTTAACAAACAAAGGTATGATTGCTCAAGATGGCATGTTTTAGTTTTAAAACACCAGAAGGAAGCCGTTATTAAGGCCGAACCAAGAGGGCAGCAATAAAAGAAAATAGGTATTTCTTAAATTAATCTCACCTCTTTCAAATCTAGTGGGTATAGCCCACAAAATAATTTGTTAAGAAAAATATAAATTATTTAAATATAAAACCTAAAACGCGAGACGGCTTAACATTTTTTTTTCAAATTCCCAGAAGAATTTGAATTGGCGCAAACAAACACCCGCTGAATTAACTAATAGAAATTGATAAATGGGGAAAGATTAATAAAATTCTAAACAGTAAATAAATAAGCCCTCCCAAATAAATCGGGAAGAAAATTATCCTTATTCAATCGATCCAATAAGAAAAGGGTTTTGCAGCATAAACCGCTGATGAAACCTGTAATGGAGAATAACTATACAATTATCGTGAGGCTTGGATTAGAGGCTTACTCCCAACGATTGTTTTAAATTTCTTCATACGCTAATTTAAATCGAACACAAAGATAACTTTTTTACACGGGGAACAAATGGCCCCAATCTTTGATTGTATTTACGTTGGATAAATAAAGTAATTAATATTAAGTTTATAATTCACCTCATAACCGATATATGCAGTATTGGAGTTATAGTCGATCTGGGCAATTCATAAAGATTGGGGCTCTATCTCCAAAGGGTTTGTGTTAACCTTGATTCCACTCTAGACATAGATTCTGTTTCATATTTTCCAAATAAGATTGGGAAATAAAAACCTTCGGGGCCTTGGCAATGCTTCTGTAGCCAAAGTTCAAATCCAGGTTCTAAATAATAATTTCATTATGCCGTTTTATCGTCCTTGATGGATATGGTGTCACCTTTGGTTTGGGAAAAAGCCGGCCTTCTCATCATCTGTAATGGAAATGTGCTTTCTTGGAACTGCTGCAATTGACTATAGATAAGTAAACAACGCCAGGATGCCGATAAGTAAATAATAATATTTTTTCATTGTCTTTATTTCAAATTACTCCTTATTAAAATGTGGGCAATAATGTGTTTTTAACTGCTACCCATTATTATATCCGATTCTTTCTTATAAGATACAAAAAAAGCCATTTGAATTACAAATGGCTTTTCAAATAAAAAAATGTTAAATCTGTTATTTTCCAAAAAGCCCAAACAAGTACGCCTCCTAATCCACCTTTCTTTTACTGGGTTCCATAACATTCTAGCAACATCATCCAAAAATGCTTACATCACATCGGCATCCAACAGGGTTGTAATTAAACCTTTGGTTCTGTTGTGGTGTCCTCTCCCAAACATGCTGCCCAATAAACTATTTAATCCATTGGAATCATTTACATTGCTTTGAGCCTTTTGTTTTCGCCAAATTACGCGCCATTTACCAGGAGCTGCTATTTTAATGGAATTTGTGCTACGAACCCAGCATCCAACTGATTTTCCTGATCAAAGCATTCTCACATTAGCTTGCTTTCCCTCCAAAAAATGTCCCAATATAACCAGCACCGTCATCATTACT
>Ga0163217_1085547_pt1 | contig 13092 bp, 5 predicted proteins | sample SynspAceP_FD_185933 | JGI IMG/M metagenome (GOLD analysis project Ga0163217, IMG submission 185933) | Saline lake microbial communities from Ace Lake in Antarctica - Synechococcus sp. Ace-P (PacBio error correction) | ecosystem: Environmental > Aquatic > Non-marine Saline and Alkaline > Saline ...
TGGAGAAGGAAAAGATTTAAAAAATTTCCAGTTTTTTCCAAGCCCCCCCTAAAATGAACCTGAAAGCCCTAAAAGCGAAAGTTGGTTGGTTTTGGGGAAAACCCAATATCGCCGGATAGAAAGCAAAGTACCTTCGAAACTACGCTCAGATAAAGTAAAAAACCTACTTTAAATCTGAAAATTGGGTAAAGAAAATTAGTGCCTTGTTTTAACGACAAATGGAACAAAATAATCGCCGGATACGAAAGCAAAAGTTAAAGGTAGCTCGTCGGGCTCATAACCCGAAGGTCCACTGGTTCCCGAGTCTCAGTTCCCCGCTACTAAGAAGGAGCCGAATTGCTATGCAAATCGGTTTTTTGTTCCTAAAATGCGAGAATTTATTCTTAAGCATTTTTAGAAAACAAAAAAAAAGTTATCGCCGTGAAACGCGAATGGGTTTTTTTAGTAAAGCCCCCCCTCAATGGCCCTCTGTTCCCCCGAATAGTTGCAACGGGAAAGAATCCCAGTCTCCCGCTACTAAGTAAAGCCTTTTCAGGAAACTGAAAGGCTTTTTGTATGAGGTGGTGGGCGGAGCAAGTTTACTTGCTTAGCAAATACAAACATAAAAAAATAGCAGGCCCTTTAGCTTGGTAGGTCTTTTTTTTTAGTAAAGCCACTCCCCAAGCCCTTTCCGGAAAGTGGCACAACGTAAGAAAGAATCAAGTTCCCCGCTAACTAAGAAAGGCTTCAGGAAAAAACTGAAGGCTTTGTTATGAGGTGTGCGGAGCCACAGTTAAACCTATGCCTTAAGGCAAATATCTAAATAAAAAAAAATAGCAAGGCTTTAGCCTTTAAGGCTTTTTTTAGTAAAGCCACCCCTACCTGTCAAACTAGCGACGCGAGTTTAAATCCAGTCTCCTTACTCTGGTCCAACGAGCGACAACGAGTAAACGCCAATTCTAACTACTAGAACGCGATGGGCTTGTCTAGTAAAGCCCACCCCTACGGCTGGCGAACGAGCCACAACGCGTTACTCCAGTCCCGAGAATAAATCTAAGGCTCATAAAAATGTCAAATAGCCTTTTTTTATGTTTGAGGTAGCAAACATTTCAAGATTGGGTGGTATAGTAAACTGCGCCTTTTATTTTTGATGCTACTCCTAATTGTATGATTAGAGTTGTACGCTTTAAAAATAACGCTAACCCTTATAAAACCCTGCTTTAAAAATAAATAATGGTAATTTTCCAGCAGCCATATAAAATCAAAAAATAAGTGTGTGGGCAATACTTATTTAGTTTCTGGGTGGCATTAATTGCTAGACATCAACTCCATTACCTTTTAGCTCCGCATTACCCATCAGGTTTTTTCTTTAAATAGTTTTTATTAAATTGTGGTGGGTCATTTATCAACTTGCGGAGCAAGCTCTTTTTTAGGGAGGTTATATTTCTACTTTATATGCCCCATTCTAATATCGTGAAAAAATACTTAAGAAATCAAAAAATGAAGATATTGAGTATCTTGGAAACAAGAATGAATGGAAAAAAAGTTCACGAGTGATTTGGTTTTTTGCATTACACATGTTTTTTCGCAGAATGATTTAGATACGATACCCATAATCACTATAATAATCTAACACTTAAGCTTAAAAATTCTCAAAAAAATAATAATTTAACAAAAAAAACTGTTAAATTGCTCTGATTTCTAAAGAATAGCTCATTATAATTATTTAAGAGATTAAACTCTTTCTTGTGTAAACATTAGTAGCTGAAAAACCGCATATAATCTGAAATTTACTGATAATTTTTAAAAGAGATATACGATGAAAAATGATACAACATTCGAGCATTTTCCTTTATCATATTTAGGTGTCCTCTTACATTCTAAATCAATGTAGCTGATGAACGAAATGACAATGAAAATGCGTAAATCAAACAATAACAGCGTCTATAAGGCAGCATTGATTTTATCAGAAGAAGAAATAAACTAGCAGAGACACCTATGCCATATTTAGATTGGTTTGTGGTCGTCACCAGTCCAACATAAAAAAATAGCGACACACACATGAATGCCGAGAAAATTGCTAATTCAGTATGATTTAGACTATACAATTTGCCCGTGGGCAATTGCAAAATCAAAGAATTTACAAAATTTGTAAATCATTTCCCTAAATTGACGGCGCAGGTTAAGTAGTGCCAATGCTTTTCCAAATAGGGCGACTATCGAAGAATTTAGACATTGTAAGACCTACAGAGTAATTTAAGATGCTACTTACAAATTCAGCTATTATTTCGGTTTTGAAGAGTTACAATGTGCTCTCGTATCAATTAAGAGTTTCATCGCTACAATCGAAAATCTGGAAGTACATAGACCCCAATTAACAGCAAGAGAGAATTTAACCTTATAATAAACCAGTAAAACTAATAAACAATGTAAGTCAAATAAAAAACGTCATAACTATGGTTGTCATTGTCTTCAATGATTTATGGGCAAAACCCTCGCTTTCGGAATGAAGTGAATCAAGGATATTGAAATATATTGGTTGAGGAAAGAAAAATTAGCAGGAGTCATGGAATTTTAGATACTACTTGGGGTATAGAGGGTAGTCCAAATAATATAAACAAAGTGAGCAACGCCATTAATGGAAATGATGCAAAGCCTATTAAGCACTAAACCATGGTAATATGAATTTTAAAGTGAAGAGAACGGTGTGTTTTTCACCAGGAATACAGAAAATGGTATAATGATTGATTGCGAAAGTTCGAATACGAAATATATGATGCTCTAGAAGTGGTAAACTTATAGAGTTACCGATATTAAAGATTTGACGGATGCCATGAAAATACGAATGGATCTAACTTAATAACAGTTATTCAAATTACTTCAAGCATCCCAAAATCATTTAAAAAAAGGCTTGAAAGACAATGTATCTAAGATTAAATGAATTAGTAAGTAGAGAATGACCATAAAAAAAAGATAGCAAATGTTCCAGAATAAAAAAAACCAGTCGATAGCTTTAAACTAAGACGGCTGCTATTGATCATAATGGGAGGAGTTTAAGGGAACTTAATTAATTCATCTAGTTCCTTTCAAATAACCTATCTGATCACAGCGCTAACTATCGCCTAAATTCGATAAGGTCAATGCTAGTAGCAGATGTAGAAACATATCCCAATCAATCGTAAGTCATCAAAAATATTTGAATCTGTAACAGGGAAAAAGAGATGGTGAAGGGGTCGAAAGGTGATCAGGAGAGCGAGCAGCACTAAAGCTGGGGCTGGCTGGGCTACTGTCGTGAAAGACCAGGCCTTCTTGGGTCGTTGTAAACATTGAAGCTGAAAATCGTTCCATCAAGATAGAAAGTAAAATATATCAGCAAAATCTGACGTTCATCCTGCCCTGAATCATTCAAGATGTAATACGGCCAATCCAGAAATTCAACTATCACTTTGCACTTGACTATTTGTGAACTATTATCTGGGTTTTCACAATCATTACATCCACTAGAACAAGCTGCAAATAAAGTGGATGCTATAATAGCCATTACAGACTAAAAATAAAATTGTTTTCTATGTTTTTAGAAAATTAATATTTTAATTTGTTTAATCACCTTCGTAACGAAGAACTTCCCGTCACCGCTAAAGATTGAGAAAGTAGAATAGGTTACTTGACCAATCCGAGGTCACCTCCGATGTGAACCCCTGAAAAGTATCAGGTTCTTGATTTCCGTTAAAAGACCTATCTAACAAATAGATTTCCCTCCGAGTCCAATTACTAATCTGAAAAGCCCACTAACTTGTGGCTGAATACAGCAATTGTAATCTGCGGTTGTTAGTCTTGCCAGTTTAAATGTTTGAAGGTATCACCACCATTTTCCAGTAAAATCGCCACCAATGTTCCTTCTACACCTCAAGTTAAGGAACATTCTGATAAAAATCATCACTAGAACAAGCTGCAAATAGTGAAGAAGCTAACACCATTGCAAAGGAATAAATTCCGGTTTTCATATTTAAATAGTATAGCTATTAACAGTTAAACTTTTAAAGCTTAGTTCATCATCATTAGCTTTTCAAAATCCAATTTCTGTCGCCAGATTCTGTTCATTTCGTGTAAGATCCCAAGTACCATTAAAATCTGGTAAACTTGGTATGTCTATAATAAAATCGATATTGTTCCGGAGCTGTTGCTGACCAATTCCAGTAGTGGTATTTCCATTTTCAGTTACGGTAATCGTTCCGTTAAGATCAAAATTAAAAACATACCACTATACTGGCTCTAGGTCCTATCATTAAATTCCAATCATCAAACCATCCAGTTAGTACAGATTACGAAATTGCTTCTAAATCGCTTGTTTGTACATTACAACAATCACAATCATTAATAGTCCGTTACATCATCTCACGACAAGTACTTCGCATCTTCAATAGCCGATTTAAACTCCTGTAAATTTTGATAGTCCATTGTACTGCATCCGCAAGAATTACGTAAAGGAAAGTTTATTGTAACCGCAGCATAAAGTCATCTAAATCATCAAAAAGTCATACATAATCATTTATCATAGTTAATAACGATGTACAATTTGCCATTATTTTATAAAAATAAGAGGCAGTTATAGGTATTGAAAATCAATATACAACTCTATATCCATCATCAATCAGAATTTTCCTCAGGGCATTGGCAATTAATGCAAGAGCTCTGGATATGCTTACAACGCTAGTGGTAGTCAAAAAACTACTGTAATAGGGAACAAATACTAATGTATCCGTTGCATTATATCCGCTCAAATTACTTCCTACTGGTTTGGAATCATCATAGAAATCGACAAGTAACTTTCTGTTCATTAGCAATTACTGTTACTTGCAATTGGTACATTTAAAACAACTGCGTTGTCAATATATTATAAAAGAACCATCGTTTTGAAGGTTCTGTTCAAGCAAATAGCAATGCAGAATTGGCTACTATAGTTTGTTCTGCGGTGGTCAATAGACAAATCATCTCCGTTTCGACAAACGATGTGAAAAATACAACGCTAAAAAGCAATGCTAATAACACTGGTTTAAAGTTTTCATAGTAAGAATTAATTTTTTAATTTTGTTTGCTTTAATTGCAGTTAAACTATATAAAATCAAAATGACTTCTAATTACCTCTTTAGCTTAAAACAACCTTCCGTATAGAAAATGCCCCAAAAAAAAATCAATATATTTTTACATACCTGTAACACCTAAATAATAATTACAAGCCGTTTTGCCTAAAGATTTAAACAAAAATGTTGCGATAAAATACTTTTCCAAACATAATCGAGAAAAGCGCAACAAAGCTTAAGTGACCTCTTTAACTAATAAATACGGTGAAAGTTAAAATCCTCAGACAAGGGGCAGACCATTCATTAAAAATGTGGCAGAATATTGCGCTAAAATTACTACGCCAAACCTGCAAAATCATACATCATACTGTCCTAATAATAATAGATCTAAACGAATTAAGCATCAGTAAGGTAGTAACTAACTAAATAAAGGTAAGCCCAACAGACTATACTTATGAAACGCCTGAGTTTTAAAATGCAAAAGAGGAATTTCTTGTGCGTTATGAAAAACGTACTTCTAGCCACACAAACCAGAACAAACGAGAGGCCGTTTACAATTAAAAATAGAAGCAAAACACATAGAAATGCAAGATAGAATAGTGTACAAAAAAGTAGTTGGGCATCGTATAATGCAGCTTTGGCCATCTTAAACAGAGCACTGAAGATTTAAACTGAAATAATTTAGGACATATAGTCGTTAAGTTTGTTTAACAGTATAACCTGAAAGTAATGGATAAAAAATTACTATAAAAAAATGGCTTTGATAATGACCTTAACAGCGAAGAGCAAAAAGCCTTTGAGCGCTAGAGGACAAGTCTTTTTAATGAAATATAGAAGAAGGACAACGGTTCAAAGGCAAAATACATCAAAAGTAAAGCACTTTGAAAATCTTGAAAAAGACTTACAAAAACCAGAACCTTACTTAATGGACCAAAAACATGATTAGGATGGCTGCTGTAAGTTGAATTGGATTTGACGTAATCCCCTTTTAATAAAGATCAACAATAGTACGTTTTGAAACACATTGCACAAACGGAACAAATTACGTTACCGTGATAATTCTGTGGTCAACCTAAATAACGTAACCAATAAAGTTTATGAATAATTGGAAAAAGAACGTAGTGTAGAAACCTAAAAGAGAAACCTATTAAAGTGCCAAAGGCAAACGTTTTGATTAAAAACAGCCACAGATGGTGATGCTTTTAGGAACACAAATTTAATGTAATTAGCCCGAGATAGTATTTTTAGTGTCATATGTTATGAAGGATAGTGCAGGTCTTACAATAAAAAGAATAACTAAAACTTCTGCGGTAAAGCTATCGTAATTATTAAGTAAGCCAGAATGCGTTTGATGTGCAGTTATCAGCCTGAGTTTAAGCAATATGAAAGTTTTAAGAAGGCAAGTAGAGAAGACGTTGTGCATCTATAGAGAGCCATACAAATGTAAAATCGTTCAGAGGAAATAATAGATAATCTATTTATTTACAGGAGCGTTGAGCTTAATAATTGGTAATGCCCCTAAAAGCTACTACTCAAAGTCTAATTTGACCTACGAAAAAATAGTAAAAATGTGGTTAAAATTAGGATGCAAAGAAGTAATTGGGCTTATATCATACTCATATGTTGCGTATTTTGTCTTTTAAGGCACAAGCGCAAAACTTCGGAGAAAAAGATTCGCTAAAGAGTGCTCGATATTTTGTCCAGACAACATCAAGTACAATTTAATTATCAAAAGGATTTATTAAAAGAAATAACCGTTTTTTCGCTTCGCGAAAAGCGCGCACTATTGAAAACCTAAACGTTACAGAAGCAAAACGTCATTGCCGGTTTTACCAAAATTGGGAGCCATCATATACACCATTTACAAAACCAATCAGAATTGTCGTTAGCCTGCAAGATTACGTCCTAAATCACTTGAAGGCAACATTACTTCAAAAACAAAACAATACGGTAAGTAAAAAAAGATGGTTTTTGAAATAGAGTCCGTTCTTTAATGAAGAAGTTGAAATTAGATTTAGTTTTAAGACCAAAAAGCGAGAAGCAAAATCCTTATTCAGAGCAATGCACTACTATCAAATGTACGAAGAAGAATGCTGCAAATGTCCGCCAGTTGTGTAGAAAGCTATTATGGAGCTCGACAAAAATAGTGGGATGGAAACTAACAGCTATAAATTTAATAAATTAACAACGCTCCAGCCCTTATTGAAACAGAGTTATACAACAAGTACAGGTCACTTCCTGGAATAATTAAGTGTAATTAATACCGTGCTAAATCATCACCATTAGTAGGTTCACTCTACTGACCGATCTAATTACAACGAGGTATACGAATATAAGTTATCAATCTGGTTCTTAACACCTATTCAGCGTTTAATTTCAGCTTTAAGACTATCCTAACGACATCTGAGTAGTTAAAACAAAACGGCAACGTTATTACCAACGGCTACTGATGCTCCCCATAAACCGATGTGTTTCGGCAGTATGAAATGAACTACCGAGACCAAATACCAAAGGGTTTTTGAAGCAGTCTAGTTAATTTATTATGCGATTTTGCAGACATTCCAATAGGAAGAAAAAATCATCAACATTAAAGTTGCTGGCCGCAGGTCGTAGAATGACTTTATACCAACACCAACCTACGATGTTTATTTAACAGGTAAACAAGAAACGAATAGCAAATAATGTAGAAGAGCGTGTAAATTCTAATCAGAATTTTAAACTTCTTTGACACATCGTGCTTGGCTACTACAATCCTTTCAAAAAAGACCGCATACGTAAACTGATTCTAAAAATAATGATTACCTTCGAATGAAACTTCGACTATGAAAGAGACGAACTAGACACAAGAAAAAGCAGTCTTTCTCAAAATAGTATGGCGCAGGTTAAGCCTAACGACGATGATGACCGTTTTTCAACGCATTTAAAAGTGTATAATACAGATTAAAATACAACTATAAATGCAGAATTACTGCGGCAACAGCAGTTTTTACAGAAAACGTAGTTCGAAACAGAATAAAAGCAAAAGGGGAATTTCAAATGGAATAACAAATATTAGAATCAGGCTATCAATTACAGACCGAGGTTGAAATAGCCAATGATATTGAGTCAGATTTTTAAGAAAGACCAGAGATTTAAGAGAACACGCAATTTTTCTCCAAGTCAGTACAAAAAAGAAACCTAGAGATTCGCATAAGACCCCGGTAATACGACTTAAAATAAATGAATTTAGTGCACTTCTGTGAACCAATGAGTATTAGAAAAAAGCTAGGACGCATTTTTCAATAGAAGCCTTAGCCGAATTGAAACATCAAAACACCTCTCAAATATCACTTCAAAAAATATTTTGGGTTGAAAAAAGAAGGTGCAACTTGCGAAACGGATAGTATTGCCTATTTTAAAAAGCAAGCAAGCATCATTAGTTGCAATATCTAAAAAAGGTTGTTTTGGTAATGTAAACGGCTAATACAAAGAGGTAGCTGCAACACTCACAAAGCCAAAGCTTTACCCACTAAAATGAATTTATCAAGAACAACACGTTAAATGTAAAGGACTTGATTTCTTGCTACCTAAGCAATAAAAAATAAAGTAGCTGGCTTAGTATTCTTATATGGTAAACAGTACATATTTAACAACTTAGAAGACCTAAACCTAATAATTTTGATAATACCCATTTTTTATCTTAGGCAACTACTATTCGAAAATGTAATTTAATATTTCTGCGGACTCAAATAGCAGACAGGGAAGCCAACACTATTCCCTTACAAGGAAAAGAAAATAGACGAAGAAGTAAACTTGATATTGCTATAATACAAGATCCAGAATTTTTAAAAGTAGACTTCAGCGATTTAACAAGTTAAAATTATCTAAAGTTACGAACCCGAAATAGGTGGCATCTATCTGGAAGTTCTAAAAACAGAAATACATCACAATATAACAGACCATCGACATACGCCTATAAGTTCAAAGAACGTTAGTCCGACCACTAAATTATGTACGTTGTTATTTAGGATAAGTCCCTAATCACAGAAGTTCCTAAAAAATTAACTTCAACTACCAAAAAGCGCATCGTAGCTTGATCATAAAAGTTTGACTGAATAACTATTGTGGTGGTAATAGAGCGAATGTACGGTATAATCTGTAAACATTCTGTAATCGGTATTTTATCACCGATATATACCAACCAACTATACATGCAAGTCATGTTGTCTTTATCATAGCATTCTCATGAATATTAAAAGTAATTCGCAACCCTGCAAATAGTTTAGCTTTTTTTAACGTCCTTTTGGTTTTGATAGCTAACATACCACTTTTGCTAAGAAGCTATGCCATGCCATGCCCATAAAATACTATTAATCCTCCTTTAATCTTTTTATCTACTTAATGATACTTACCATCAAACCACACACAATTATTGGCGCTAAGTTTTGTGAGAAAGCATGTGGAATAAGGTGTGCCTTTTTACTTTCAGTAAAGCCCCCCTCACGACAAACTATTTAACTCCAGACCCCGCTACTAAAAGACAAGCTTTCCATTTCCGTGGAACCCCTTTTTTTAATTTTTGGAGCACATTCAAGATTGGGTGATTACTACTGCCCTATTTATTGATAACCTAATGTTGATAGAAGGTTTAACGCTTAAAATACCTATCCTATAAACCCTTGCTTTAAAAATAAAATAATGTAATTTTCTCAGACAGAAATAAAAATCAAAAATATATTGGCATACTTATGTTTCGGTGCATTATTGTTAACATCACTCCATTACCTTTAGCTCCCGCATTACGCATCAGTTTTCTTCAAATAGTTTAAATTTAATGTGGGGTGGGTCATATCATTGCGTAGCAGGCTCCGTTTAGGCGATATTCTTCTTTATATGCCCATGTTATCTGAAAAATACTTGAAGAAATCCAAAATGAAACATCACAACAGGACACATGAATGAGCAAATCAAGGCTTTTTAGTAGTGCTTACACCTTATTCCTCCCACAACGCCAACTTTATAGAGCGGTATTCAAAAATAAACCATAAATTAATAGCCTGCATTTAATGCAAAATCACATGGCTATACATTTAGTAAATATGCTGCAGAAAACTCAAGCAGTATCCTAGAAATATAGTTTTCAGGAATCCTTTCTAAGCATTCAAGGATTGCTCATGATTTTTTGGACTTTTTTACACTGGCGAAAATTTGGACAAACAAAGAAATTAGAATTAAAATTTTAAAATTTTTAAATTAAATTTTCTCACTGCCCCTACCTGGCGCAACGAGCTACAGCGCTTTAATTCAATTCCTCTAGAAATAAAACACAGGTCTCACGAGCAATTGTGGCTTTTTTTGCACAGATACAACATATTTTAATTTCCTTCCTAATAAGAAGTGTGCAAATTGCAGTTAAATAAAGTAAAATATATTAACACAACTCTGTATCCTAGATTTAGATTTATAACATGAAAATTTTGCTTAATAAATGGATTGTTTAATCAAATGTGTTAAATTCAATAAACAATTCTTAAAATTTTATTTTTGTGGATAATGAAAGCCAAGTAACCAAAAATAATGTCAATTCAATGGCCTGGTAGTGTACTTCACTACAACGTCATTTACTATGCATGACTATTGTGGCAGTAATAGGTGGATTCCTCTTTCAGAATTTTGAAACATGTGGAATGATAAGCTAAATAGCTTCCTGCTTGTAAAATCCAGAACTATCAAAAAAAAATCTTGCGTTCAGATACCAATATATCGATGCCAAGATGATTTAAAAATAATTTTTATATTCTTACTTTGAGCACAAATTTTTGTTGCTTCATTCACATATTCTATTCACTATTTGAAGAAACAGCCCCTCCAGTGAAGTTCTTTCTCTTCGATTATGCCCACCCTTCAAACCGGGATGTGCAGGCACTACATCAGACTTCTTAATTTGATTTTTAAACAGTAATCTTTTTGCCCTATGGTTATCCGCTAGGGCTAATGTTTGTGTTTGCTTTCGATTCAGATTTTCAACGGTTCATAACTGTTTAACTACAAACTAGAGCTTAATAAAGCTTATCAAAATACCTCATAAAAACAAACTCGTTGCAGTTTTGATGCTCGCTTAATTTATAGGTTGGGCCGTGTTAAAACCCCCTTTTGGTTGGAACACGGTCTCTTACCTTCAATCCGGTTGCAGTAGAGCCTATCCCCGATATTTGGAGAAAATCAAACAGATTGCTTCACAAGTGGCAAGGTCGTTCACCACAGGATAATTGGAAGACCCAATACCTTCCTTAACGACTCCTTATTGGGTAATTCCTGTGTAAAAACCATTCGTAGTTCTTCTATGTTCGATTTTCTAGTACTATATCATTTGAGAAGATAATTTGAGTCTACTGGCACTATCGAATATTTAGAGAACTAAATTCACTATCAGCTAACCTTATTGCCAGAGGGCGTAAACCAGTCTTTAGACCCGATGCCACAGTTTAAGGTCAAATCATGGTACACTTGGAAGGGGCGTGAGAAAAAGAAATTAAACTGGCGGTTGGAATGAACAAGAACTGCGAAAGCAACAAATGACTATGTAAAATACGGATTTGTCATCGGCAAGTGGTGTTCAGAAGTTTGCCTCTATTGGTTATTTCAGGAATATCAGATGTGTTGAACCCTGAGAAAATGCCGGGCAGTAACATGTTTTAGGCCCTGTGGTAACGCGGAAAGAAAGCAACAAAGATATTGGCGCGCAAGACCTTGGAAATAAATCAGGCGAATACTGGTTCGGGGTTAGGTTAATTATTTTATTGCTTTAATCGCATATCTTTTCGATTTTCGAATGTTTCTTTTTTCTTTTTTACCGATGTTTTCAATAAAAAATCTGTGGCTGACATTGAAAATGCAGGTAGTTACTCAGAAAATGTCACATCTATCCGAATCAAAGGATATCGCAAAGGTACATTAGGCCTCAACCAGACCTGGAATTTTAGACATAAGAAGGTGCGAAGTCAGTAGGTGGCGTGGTGGTAGCGCGCTATGGTGCAAAATCCACAGAAGTTATCAATAAGTAAAGGAACAAATTGCCGAATACCTTCAGGATTACCCAACTAAGTTTGCAAGACGGTCGCAGCTCACAAGTAACTATTGTGCCGTTATACGCGTATCAGAAGCTTATTCAAGAAACACTACATATCAATGAAGCCCTTACCCTTTGAAATTCTAATTCATCTGGTTATCATCGTGATGGTATTAACCTACGGGCATCCATCAATTTCAGGAATATTGGCCAGTTTGCAGTTGAAGTTTTTTATAGCGATGAAACGCTTCAATGTTGATGGCCAAATATTGTAAGCTCTTTCATGTATTGCTATTGCCATCGGCCACTATGGTAGATGTTGGCGCATCCTTGCCCGAAAATAGATCCGGCATTTAGAAAGATGAAGAAAAGAGACTGGACAGCTGAAGTCAGAATTAGAAGATAGAAATTGACCTTGGAAAAAATGGATCAAACCTCCAAACTCCAACCTCCAGCCTCAAACCACTGCCACAAATAAATTAATCTATAATGGCTACTGCTGAAGTTTCAGGAGCCATTTTAACCGCTGACTAACCACCATATAAGTTTCATTCCTGTATTTACATTAATTGGTGCGGAAAGAAAACTATTCAGACCACTGCATTTACAAAACGGCTGCACTTACCTGCAGCTTTAGTCATGCAATTTCTTGATAAACTCCATTTGCTGCTTTTTTGTTTAGAAAACGCAATATGAGAGAACGTTTTAAATAACCTTCTCAATGGCTGCTTATTATTCTCGGCATCGCTGCAATAATTAAGGCTTGGTTGGGGCTTGTTTTAATAGGGTATAGGCGTGGTGCCTTACTAAAGTAAGAATTTTGGTTACCAAAAAGCAATCTATTCAATCTTATTTCCTTAATTGCAATTGTGTTCTTAACTTGCTGATACTGGCGACCGGCCTGGTTTGACCGTAGTATCTGATGAACTTGATTTTGTAAGCGATTATCCTGCTTGGATTACTAGTGTTTCATTTTCAAAGGTA
>Ga0163217_1106191_pt1 | contig 13091 bp, 19 predicted proteins | sample SynspAceP_FD_185933 | JGI IMG/M metagenome (GOLD analysis project Ga0163217, IMG submission 185933) | Saline lake microbial communities from Ace Lake in Antarctica - Synechococcus sp. Ace-P (PacBio error correction) | ecosystem: Environmental > Aquatic > Non-marine Saline and Alkaline > Saline ...
GCCAATAGGGGGAAGAAGAAAGATTTTTTAAGAATTCCCCTCTGAAAAAACCCTGAAAAAAAAGGCCATGGGACCCTTGAAAACCCCCGCCTGTTTGGGGCGGCGCGAATGTGGGGGATGTCAAGGCAAGCGCCCGGAGCAAGCGATCCGGCGTTTTGCTCCAGGGGAGTGCGTTTCGGCTTTGCCTCAATCGCCCAGTTGGGGGTCCCGAAATCCGCCCTCAAAATCCAATGCAGCCCTGATCAACCGGCCCCATTCGATTTGGCCCCGTCCTCCTGCTGGAATGCGGCCCGCCGCCACCCCTGCGAGCAGCAGGCCCTCCTGGCCCCTGTTTGGAGCGGGAAAAGCGTTGCCGGATTCTTTGCTTGATTCGTACCGATTCCGCTGAGCCAGGGCAAAGTGGCCTCGGCCTTGGGTGAGCCAGGCCAAGAAGCGCTATCTCTCGATCTGTCCATCTCCTGCCTTTTGCTTGAGCAGGAACAGCCCGACCTGCCGCTGGCCGCACTTCGAAATTCCAATGCGGATGGCATCTGCTCTGGTAAGCGACTTGGTGGGCTCGGCAACCTGTCTGGGCTGCCACCAAGGCCGTTGCTTCGGCGGTGGGGCCTACATGGACCGGGCCGTGCGGCGATGCTGCAATCCGCACCAGCCGGGGCCAGAAATCGATGACAGCCCGGCACACGGCTGACGCCCAGATATGTCAGGTGCTTCGAAGGAGCTGGTGCGCGGCTGCGAACATAACGAGAGAATCGCCTGCCGCCCTGGGTATTTACCCGCGGACGCGCCAACGCCGCGATTGAACCCCGTGACCCGGACCACGGCGTGGCGCCGTTGTCTGGAAATCCAGCAATTAGCCGTCGCGCCGCGGCAGCCGATTTTTCGCAATTGTCCGCGGATTTCAGGAAGGTTGCGGTTTGCCTTCGGCGCTGTCCCGCACGCCGAAGATCCGCGATCTGCCGGGGCGCGACAAATCAACCGCATGCCCCCGCGAAGGGACGCGTGGAGGAGAAATTCGCGGCTGCGCCAAAATATCGTGACCTGCCGCGAGGGCGGCCGTTTGCCCAAGTGTTTTCGGCGCGAGACGCCAAGTTTAATGAACAACAGAGCCATAGGCTGCACGCGCGAGGGGAATTGATGTGGCGTGGGCCAGCGCGTCTACGATGACGGCCAACGCGCCACGATGGCAAACAGACCCGGAGGCGATCTATATCGAAGGCGAGGCTGGGCTTTACAGCTGTCGGTGCAAGTGGCACCCCGATGGAATGCGGCGCGCGATCCGGTCTCCAAAGTCGCTGTTTGAGCGTTGCGAGGCGTCCCGGAAGCTGGCCAATGCAAGGTCAAAACGGTGGTTGCAGACCGCTTGAGCCTGCGCGCTGACTGCGTATTAAAATGTCCGGTGCACAGGTTTACTGCAGCCCGCGCCTATGCAAAACGCTCCGAAGATCAACAACGAGATATGGCCGAGGCGGATTAAGTTCCATCCGCTCGTTCGCTTTATCCCTGCCGCCGTTGCCCTATTGGACGAGCCCCGAATGAGATGAAGGCGCGGCCGTGCCGAGATCGACATGTCGTTGAATGCGACTCGCGCTGGGAACATTACAGATTAGCGGCAGGCAGGGGGGCCCCCAAAAAAAAAAAAAAAAAAAAAAAAATTTTGCTCTTTGTTTTCCGACGAAATCTGGGGCTGTTCTTGTTTACGGTGCGCAATGGGCGTGCATGGTCTGAATTTCTGAAGCGCGGTGCGTAATGTGCTACGCCGAGAAAGATCATGATCTCGCGCCGAGAACCAAGATCAGCCCGATGCAGTCCGCCATTTGCCGAAGGCGAGGACAATCATCAACCGGGGCGGCGCGATGCTGCGTATTGAGCTTTAACGGGGGCCCCGAGACGGCGCGTTCCAGTGGCAGAATGCAAGTGCGCACGGTCCTATTAAGCCGACCGGTATGCGCGCCGCGACTTTTGCGCCCGCGACGTGCCCTATATGTCTCGGGCGTCCGGTGAAAGCGTGACGCTCATGCCCGTGCGACTGGCATCCACCGTTCTGGGTGGCAGGGTGGGTCGATGTGCTGATTTCGGCGGGTTCTATCGGTGTGTAAGCGCCGACGATGCACAGCCAACTGGGTTCCGCGATCCGATTGGCGGTTTGGGCGATATTGCACGGAAGACGTCGCGCTCAGCGATCTGTTGTGAGGCATCGAAGTGATATAATGGGGAGGTGGTGCTGGTGAGTATTCTGGGACGCTGAAGCCTAGGCGCGCGCCGGAGCGATACTGCACGATCCGAGCACCTTGAATCCAGCGCGATTGACCGGTCACACCAAGGGCTTGGCTTTCTTGGTCCCATCCCCTCAATCATGCCTCCTTCGGGAAACTCCCGTTAACGCAGTGCCTGGGCGGTGCTGATGTTTGGGGCGGCCTGGCCTTGGAGCCATCGATTCTGCGGCGGCTGACATCTTCGCCGTCATCGGAACGGCCGGCATCGAAATTCACATCTTTTATTCATAGAAACTGCCTTTCGTCTTTCTCGGCCGTGCCCGCCGCACGGATATAGATCGCCGCGTGCTCGGTCGCGCTTGGTGAATATGGCGCCCAGCGAAACGTGATCGCCGATCCGTGCCAATTGCGATCCACCGGGCCTCGCCGGTTATGCGGCCGGGCTTTTAAGTAAAGTTTAGGTCAGTCGCCTACACGTCCTGTCTTCTTATGAAATCGACTGCCATGCTTGGCTGCGTTGAACTGCTTTTGCCAAGGGTCGAATCGAAAATGAATGTATTTTACCGGATAGTATTATACTTATTATCAAAGCGCGCGGCATACGCATACCGAACTACGGTTCACTGCTGCCCGAACCGCTCGACGGTCTCGGCGGGCGCGTCTTGTGCCACCCTTGTTTGAGCAGAAATCGGCGGGAGTAGTGGCTGGCTTGGACCGTCGAAGCGCTTTTGACCTCTGCCAGATCGGGGTCGGCCATGATGGCGTCGTTAGAGGGATTGCGCCACCTCCGCGCCCCCATTTGGCGGGGCAACGTATCGCGAAATCGAGTGTGACCCGCATTGGGTTATAGCAATATGAAGCCGAGCGGGATGTCTTCGTCCTCGGCCACATAAGTCAACCGCATCCACCCAACGGCTGCGAGGAACCCCCACCCGATAAGGGCGCGTCGTTGGGGGCCCAATGCCGCGCGCTCGCTCGCTGTAGAGCGCGCTGCGAGCGCACTTTTCGCGCACCGCGGCCACATAGAATGCGGCGTAGACAGCGTCCAGATCATGCATGGTGGAAATTTGCGAATCGTGTAGGTCATGGCGGCCGCAGCGTTTGCGCAATCGGCCTGGACGGGCGCGCAAGGCGTGGCATCCATACTCTATGAACTCAGTCTTAACAAATGCTCGATATGCGCCAAAACTGGCTGCTGCCTTGCCTGATCCTCCATGGGGGCAGGTGCAAGTTTCCGGGATTGCCCCGCTTGATAGTCTCGGCTGGAGCTTTGTCGTCGTCGCGTCGTCTTCATGGTGCTGGGCCTTTCGCGCCTTTCGGCCAAGCCCGCAACTAACGAGTCGTGCCGCAAGACCACAATGCCGCAACAACTGATCGCAGCACGGCGTGTTTGCCCACTCGCGCCAAATCCCACGATCTTTTTCAGCGATATGAGCTCGCTTGCGCGCGGCTGTCGGCTGATCTGGGGGTCGGTGTGGGACTGATGATCTGCTGCAGGCCCTCCCGATGGTGCTGAACCAACAAACGCTCATCGAGCCGGAAGAGGCGCGCTTGAAGCACTTTTAGCGCGCTAACTATAGGATTGGGTCCGTACACGCACAAGCGGCGCTGGCTCTAGCGCGTCTTTCCAGTGTTGGGCAAAAAGCGATAGGTGAGCCGAAATGTTCGCAAAGGGCGGTCGCTGGCGCGTTTTAATGCTCCTCAGGCCGATATCGGATCGTCTGAGGCGAGGTAGTATAATGAAGGGTGACGCAGACCGTTGGGAAAAAAAAAAAAAATAAAAAAAAAAAAAATAAAAATAAAAAAAATTGGCGCTCCTAAGGAAGCTGTTGAAGGCGACGGCGCGGGTTCGCAATGACCCCAGATAGTGCCGTGCTTTGGCAAAGCTTGGGTATGAATGTGTCACTCGAGGCGGGTGCGGGTGCGCTCGCAGCGGTCTTCTCGATGCGGCCGTATGATGGCGTGGGTTGTGCAGGTCCATAAGAAACCTCCGGCACGGCGAGCTGTGGAAGGCCTGCGCATTTGATCCGTCAAAGGTCGCGTCCCCCCGTCGACACGGACGCTAAGCGTTTGACCAAAGGTAAGACCGCTGTTTCGTCTTGCTATCCCGGTTGCGAATCGAGTTTTGAATGGAGCTGAAACGAACCAAATCAAGGGCGCCACGTCATCGCCATGGATACTGGTGCCGCCGTATTTCAGCTGGCGGCCAGAAGAAAGATGAGACGCGTCTGTCATCGGTGGCCAGAGTTCTGGCGGCTATATGCTGCGCGGTATCAGGCCGGCAACACTTTGGGTCGCTTCTTCACTGAGGCCAAGTGTGATGCTGCGGGTAACAGTTCCGCCTGCCAAGGTGCTGCGTCGTGGGCGCAGGTGTGGCTGGCCTTGCCGCCATCGGCACCGCGACCTATCGCTGGGTGCGTCACCTATGCCTTCGGATGTGCGCCCGGAAGTGGCCGAGCGATCGAGTCGATGGGGCGCTGAGTTCGTCTTCCTTGAGTTCGACGAATAGCGAATTGCCTGAGGCGCGAAACTGGCCGGCTATGCACCACCTGTCCTCTGCCGGAATTCCAAGCCAAGCAGCTTGAAGGAAATTCCGCGAGATCGCACGGATCATCGACATCGTTATCACCACACACTGATCCTGAACCGCGCGCCCGATCTTTGACCAAGGATATGGTCGAGATGGATGAAGCCCGCTCCGTCATTCGTGGATCTGGCCGCCGAGTAAAGGTGGTAATGGAATTGGACGGTGATGGACGGAAGGTCGTCAGCGACACGGCGTCACCATCATCGCTATACCGAACTTCCCGAGCCGGATGGGCGGCGCTAAGCCCTCCCCGCTTATTTCCAACAATATCAGCACATGATGACTGAACCTGACGCCGAGAGGACGGTCAGGTCAAATCACAACATGGATAGACGAAACGTGATCCGGGGGGCGACTGTTACCTGAGGCGACATCCCAACCTTCCCGCCGCCACCCCCGAAAGTGGCAGCCATCGCGGGTGCCAGAAGAGAAGAGAAGATCAAAGCAGCTGACCCACGAGGAGGTTAAGCGCGATGAGGCCGCGGCCCTTAAAGCGCGACAAGAACAGGTGACTTGCGGGCTGTTGGGGCCCGCCTGTTTGCTGGCACGTGGGGCTATGCGCTGCCTTGCCAGCTTCATGCAGGCACTTCATCGTCTTTCACCTGTCGGTGTCATAGCAGAGGACTTCCATGGTGATCTGGTAAGCGTCGCGCATTCGCGTGCACACCCGCTTATGGGCGGTCACGAACGCGATCTCGTCGACACAATCATTCCTGGGGGGCGCTTATTCAATCGGTATCATGCTGCGTTCCTGATCAGCTGCTATCGCGCGGAATTTTCATGGCCTCGATCAACGATCTTCGGCGGCTCCTCAGTGAACACGGCGCATGCTCGCCATGTTCACACAGAAATCTTTAAGAGCAGCGGGGTTATCGGAATTCGGATTTACGATTGCAGCTTAAATGCTGTTTGGCGGGCGGCGGTTCTGTTCATGCAGCCTGTCATATCGGGTTGCTGACGGTCAAAGAAAAGCGCCAAGCCGGCGCGTGGTGGTAGCGGCATTGTCGGTATGGCGAATTCGCGGTGTTTTGCACGATTCATCGGCCCGTCAGGGCCTTTGGGGCGGTGTCGGTCATCTTGAATCGCTTTGGGTGCAGCCGTGCTAACCAAATGGCGACACAATGGTGCAAGAGACGCACATGCCCGCGGTTGGTGGCGATCATGACTCCCTGCGTGCGGTTTGCGGCGGCTGTTCTTGTGGGCTTTTAATGCCGAACCTGGATGATCAACGAATCGCGGCGCTTTTATGCGCGACGTTCGATATGAAGCGCTTCGGCGCTGATGGCGCGGCCTTGTCCCAATAGAGTCTATGAGGGGCTGTCGTCCGTACGGCCAGTTGAGTCGCCAAGAAGACCGGTGTCGAGAGTTGGCATTCTGCCGGTCGCTGAGTTTGTCCTTGGCATTCTGGATCGGTGCGGGTCACCCTCAACGAGGCTCGGTGATTGCTTACGGCAACCCTCGGGCGGGCGAAGGGCGTGGAGCTAGTTGGCGCCAAACGCAACTGCCCGGCGGTACAACATATGCGAAACCGCGGCCAGCAGCTGGTAGGATCGGCTGATCTGTGAGCAGCCGATGTACTCTGCGAGCGGATCGGCAGTGGAGACGCTTGTGGCTGGCTGAACGCTTCTGGCCGCGTTTATGCGGCTACACCAGCAGATGGTCCAAGCGATCGCTTGGGCGGATTAGGCCGCGCGTGGTTGTGGTCGATTTGTAACTCTGTCAATTCCGGGTTGGCACGGCGGAGCGGCGAGTGGGTACCTCGCTTGGGACAACACAAGAATCTGTTGATCGTGGTGGGTGCGCTGGTCGAGATCATATGCGAGTGCGAATCCTGTCGGTATATCATGATGTGTACAACGATAAACCGATTCGTTCGTGAGCGTGATTTTGGGCGGCTTTTGGCGGCGCGGCCAAGGGCGACCAGATGCGTCGAGGGCGAGCAGCGTCGCGAATTGATGCGGACGGCGTTGGCACAGCGTTGAACGGAGGCCGATAGGCATCATCAATCATCTCCGCTACGGATGGAGGTGCCCAGAGCGCAGCAATCTGTGACTGAGTTGTGGAGCGCTAGCGCGCGCGCAAGAGCAAGACCGTGCCGCTATATGCGCGATCCAGCACCGTTGAGACCGTTTTGCTCGGGTCCACATGAACGTGTCTGCTGGGCCCCGAGGCGGGGTGGATCCTACCGACATCGTCAAGGAAATGGAAAGAGGTAAACCGTAGGACTTTCCCAACCACGGACGTCGCCATCGGGATACGGGTATCCAATGACATCATGAACCTCTGCGCGCCCAGGACACGACCCCAAACAGCCATCGCGGGCATACGTTCTGAATGCTGGAAAGCCCAGCAGGTGTTCGTGTCCAGGGCGGTCAGGGCAACCGGTTGATTCGGGACTCGAGAACCCCGTGTCGTTTTATAAAGAGAACACCCCGATTGTTCTATTCGGGGACGCGAAGAAGTCGCTGGACGAGTTGTTGCCTGGGAAGATCGACGATCTGTGGTGCCGTATGAGATTATGGGTAGCAGGCGTCCTGAGCAGGTCGCCCTTGTTTTCTTTTGGAGTATTTTTTGGAACCCTGCAGGCGGGGGTGGGCTGCGTTGATAGCCCGTGCGTTCCCAGTCAGTGCCGTCCATGCTGATCCACCCCGCTGGCGAGCACTTTTGGCGGTGTAGCTTGCAAGCACGGGCCTGCGAGTATCGATGGTTGGCCCCAGCCTTGCGAGCGATCGAATTGCGCAGCAAAGCTCGGACCTGCTGTTGTTCCTCTGCAACGATGTCAGCGGTGACGGCCTGCGACACCTGCGTAATGCGCCTCTCGGCCGAAAATCAATCTGCGCCGGGTTGAACAGCGCCACGCGCAAGGGGCTCTTGCCATCTGGCAAGGTGATCTCGGCACGCGCGGCGCCTGAAGCGCAGCAAAAACAGATCCGCCGGGGGTCATCTCGGATCCGTGTGCGGATTGATCACGGGCACCGGGCGCGACTGAAAGATTAGTGGGAAATCGCGGTCTGGAGGTGGCGACCAGTTGGTGTCCAGCTCCGGACGGATCGAGCGCTCGGGAAGTTGGCTCATGCATCCGGCCCTGTTGTGTGCCGCCGCTGATGGATTTTGTTCTTGCCATAATGCTCTCCTGGCAAGGCGGCCATCAAGGCAGGGGCGAATAGCGAGTTACCCCCTGCGGTCGGCCAAAAATGGCCACTTTGTCGACCCGGAGCGGCACTCCATAATTCGACAGCGTCAGTGGTCACGCTCCGCGATCTGCGCGTCGGTGGCAATCCGGGCGGGGTTTTTGGCAGCGTCGCGAATATGGGTGACACTGGGCCTTGGCTGAAAATGATCACCAAGGCTTTGGCGGGCGCCGGGCTGGCACCCGGCGGAACTCGGCCTTGACTTTTCGCGCAAAGCATGGGCGGTGCCAAAGAACAGAAAAAACCGTCCAGTTGCCAGCACGATAAGGCGCTGCCGCACACGCGGCCAGACATGGTGCGAGGTCGGCGACGTACGCTCACCATCCGGGCTGCGGTGCAACGGCCCAGCGTTGGCGTTCGCACGCGCGCACGATGCTCGATCTGCGCGTAGTGAGCAGGAGAAACAGTGCGACGGCGCGGGCGATCAAGCCCACCAGCAGCGGACCACAGAAACCGGCGGTTGGCGACGCAAGAAGAGCGCAAGGATCAACCGCGCCATAATCGACTGCGCGAGATCTGCCCAGTGTTGCTTTAGGCCATGTCAGGAGCAGATCAAAGCCCAGAAACAAGACGACGCGGCGAACATCAGCCATGGGTCAACCAGCTGACGCGCGGTGGCCCCAAAGAGCGCAAATGCAACGCGCAAAATGCGCTGCCCGAATCCTCGAACACCGACGGCCAGCGCCAGCCTAGGGCGCACCTGGCTTGGCCCAAGCATCGGCTTCGACCAGTGACTGAAAATCCGGGCTCATAGATTCCGCAGCAAGCCCCAAGCCGCCCAGATCGACCCAGCCGATGCAGAGATGGTCGCTTTCGTGCTCACAGAGACAGCCCACATTCGATGATAACTTCCAAGCCGGTGATGTTGCGAGACTGGCGGAGCGGTGCCCCGAACCGGTCAGCGCCATGACGCAAAGACCTAGTGGGATTTGGCGGCAATCAGGCCCCAACCGGAGCGCGCTGGACGATGAGTGGGGTCGAGCTTTTGAGAAAGCTCCCCCTCGAACGGTCCGAAGTAGCAGGCCCCGTAATCCATGGCCTGCTGCAAAGTCGAGAACTGGAAAGCGCAAACATAAGAACCACGAAGGTGCGATCAAGCGCGCCCGGCACGCAGCAAACTTCATGGCTCCATTGCCGTGGCAACACCGCAAGGCCCATGCAAGAGCGCCCAAGGCGCCCAAGAGCGGCAGTTTGGTCAGGGCGCAGCTTGTAGGCGTGCCTCAGGTCGATATTCTCGCCCACCGGTCAATGGAACTACCGGCCAAAAACCAAAGCAAATTCCCGGCCGAAGAAAAGCCCGCGATGACCTGAAACGGCACGTAGCGCACGTGAAGACGACCCAAGGCCAGGTAGCCAAGGGCAGGGCCCGCAAACCCGCGCCAAGGGCCGCAAGCGGGACAGCACGGCGATGGTGGCGGCGAACTGGTCGGGTGGCACGGCTTGGGTCGCCGTAAAGCGCTGGACACGCCAAGCGGCAGCAAGATCGCGGTGAGTCTTGAGGCGGTGACATCGGCGCCCTTGAACGAAAAAATCAGCGCCCGCGCCGCCAGATACTCGCATCGCGCCAAAAGCGTGTGCGCACTTGCGATGTCGAGATAGGGCGCGGAGCGTGTCCGGTATAGCGAATGGCGATGAAGGACATCGGCCAGCACGATGCTGGGTCACACGACCGATGACCTGGCCGCCGATTCAATCACGGCCGAGACGCTTTTGAGGGCGGGCGTCAGGCGTACTGGTTGGGGGAGTTGTTTGGCATTGGGGATCCACTCGTTACCAGTAAGGTCAGGTGGCGCTTGTTATTCGCAACTCAACGCACTTGCGCGGAAACGCGGCAATGACATGTCGTTTTTGCGCAGTTGAATTCTTTGCACTCCGCGTGGAGGGCCGTGCAGGTGAATGAAAACAGAGCCCGCCATTGAATACGCCTGCCCACCTGATTCTTTGGCGTGGCGCCTTCTGGCGATCCGATGCTGCGGCGCACGAACTTGGGCGGCGGTGCTGGCGCGCTGGCCCCGGATTTTCGTCTATATTTAATGGCGGGCCGGTGTCGCTGGTGATCTCTGCAATCCCCCGAATGTGGTGTTTGACGAGCTGTATTCTCGAACGCGTGGGCTAGACGGTGTTCGCGGTCGATTAACTCGGAGTCTTCGTGTGGGGCGCGGCTGGTTGGGGGCTGCGATCTTGGCCAACAGGTCATTCCATCCGGGATCTGCGTTTTGCGGGGGGCCCCGCCGTTGTTTGCATATCGCGCTCCGACTTTCCGCTGCCACCATGAATGACGGGCGGCCGCATTCTTGGCCGCTGACCCTCGTGGGTATTCGAGTCGCCGTTCAGCCCAGCTTCCCTTAGTTGGGCGGACAGGTGAGATCGGCCAGGGGGCGAAGCTTGTCCATCGCCCGCTCGCTAGAGGCGTGATCTGCGCGGCAACTGGCTGTGGTGATCGTGGCGGCGCTACAGCTCAAGCTGGTGGCAAGGCGCCTGCGCACGTGGGCGGAGGCTGCTGGCTCGTGCGGGCTTGCGAGTTTGTGGGTGACATCCGGGGTGGTTCGCGTTTCCGTGTGTTGAGCGCTTAGGAGGGCCACGCAACACGCCTAACGAGACCTTAACGCCGATCGCTGGCACGCCCTCCGGTTCACTGCGCGCCTGCACCATCAACCTCAATAGCGCCGCTCCATACGCGGCTCGTCATCGAAACAACTGGCCCCGGGAACATCAACACGGCGCGGTACATGTCGAGGCCCGTTCCTCCCAGCCGTTGGATAATGTTGGGCGACAAACCCCCGCCCACCGTAAGCGCGCCTGCCCGTCCTTGGAAGATTTGTTGATCAGCGGCGACATCTCCACGTGGCAGCACCATTGGGCCTCCCGGCTATCGAACTGAGAGTGAAGTGTAACAGGCGCGATGGTCTTTGTTTCACCAGATCCATCGAAGCTGATACGCGGCGACCCGTTTAGGATCACTTCCTGCCCCCCCGTCTGCGCGACCACAAAGAAAGTAGAGCTGAACAGAGATCAACCATTAGCCATGATAGAGAGCTAAATTCGTTCGCCAAGATATCGATCGCCCGAAGCGAGCTTTCAATTGAGTGTCAAGGCGCCTCGAGACCACGGAAATCAGGTTCAACAGATATGCGAGGTAGTTCGTCATCACCTCAAGGTGCTCGCGGTGCCCAATAGGCCCCGGTATGCCAAGGCACGCGCCTGCGCGAGTGTTCGTCGAGCACGCACATTTTTCGAATGTCTCAACACGATCCACAGCCGCGAAGATCGAGATATTAAACCCGTGCCGCCGGTGGCACCCGCCGAGACCGGGCATTCGATGCGTGGCGCCCTTACCTCTGACCAGCCGTATTGCCCATGCGGGCCACCGTCGGAGGCTTCGGTCCGTGCCCATCTCCGCCCAAATCGTGCGGGTCAAACCTTCGAGGGATGCCGTCCTCGCGCCTCCATCACGGGCTGACAACGCAGCAGGCGAGGGCAAGGCAGGTGATGACAGTTCGCAGGTCCGCGCAGAATCGGCGGGGGAGGCCGCAACCTTCGCGCTCCATCGCTGGAAAGGGACGCGATAAACACCGCATCCAGGATTCCGCGCACGGTCACACTAAATGGCCGCGTTGCGCAAAGGCTGCCCGGCCAAGTTTACGCGCCCACATTTCCAAGGCCCACAAAGCCAGAACTTCCATCGTATATCCTCCACTAATTTTCTCCGGCAATCCTGAGTGTTATCAGGGGCTTGCGGGCAATCCCATTTGCGACCCATGGGGCTGGTCTGCGTTTCAGCGGGTGGTCACGATATACCGTTGCGACACCTATAACCATGCGCGGTAATTGGAGCGGGATTATTTGTCGTTACTCAGCCAACGGGGTAAGGTCCAAAACCTAGAGGCAATCAAAGTAATCGCCATGTCCCATGTTCGGAATGATTCATACACGCTTGCGACACAAGCTTGCCAACGAGCTACACGCACGCTGCCCGTGCCGGCGCTGCGGAGGCCCCCCGTGCCGCGCGTGTTTCTTGCCGTCATACAGAGGCGCGCAATGGCGGTGGGACCCGCGACCCATCAAGCCACGGGCGCGCCGACACGCGCGCAATTTGCTGGCGCTGCTGGACCGCTACGGCTACCGCCCAGTAGCCAATCGCCGGGGCCACGCATTTCTTCGGCGCGAGAATCCGCACAAGGCACGACAGGAAATGGCGAAAGGACCAGGTACTGAGAATTTTTTGACCTAGCACGGTCTTATCGAGGCGACGCTCCGGCGTCAGAAAGGCGTTTTGATTCCGAGCATTTGATTTTTGATGTGTTTCCCGCGATTTGGCTGGCCGACGCACCCGTGTGCGGCTGGAACCTCTCGGCCCTGAATCCGGCCGGAGGAGCAGAAAGACCACAAAGGCAATCGGCGCCGACCCGACTATGGTTTGGTGCCCGAAAGTCCTTGCGGTTCGTCGCGCCTGAGATGACACCGAGCATTGCGCGGTTGGATTTCCGCATCGATCCGGCGGGTCATATGCCGCTTTTGCATGTTCGTGAGGCGCTGTCTGACAACACAGGCGCCGCGCGGATTGCGGCGTTAGGCGAGCGGACGAGCCTGCGGAGATTGAACACCCACATAAAGCAAATTTCCATGCTGGGCTTCGCGCGGGTGCGCGAATTGTCTGGAACCGATGGGGGCGCTGGACCGAGGAATTGTCGACGCTGCGTCGAGCATGACGTGGACCCGCACATCCGAGAAACGACTGCAGGCGCTGTTGGGCCATCGCGCGTCCTGATTTGGAAAAGCGCACATCGCGCAGTCATCACGGCTTTCAGATTTGGCCGCGACCCGGGGCCGATAGAGGCGCTCCGTGAAACCAGCCGAGAATTGAGGTCTTGCGCGGCAAGAGCGTTTCGAGGCGACAGCCAAAAACCATGGCCCGAATTTCATGATGCGCCGCTTCGATCGCGTGCGAGCGCCACACCGTTAAGCGCACCCGAGCGCGGCTGAGCGAGCGTGCGAGGCCGCGCACCACGCGGCGCAGGGGACTTGCTGCGCACGCGGGTCGACGTGGAACGCTCAGCGCGCAGAACCAGAAGCTGCTGGAGAGCATGACCAACGCGCGGA
>Ga0163217_1083115_pt1 | contig 13090 bp, 13 predicted proteins | sample SynspAceP_FD_185933 | JGI IMG/M metagenome (GOLD analysis project Ga0163217, IMG submission 185933) | Saline lake microbial communities from Ace Lake in Antarctica - Synechococcus sp. Ace-P (PacBio error correction) | ecosystem: Environmental > Aquatic > Non-marine Saline and Alkaline > Saline ...
CACAAAGGGGAAGGGAAGAAAAAAAAGAATTTAAAAAAGCTTTTTTTACCCCAAATTTTTCGGCCGCAGCGGCCCTTTTTTTTTAAACGCCGGGAATTTTACGGCCCCTTTAGAGGGTTTCCCCCCCCCCCAAAAACGGAACCCATCCTGAATTCCCCGCCGCCCCCCGTTTTTTCATTTTGCGAATAAAAAACCTTCCCCAGGGTCCCTGGGGGCTTTTGGCCCCCCAACCTCCACTCTTGCCACGCAGGCCAATCCGCCATTAATCCCAGTCCTGCATGACAGATATCTCCCATGACCCGCCTCCTCAATCCATCGACTTCCCGCAAGCCAAGTCCCCAAACCAGCTGATCGCCCGCCGTTTTTTTTTGCGTGAATCCCAAATGTTTCCTGCAAAATCCACGCCGTTTCAACACGGTTGGATGAATTGGCCCCCTTCCTCAAGGATTTTTGCGCCCAAGGCGGTGATCCTGTCCGGCGGGGCCATTCTTCGGTTTTTGCCGAAAGGTGCCCGATTGCCCCCGCAATCCGGTTTTCCGACCCTTGGCGTGCCGGATCCTCGGCAATTTGCTAATGGCCAGCAGGTTATGATGCAATTGTCTGGGGCGCAAGGTTGAACGGGCCACGCACCGCTGATTCGGGCCCCGCGCTATGTGACAGCCCTCTGAGGCACGTTCTTGAAATTGCTTGAGGGTTTGGGTTCCCTGACCGAAAAAGAACAAGTCTGGATGAGCCCAACGGGCGACCCACGTTCAGCGCCATCGCCCCCGGTTTCGAAGTCCTAATCGGCACTTCGCCGCACCGCCCCTTTTGGCGGTGACCGGTGACGTTTTTCGCGCAACTTCTAAACGGCCTGTGGCAGTTCCATCCTGAAGTCCACCACACCCCAACGGCGCGCGCTGTACGAAACTTTGTCCGTCTCGCGGGCCTTTCAGGGCGACTGGACAATGAGCGCCTATCGCGAGGAAACCATCGCGGCGATCCGCGAACAGGTTCCGGCGATCAAAAAGGTCATCTGTGGTTTTGTCCGGCGGGGTCGATTCTCTGTCGCTGCAGTGCTGATTCACGAAGCCATCGCGACCAGCTGAATGCGTCTTTGGTGGAGCCACGGCCTTGCTGCGCCAAAGGCGAGGCCCGAAAGAAGTCGTGACGCATGTTCCCGCGACAAACTATAAGTTTGCCCGCTGATTTCCACGCGGATAGAGCAGGAAGCTTTTTCCTTGGCCAGCCTTGACGGCGTCTCGGACCCGCGAAACCAAGCGCAAGATCATCGGCAAGCTGTTCATCGAGTGTCCAGAAAAACACGCCAAACGACGTCGCGATGCGACCCTTCCTGGCGCAAGGTACACTTTAACCCCGATGTAATTGAATTCCGTGTCCTTTCGGGCGGTCCCCTCGTCACGAATCAAATCGCACCACAACGTCGCGGTCCTGCCCGAAAAGATGGGGCTGAAACTGGGTCGAACCTTTGGCGCGGAACTCTTTAAGGACGAAAGTGCGCGAGCTGGGACGCGAGCTGGGTCTGCCGCCGTCGTTTATTTCGGTCGTCACCCTTCCCTGGACCAGGCCCTCGCGATTCCGCTGCCCAGGCGAAATCACCCGCGAAAAGCTGATCATCCTGCGCGAAGCGATGCGGTCTATAATCGATCCAATCCGCAAACAACGGGCTTTATGATGATATCTGGCAGCCTTCGTGGCAATCCTGCCGTCGCACCGTCGTGTCAATGGGCGATGGCCGGACTTAATGATTTTGCCTGTGCATCTGCGCGCGGTGACATCCGTCGACGGGATGACTGCGATTACTATCCGTTCACCATCGATTCTGGGCGAGACAGCGACGCGGATCATCAAACGAGAATCCCCGGTATCACGTGGACCTATCGATTATCACGTCGAAACCTCCCGGGACCATTGAATGGGAATGATCTGAATGGCTTTGATCGGCCGCATGACGAAAGATGCCTCCGGCGTGGATTTTTTCCATTTGGAAAATAGACATACCCCGACGCTTAGGGCGCTTTGGGTGGATGATGGGTCGATCACAGTCGTTTTCTGCGATGGCGGTCGCCGGGCGCGAGCTTGGCGCACCTCGATACCTTCGAGATTATGAATGTACCGATCGCTTGGTCGGGGTGATCACCGTCCTTTACGCTGGCCAGTTTTCTTACGGCAACGTATGGGGGCAGATCAACCGCGTAACTTCGGGATACAGATGGGGCGCAATCTGGGCGCTTTTACTGGCCAAAAACATGTGGTTTTAACGCGGTCACGGTGATCCCGCTGGCGCAGGGTTTCGTCGCTTGAATTCACGTCTCCGCTTTGGGTGATCGTGCTGTCACCCTTAATCCTTGGCGAAACGGCTGACCAAAGTGCGGCCTTGGCAGCAGGTGCTGGATTTGTTGGCATCCCATATGTTCGGCCGCCCCATCCGAATCGCGGCCTGAACGCGGGGGGGTGATTACCCGGCCGCTTCATCGGCAGATCTTCTTTGCGCTGAGATCAATGTTGACCAAACGTCTGACGCGTACGCAGACGAATCACCTGCAATCCTGTTCTAATCTACGGTAACGCAGCTGGTTTTTGGGGTGGTCCATGGCCGGCTATGATGGGGAAATTTGCGGTGCGGATACCGCACAGATGCAATTGCTGTTTGTTGATCGGGATTGCGGGGCTCTTGGCGCATTTTTCTGTTTGACCAACGCGCTTTCCATTGCGCCGCGCGACGGTTGGTCGTGCCGATAGATTTTCGTAACCGCCTGGCTTGATTGCGTGATCGGGATGCTGGTTTACCGCCGAGGCCCTTGGATATCTGGGTCTTCAATATCGGTGGCGCGATTATCTTCGCAGGCAATATTTGAACCTTTGGTCGAAGCTCGGCGCACGGCGTAACGAAACTGCAACAGTTTTTGCGCCAGCCCGGCTGGCTTCCCCTTGGTCCAAGAATTGACAGATTGAATCGCACCCTGCCGTTCCAGATTGCTCTATAACTTTGTTAGCCGCGACCCCGTGGCCTGCATCGCTTCTGGGGAGGAGTATTCTACGATGATGTATGCGAGTAATCGCAATGGCAAGCCCTGTTGGGCAGCGCGTCCCACAGTGGCAACGCGGGTGGACTAGACCGTTCAGGTCACGACCGTTGGTATCCTGTTCGAAGATGGCAACCGGTTTGAATTCAGCTTTGCCGGGTTTCGCCTTCTATTGACGGTACCGGACGCTCCGCGGCGGTGGCGACATCCGGCCAACATCGCCCAAGACTTTAATGTCATCGGGGGCGGGCTCAAGTACCAGTACTCGGATCAGTTGTCCTTTGCTGTTGTGGTCGATGAACCATTCGGCATCTGATCGTTTTGTACCCGCAACACCAAAGTTCCCTCCTTCTTAACGGTTGGAACACAAGCTACGGTCGTATAGCTTCGCTAATTACCGCTCCTGGCGCGTATAAGTTCAAACGATTCCTTCAAGCATGCACGGCGGCCCTGCGCTATCAGGAAATCGATGCGACGGTTGCGCTTGCAAGGTGCGGGATAACGGGCTGACTAAGTGGGTAATCGAGCAGACTTCTGATTCTGACGGAGCAGTCGGATATGTGATTGGTGCCGCGGTTGAAAAGCCGGACATCGCATGCGCGTTGCGCTTACTCAACTGAAGATCACTCATGATTTGATGACAAGGAAAACGATTGGCGGGAACCCATCAATCCTGGCCGGCACGTCAACACCCGAAGCTTGAAACACCTGAAAGCCTCAACCTCGAATTCCAAACCGGGGTGGCAGCAGATACCTGGTATTCGGTGGGCTCAATCCGCTACGCCGTTACTCTGATTACAATTGTATCTCCCGATGTTTTCAACGCTCAGACAAATGGGCTTGTTTGACGAATATCGAAGATTCCACCGACTAATTGAAATTGGCGTCGGTCGTCGCTTCAATGACCAATGGTCCTGGTTTCGATCGCCACTTGGATACCAGCGTGCGAACGGTGATGATCAAGTCTCTCCGCTCGCGCCGACGGATGGTGCCGCGGTTATGTGTCTTGGGTGCAAACTTCAGGCGACAAGCCAGTTGAACGTGAGCCTTGGGTACGCCACAACCGAACTCGCGACGCCGCGGCAACCACACAGAATACGCCACAAGCAACTTCGAAGACAACTCTGCAGTATCTGTAGGGGTTAAGTTCGGCTACAAACTTCTAAGCCCTACACACCGAAACCCGAATCAGCCCGCCGCAAGCATTGTGGCGGGCTTTTTTGTGGGAATGCGGTCACTGGCGTCCTTTTGTGTCCTGGCTGCCGGTACTCATCGCGAAACAAGACGTCCAAGGATGACGACCGATGCTTTACCCCTGCTGCCGATGCTGGCGTGCTGCGCTCATAAACATGTGCTGGTCTTTGCAATGTCGGGACTGGGCAAGACGCCATATTGGCGCATTTGTTGCGGCAAGTCGGGCGACTGGTTCCATATTCCATCGATTACCCGGATTGGCACCCGCTACTTTGGGCGAAACCATCGCCAGATAACGCCAAGGCCGAAGGCGCGATGAAGGTGCTCTTTCCTGCGCGATCTGTTTGCTGAGCGAATAGTATCTATATCGGGTCCAACATCACTTTGAATAACCTGTCGCCTGTCGCCACTGGTTAGGGCAAACCCGGTGGATTCCGGCCAAAGGGCGGGTTGCCCATGACCGGAATATGCGTTGCCGGTCTATATTATGTCGTTCAAACAGGCAGAAAGATCGCGGCGCTGCGTGACACCGGTCACTTTCGCGCGCCGTGGCGAGATTGCTATATGGGTACCCGCAAATTTCATTTCTGTGACATACCGGCGGATCGAATCTGCGAATCGGGTAGACCCCGACGACGAATATGATCCGCTGATGCAAAACGCTTTCGGCGAAATCGGTTCTGCCGGTCTGGATCAAGGGCGACGATGCCCAACACCGCAGAGAGCTGGACCGCCCCGTTTTTGAGCAAAGCGCCCAAACCGTGGCCTACCAGCCGATTTCTGCTTCGTGTCTGGCAGGAATATTTGAATGAATCCCAATGCCAAGAAGGATGATGTCGATCCGGATGCCTTATCCGCTGGACCTATGCCCAAGCGTCTGGCCATCGACCAGCCGCGGCTACTGAGGCGATTGTCGCCGTTGGGGCGTGACTCGTGGACCGCTGATCAGGTGGCCAGCTTAGGACCAGAGTCAGATTTTATCGAATCTGATCGCGGGACGTTTAGACGCGTGACCCTTGGCGCCCTTTTGCGCGGGGCGCTTATCTAAATGCGGCCGCGAGAATTCAAGCAATGACCCAAGACGTGGAATACTGACATGCCGATTAACTGCCCTTCCGACCTGCCAGCCTATGACGTGTTGACGCGCGAGGGGGTCTATGGTGCTGGACGAGGAAATTGGCGGCCGCGTCAGGATATCCGTCGCTGCGTATTGCCTTGCTCAACCTCATGCCCAAGAAAATCCAGACGGAACCAGTTGCCAACGGCTGATTCGGGCCACACCGCTGCAAATCGAATTCAGGCCCTGATCCGTATGTCTGACCAGCCAGTCCGCGCAATACCCGCCGCCGACCACCTTGAAAAGCTTCCTTACCGTCCCTTCGAAGAGGTCACGGACGAAAATTCGACGGTCTGGTCATCACCCGGCGGCGCCGAATCGAACAAACTTGATTTCAACCGATGTCACCTATTGGAGGCAGCTCACACCGCGTCTTTGATTGGACGCAAACCAATGTCCATTTCGACTTTGGGCGGTATGAATTGGGCGGCATGTGCGATGATCTTATTTCCACGGCAATCAAAAAACACCTGCTGGAAGATAAAGCGTTCGGGGTGACTTCGGCACAGCAATCTGAGCCGTCGTCACCCCTAATCTGCGGGGGTTTTCGGATGATCTCGTGGTGCCCGTCAGCCGCTGGAACTGAAATGCGCCGCAGCAGAAGGCTGGACCGCGTTGCCCAAGCCTGACAACCTTGCTCGGCAGGCAAGGATGGATCGGCCCCTGTTCCTCGTTGAAGTGCCGGCCACCGCGCGCTGTATAATTTTCAACACCTAGAATACGACCACGCCGACACGCTGAAGAACGAATTCAACGAGACGTCGCCCAAGGCACGCGATCAACGTTCCGTGCAATTACTACCCCCGACGACGAATCCCACGCAGGTACCCGCCTGAAATCGTTGGCGCAGCCCACGCGCATCTGCTCTACGGCAATTGGATCAAACGAAGATCACAAGACGACCCACTATGACTTAACGACATTGGGTCGTGGTCCTTTTGGGACGTAACATGCTGTTTATTCCTGACAATGATTTGCGGTTTGTGCTGGGGCTCGGTCCATCTTGGTGCAATGGCGGGTCAGCACGCGCGAAGGCCGCAGCGGACGCCGCCATCCCCCCGACTGGCGATTGATCGATATCGACGGCGTCACCGTGCATACCAAGGTGCAAGGCAGTGGCCGAAATCCTGGTGCTGATTCACGGGGCCTCTGGCAACATGCGGGATTTTACCTTTGAATATGGTGGACCGGCTTGCCGACGCTACCGCGTGATCCTCTTTGACCGCCCGGGGTCCGGGGGGGGGTTGGGGGGGGAAAAAAAAAAAAAAAAAACCCCCAAAAAAAGGCCCCAAAAAATTCTTTTTGGGCCGCAACACACGCTGGCGCGCATGGAATCGCGACGGCAGCACGCCCGGCGGAGCAGGCAACGCGTGTTGCAAAGGCCGCCGAACCGATTGGTGACCTCGCCGATTGTGTTTTGGGCCATAGCTATGGCGGGGCGGTTGCGCTGGCTTGGGGCCTCTCGGTCCCGATGAAGACGGCGGCGCTGGGTGCTTGTCTCTGGTGTCTCAGAGCTGGGAGGGTGAACCATTGGCTGGCAGTACAACCCCAGTAACTGGGTCTGCCTTTGGGTCGGCGTCCGTGATCCGTTGGTCAACCGCTTCTGCCCCAGGGGTTCTCCGCGCCAGTGTCAACGCATCTTCGCGCGCAAGAACACCCGACGGCTATAATGACCATATCGGCACAGGTCTGGCCCTTCGCCGGACATCCATGCGCGCGCAAATGCGCAGCAGGTAAACACTTTTTTGCCTGCCCGAGATCAAAAAGATGGGTTCGCAGTAATGCACGCCTGACCATTGCCTGATTAGAGCTGATCCACGGGACGCAGACACATCGTCCCCGCTAGAGTACACGCCCGCCATTGCGAACCCCGCAACTGCCCGATGCGAGACGAACCACCCTGCCCGGTAATCGGCCATAATGCCTGCAACATGTTCTCAACCCGAGGTCCTCGCGGCCATTCGACCGCGGGCTTGCACGTGCGGGTTTGCGCTAGGGCGCAGAACGCTCCATAAGTAGGGGTGAACAGAAGTTTTGAGGAGGCCCCCATGGACCTGCCCTTTGATGGTGCGATCAGCGCCTTTTTTTGAAACGATGCCCCCGGCCGATCAACAAAAGCGATCAAGCGCGCCGATAAGGATGACATCCTCAGCAACACTACCCCCATTCCGACGTCTGGGACGCAAAGCAGTAAATGACCGCGAAATGGACCGCGTTCAGATCGAACTGGTCAAATTTGCAAGCATCAGGGGCCGCGACACTGGCACGCGCATCGCATGATATTCGAGGGGCGTGACGCGGCAGCAAAGGTGGCACCATTGCGCCGGTTCCCGTCATAATCTGAACAACGCGCAGCCCATGTGGTTGGCCCTGCGAAACCCAATCCGAAACCTGAAGCCGGAACAGTTGGTATTTTCAACCGCTATATCAACGCATTTGCCACGGCAGGCGACATGGTGTTTTTCGACCGTAGTTGGTACAATCGCCGGGCGGTTGTCGAACCGGGTGTGTCGGCTTTTGCACCGAACGCTTGAAGAGAGGCGTTTTTTTCGAACACGTCCGTACCGCTTGAAAAGGATGCTGGTGGACGCGGCTGCAATCTGTTCAAATTCTGGCTGAATGTGGCCGCGGCGAACAGCTGCGCCGATGCTTGCCCCCGCGAACACACCCGTTTGAAAACATGTGGAAGCTCAGTCTGATCCGATGTCGAAGGCTTGGCAAAATGGATGAAATAAACAGCGCCGCGATGCCAAAAGAGACTTTTGCAAGCGCACGCCATACAGCCCGCACACCTTGACCGGATCCGCTCTGACGACCAAACGTCGCGCGCGCTGGCCGCCATCGTACTCGTGCTGCGATGCCTTTTGACACGCCGATAAATGACCCAAAGGCGAATTGGAACCCATTTGACGACCAAATTTGCGGTGCCCCGAATATCTGGGATGCCTAAACGCGGCTATCACCAACGGCAACCTCCGACCAGGGCTCAAATCGACGGTGCGCTTAAGCCTGATCGAGGATCCGCGGCCTCCAACAGGGTTCACTGCTGTCAGAAGGCCGCAAGCAGGCGGCGTGACCCCTGCCGCCGTCCTATCGCACTTCGAAGGCCGCGAAGAACCTGATCGCCGAAGGCGCGCTGCAAGGGTAACGTATCTTTGCGGAAACTGAATGAGCGGCTTATCAATCCGGCCAACCCTCGGCGTTAAATGGCGTTCGAAGCGACAGGCCGTGCCTAACCTCGCATTTTGCCGCGCGTTACCTGGCCATTACATGTCGCAAATGTTCGAAAGCGGCATCCTTCGGTCAACGCAACACCGATCTGGCCGCTGCAGCGGCGCGTGCCAAGTGGGGTGCTTGAACAAGGCGCAAGCGATTCTGAGCCAGCATATCCCCATTGAAAAACGCCCCCGCCCGGCGTCACAATGTTTCGGCCATATTTGGGGCACTGAGCCACGGGTGGGTTGAACTTTTTGCGCGCAACTCTCCCGGATCGTGCCGTCACCGTTCCGGCAGATGAGCTGCTGGAAAGCGGCATCGGCATTTACCTTCGGGGCCTCGGCCGTATCGGCCCCGACGACTGAACCGCTTATCCGGGCCAGAGCTTCGCCGCGATCTCGAACGACTTTACGCGCGCGGCAAATGGTCCATGGATCTGGCCTGTCAGGATCATCTCGGCCGGTTGCTATTTCGCAATCATATCAGACAGCTGACGTTTCCAGCAGTTTCGGGGGCTACCTACGGCTGTGCCGCGCAATGCCTGAATCGACAGCCCTGCCCGCATCTGACGCCGACTTCGGCATCAAATTATCAACCGACCGGACGCGGCAACTGCCCGGAGTGCCTGTGCGCCAGACGCACGAACGCCTTGCTGCATAGATGTCGCAGGTAAGCTCCCTCTTCATCCGTAATCGCCAGCAAAATACATTCGCCGCGAGGCATGAAAATGCCGGTTTTTTCCCACTGGGCGGATGGTTTGAAATCGCGGCGGTGATCGCCACAGGCATCCTCTCCACAGCGTCTGCGCCGGAAAATGCGGGCAAAGGCACTAGGGCATGAAATAAAAAAACAAAAACCACCCCCCCCCGAAAAAAAAAATTTGGGGGGCCCCCCCCCCGGGGGGGGGCCCAGCCAGTTTGTGCGCCATAAAGCGACGACCCAAGATCCACACCGGCACATGGTGCCCTTCAGGAATGGGCCCATGACGCGTGCACCGGCAGGGGCGTCTCCCAAATAAACCCGATCAGCTCGGCTACATCTTCCGGGAACCGGTCGCCCCGCTGCAATCCACGCCGCTGCATGCTACACGCCTGATCAACCGCCGGGCGCACGGCCAAAGGCCCAGACTCGATCCGGTCACCATGGATCCCGGTGGCCAGTGTTCCAAATTGCTCTGCAATGGCCAAGGGCGGCGTGTTGGGAAGCATGATCCCCCCCGCGCCGACGCGGATTAGTCGATGTATGATTCCAGCGACATGCCCGAATCAAAACCGATGTCGCAGCCGATGCGGATCCTGGTCATGTTGGATGCCTGCCATCCAATAAGCGATGGGTAGCCTGCAGCCTCGGCACGCTTCGCCCACGAATCAAATGTGTTTGCAATGGCTTGCGGGCATCTGATCCTTCCGGAGCACGGGGAAATCAAAGAACTGAAAATCGCATGGGAGGGCTCCGTTTTTAACGTATCCTTTACCTAAGCACCTGCCTGAAAACAAAGACGCACCTCGCCCCGCTTCCATTTTGCCGAAATTAAACTCTCCCCGAAGGGTCGGCTGCCCCATGCTTACACGAAAAAAAGGCCGCCCCATACCGAGCGCCTTTTCAAATACTGTAAAGTAAAGCTAACGCTGGAGAACTGGAAGCTCTTACCGCTTTTGCACGACCGAACTTCCTTAACGTTCAATCAACAAACGGCTGTCGCGTGGTCAGGAAGCCTGCCGCTTTCAGCGCGCCGCGCAGCGAGGGATCATAAAGCGCAAGTGCTTTGGGGAACACCATGGCTTAACCGCGCCCGCTTGACCGACAGACCGCCACCTTTCACAGTTGCAACAAACGTCAAACTGACCGTCGGGTCCTGTTGATGGTGAATGGCTGTGCAGGATCATCTGCGAACGGGGCGTGCAAAATATTCGTTTTTGCGCTTTGCCGTTTACGATGACTTTACCCGGAACCTGGTTTGATCCAGACGCGCAACCGCATCTTTACGCTTACCGTTGCATAGGCACGGCAAGCCGCGTCACGGACGGGCTCGCGCGGGGTCATAATCACTTCTGTACCCTGAACGCCAACACCGGATGTTCCTCGGTTACGGCCGCTTCGAGCCTCGAGTGTTTTGATTCATCAAGCCCATGCCTTATGCACTCCCCGCGTGTTTTTAGAGTTCATGGATTTCCGTCAGAACCTCCGGGGCTTGCGCCTCGTGGGGGTGTTCGGAACCCGCGTAAACGCGCAGGTTGTCACTGATCTGGCGGCTTCAGACTGTTTCGGGCAGCATGCGCTTTGACCGAATTGAGTCCACAAACGCGCTTCCGGGTGGGGCAACCTTCCGAGGATCTTGAGCTTTGGTGCGCTCTTTGATCCCGGCCGGGTGACTCTGGTCCAGTAGAAGTTTCTTCACGCTGTCTTGCCGGTCAATCCTGGAATCTCTCGCAATTGATGACGATGACGTGTCGCCGCAATCCATGTGAGGTGTGAAAGAAGGCTTTGTGCTTGCCGCGCAGACGAAGTGCGCATGATCGAATGCAGACGACCAAGGACGACGCCTTCAGCGTCGACGATGATCCATTCTTGTCGATATCTGCCGGTGTTTGCAGAAAAGGTTTTCATGGAGGGAATTCCCCGTAGTTTTCTGGTGAAACCCGGGGTCCGAAACCCGAACCCCGCTATCTGATGGCTTGGTTATAACCACGCCCCTCGCCACGTCCAGCGCGGCTTTTTGATATTTTTAATGTTAGAAAACAATGCCCTGCAAATTAGGTTTATTATTTTTACCCCATAAAAATCCACGCTGCGCTTTGCTCTGGCCGGGGATCAGCAGCTGACGCAGCCGCATGATCGCATCTTCAAAGCTGTGCAGCGCGACGCCCGGCGTGATCGCGAGGCGCACAGCATGAAAAGGGCGGCGCGGGCCGTCCGCGGGCAAACAATTCTTCGGCTGACGGATTGCAGCGCCTTGCCTCTGCCGCCTGACAGAGCCCTGCCCGACAGCCAACAGGCCAGGCTCAAAGCCCCAAGATGGCACATTGATCCGCCCACGCCACATCATAGCCGCCCAGAATATTGCCGCCGCTTTGCACATAGGCTTAAAGCGCTGTGCGATTGGCTTCAGCCACGAGTCGATGTCCGGTATGCACGAGCAGTCAAATTGCGCAATAGGATTCAATTTCAGCGGGGTCGCGAGGCCGAAGCCAGTTGTAATCAGCCACATCGCGCAGAATCAGGCCGTTGCGCTTGGCGCGGGCCAATGCAAAAGCCGATGCGCAGCGCAGGTGTTTAGGGTTTTAGCAGCGACGATACATACCACCACGCTTCAGGCGCCAACATCCGTTTTAGGTGGGCGCCGCGCTCTACCCGCAATCCGATAGCAGTCATCCTCGACGATCTGTATGTCATGTTTCCGCGCGACCCTCGCCAGGCGCCTCGCGGCGGGCGACAGGGGTGAAGCCGGTCGGTTGGTTTATGGTACTTCCGGTGAGGGTGCAGAAATTCTGCGACGTCATGATTTCGCGGCCGCTTTCCAATCAAGCGCTTCGGGGCTCAACGCGTCTTTGTCCATCGCGATCGGGATAACATCAGCCCGCAGAAAGTTCCCCGCCGTCGGAAGCCGGGTCGGAATCAGCGCCTTCTATGGCGATGGCGGGCCCCGGCGTCCTTGCAGAATGGAATTGAAACACCAGCGACAGCCCGTTCTGACCCCCATGAGAACAGGATCACATCGCCCTCAGTGAATTGACCGCCAGCGGTGTCCGGCCAAGCCACTTGACGACGCGCTTCGCCGCGCAGGAACGGGCGCCGGTAACGGCTGGGTAATGCCATCACAACCCGATGCCGATCCTGGTGGACTCTGCCATCAACGTGCGGATCAAGTGGCCTGCCCCGCGGAGGGTAAAGTGAGGCGAGAACATCATTTACCGCATAGGTATCGGCGGGGATTCCTTGGTGGCTGGGTGCACATGGTGGGCAATGACATCCATTTCGATCGGGCCTGTTGCGGTCGGGTTTCTGGCGGCAGGCAACAAATAATCGTGCCGCGCCCGACCTCTGCTGCAACATCCCGCTGTCAGTCAACATCGTTAGGCCCGTGCCACGGTCCCCGGTGTCACCCCAGCTTCCATGCCATTCTCGGACGGGGGCAGCTTTTCACGCCGCTGTCAGGCCCCGTTTACGATGCCGTTTCGTATCAATTTGTAACAACGCTTGTAATTAGGTTCCTGGCCCATCAATGCGCTCGGGATGCCAACATTGTACCGCATTACAATGTTTTTCCTTTTCAAAATCGTATCGTCTTTTGTTACCCCTTCATTGGGCGACAATATGTAACATTGTGTCAATACAACTTTTAAAATAGGAGACTCTCATGAACCAACAGACCCTGACCCTTTCGCACGAATATCAGTGGCGATCCTGAACCAGCGCAGCACGCCGTTCGCTGCTTTCTAGCGTCAAATTTGCGGTTTGGTGTTACGAAAATGGGCATCGCGTCGCTCAATACCCCCAATAGCGCTCGCTCAGCTGTGAAGCCGTGGCAGTTGGCGAC
>Ga0163217_1072131_pt1 | contig 13088 bp, 17 predicted proteins | sample SynspAceP_FD_185933 | JGI IMG/M metagenome (GOLD analysis project Ga0163217, IMG submission 185933) | Saline lake microbial communities from Ace Lake in Antarctica - Synechococcus sp. Ace-P (PacBio error correction) | ecosystem: Environmental > Aquatic > Non-marine Saline and Alkaline > Saline ...
CATAAATCACTGATAGTCCGACACCTCCCGCATGTGGGACAAACAGGATATCTTTTTAATTTAGCTGCCATTTAAAAGGATGGCTTAAAATTTCATTTTACCCCTCCTATCTATCATTACTAATCTATCTGAAGAAATACCAAATGGCATTGGCGCTGCATCACATTGCTTAAGACATAACTCGGTTCTGAACGAATGCTTCCCGCAGTATGCTTACTTTTTAATAGATGCAACCGCTTTAGCTATTTTTGTGCATGTCCTAAAAATATCATCTGGGCTGGTGGTCTCTTCATCCACCATGGACTCAAGACTTTTTAAGTTTCCGCACCATATTGGGTTTCCGCCTCATCCACAATCCCGATTTCTTGATTGGCAAATCCATCATTGAATGTTTAAGTCAGGTTACCAATCTCTTCCCCCTGATAATTCAGCCCCGGTCGCAAATATCAATCCTCAAATCTGGATCCTAACTTTTATTTTCATATGCTTAAAGCCAGCCGCTTTGGCCTCTTGTGCATAGTCTCAGCTCATTTTGTGTCGTCAGAATAGCCCAAGCCATCCTGCAAGGGTACGTATATGGGCAGATACCCGTCCCCTGCAATAAGTTTATGTGATACGCTCCTGCTTGGCTAGCCGATTACTCTCTTTTAAGCGCAGTTCCAAATGCTTCTTCCGGCGTAAATGGCATCCTAGATGTAAGTGAAATATATACAGGACCCAGAGTTCTCCGGCGTCCGTGGCGTCCAATTATTCGGCTAGCAGGCCTCGGGCCGGACCAGACGGCGCCAGCCGTGTGTTCTGCTTGAGTACACCTTGAGACTATGAGAGAGGCATGCCGGATCCCGAAACGCCGGACTCTCACCACTGAGGGGCCACGGGCACGCCTCGCGACACTCGAAGTTGATTACTTATACTGGAGCTTCGGCGCAAGAGCCGCGGTGCCCTGCTCATATCCTTTTCTCTCAGCGAGGTCTCCTAGGGGACAAGAGGGCGGCCAGCAGCTGACTAAGCCTCAACCGGCCCGCGAGTAAAGAGGTTGAGGATCTCAGAGCATTTCTGCGGCACACTCCACCGGTCTTCGCTTTCCCCAAGATGTCTTTTAGCGGCACGGATCGAGGCTGAAACACGCTTAACTCAGCGGGGTGAAGGCCCTGCGCGAGTCTCAACCGGCCGTCTAGTTACCACCAAGGGTGCAAAGAAATGAATTGCCGCAGCACATGCACGGATTCAATGCTGTGGCCCCACAACCTACCACAGCGAAAGTGACAGCATGGTTGTTCACAACCCTAAGTTGCCCGCCACTATGTGGCACTATACCCACTGCCACGTGGAACTTGAGCCGAGTAGGAAGCGGTGTCGTCTTCGTCGGGATGTGCGAAAGATTTCGAGGCCTTAGCTTTGGAGCTGTGGCAGGACACCACACGCCGCTCCGGGTAGAGCAAAAGGGCGCCACGATCTGACCCGGCAGCGGCGAAGAGGGTGATGCGGATCGTACCTCGGAGGCTCGGCCGAAAGCGTGAAGTGCGAGGCCGACGAACCGCTGTTCCGAGGTCACAAGTGTTTTTGGGCCACATGGGGCGGCGTAGGCGAGTCATGTAGAGAGGGCGAGACCGAGGAGGCACTTCATGCAGAAGGCATCGAATGCGTCGGGACCGGCGCGATAAAGCCCAGGCTCGGCTCTTATAGGCGCAAAAACATTTTCAACGGTGGTCCAGTCGATCCACGTGGGATGACGGTTTGATCCAGCGGACTGGCGCTGGGGAGCCAGAAAGGAGCCATTGCGGGGTTGTGGCGCTCCAGGGCCGCAGCATCCTCCGGCTTTGGATCGAGTCCCGGTAGATCAGCAGCGACTGCGGCTGGCCAATCGCCTCGGTGAGTTTGACGAGAAAGCCAAATGAATCTCCGCGAGCAATGCACCGCGCTACAGCCACATGCCAGCCTCCTGACCCTTCGAGCATGGGAGGAGCTCTCCGCCCACTGGTCCCATTGCCTCGCACACGCCGAGAGGGCCTCACCGGCCCCCCACCAAGAACATGCAAGTTGGGTGAACATCAGTTTGCGTAGAAAGCCGTCGCTCCGCTCAGCGCTGCTGGCCATGCTGCTGTTTGCAGCGGCGGTTGCGCGCCGCGGAAGGAGGCCCCGCAGGCCCAATCTCCTTACGCCGGCTGTCATGGCGGCGCTGGGCACCACAGTTCGGCCCAAGGGCGCCGGAGGAGGCTGGAGCACCTTCTGGGGGACTCGGCTTGGGCGCGGATGGTTCCCGTGCTGAATCACCGAGCCGTCCCGGCCGCCTGCGCCTCGTGCGCGATGGTGCTCCCGATCCAAGGCCGATCTCGGGCTCGCCCGCCGGTGCTGGCCACGCAGGGGCAAGGGGGGCTGCTATGGATGTGGCAGTGGACGTGCCCGATTATCGAGCGCAAGAGCGCTTTCATTTACTCTGCGTACGCGGCAGGCGAGCGTTGGGCGCCAAACCGGCATCCCGGGTGCGCGCCGCCCGCTTCCAACGCGCCAGTCTCTGACTGATCCTGGAGGTAGAATCTATGCGGTGCCCCAGAACAAGCCGGAAGCCCAGCATCTTCGGCTCCCGCCTGCCTCTGGCTTTTCCCCGACGGCAGCCTGCTGGTGCGATCGTCGATGGCGGCAATCCCCGCTGCAACTCGAAAGGTGCGCTGATCGCGCCGCCAGGTGACGAGCAGCCCAGAAACCGCACAGCAGTGCCCTGGGCAACGCGGGGCGCATACGAACCACCGGGATTGGAGGCCCCAGCCCTGGCATCCCTTTGCCACCAGGGCTCCGAGGTGCGAAGCGCCCAAGGTCTGGAGCTGAGAGAGGATCCGCATGTGCAGGGTCTGGCCTTGGACCCGTCTCACGGGCGGGTCTGGGTGAGCGAACACGGGCGCCCGCCGGCGGGGGATGTAGCTCAACTTTGGTGGGAGCCGGCGCGAACTATCGGCTGGCCTGGTGGTCAACCCATCAATGGCAGCCCGCGAGTATTCCGGGTCCGCCGATCTCTGCGAGCTCAATCGAGCAACCAGGACTGGTGGATCCACGGCGGTCTGGACCCGCGATTGCCCGCCTCCGGTCTGGCGATCGGACCGTGGCGATCGGGGTATCCAGGCATGGAGTGGCCAATATTCTGTTCGCACGTGGGCTGGGTCTCGCGCGATGTTGCGCAGGATCAGACCTGCCAGGGCCGATGGAACGGTGGCGTTCTGCAGGAGACGCAGTTCCAATCGGGGCGCGGGTCAGGGATGTTGGCGTCCGGGGCGCCGATGGCTATCTCTACGTGCTCACCGCATTCGCCAGATAAGACGGGCCAGTGCACGGCCCTGGACGCCGGCCTCTGCCCCGCCGCCCTCTGGCAACCGATGAGGTGGCGGTGGCCCTGGCGATGCTGGAGACGCATCGTCTATTCCAGGCCATTGGGGAATTGTTTGGCGGCCACCTGAAGCCACGAGAGCGGGCCGGAGCAGGCCCTGCGCCTTGAGCTGAAGGAAGAAATCAACGGGGAAGATCCAGGGAAGCTTGCCCCTCTGCGGTTCAGCCAACCACACAGCCCAGCGAAGCGCCTATGTCTTCGCGCGGCCCTGCGGTGCCCGTAGAAGCCTGGAGCTGCTGGAGGGTCAGGACATGGGTGGCTCACACACACCGAGATGGCCAGCGGGGCGAGACTGCAGCCCCCAGGCCGATCAGCCATCGGTCCCCTGGCGCGCCCTCGTGGCTGCGCAGGGCGCATGCTCGCAACTGGAGCTGGAGCAAAGTGGCCTGGCTTCCGCTGGGAAGTCGCCTTGGGCTGCTGCGATAAGCGGGTGACGGATGCTCGGCTCGTTTCTGTAGTGGAGTCGCGCAGCAGCGCCAAACTCATCCACTTACCGTACTATAGAACAAGCGGAATATTCCTAGGGTTGCGAATTTCTTCAGCTTCTTTTGCCCTGTGGGAATGTCTGGTCGAGGAAGCACACTGGAAGTGATCAGTGGCACAGCGAGGGACAAAAAGCCCGGGAGACCCGCCATTCCACTTCCCTCCGTGCCATGACAGACCTTCGCCCACCGGCGCTTCAGCTTCCGGCCGAGCTCAATCAGCCTTCGAGGAGCCGTCGGCCTCCGGACACTGAAGGCCTCCGAAGCGCTGGAAAAGAGCGCAAAACTTCCCTCACCGGCCCTGCAGCAGGAGGTGGAATCAGGGCCTGCAAATACGGCTGGAGGCCGCCGAGAGCATTGTTGATCGGCGCTCCCACTTCTCAGCGCGGAGAGCTGCCTCCACTTTAGACGGGGCAGATCAACAGCCTTAATGAAGCGGCCTTACATCGAAGACGTGAAGACCGCGGTCGGCGGATTTGATGTGGCGGATTCTGGGCGTGCCCACGATTCCGGCAGCCAACCTACCGCCCCGGCACCCGCTTCGGGCCCCCAGGGCATTCGCCGTATCTCGCCCCCTACACGCCACTACACTACGAGAATGGGCGTTGAAGACGCTGCGCGAGTCGACAGGGCTTTGCGATGTGGGCGACATCTTCCGATTCCCGGCCAACAACGAAACGGTGGTTTCGATCAGAATCTCCAAGGGCTGTGGCTCACGTGTTCAGCGTGGCCTTTCCCCGATCATCCTCGCGGCGATCACTCGATCGTTTTCCCACCGTGGCGGGGTGCTGGCCGCATCCCGTGGGCGACAGAAAAGGTGGGCGTATTAAGCATCACACTTCGAATTCAGTTAATCAAGTGTACGAGCCTAGCCACAGGATGATCGGGACCTCGGGAGGACGACGCGCATGCAACACCTGAGCCCTTTGGGCAGGTGCCAACCAAACATGCCAACGCGCCGCCCGAGAAACCTGGTGCAGACTGGGCATCCGGCGCTGCAGTGCCCCGCGAAGGGGTGAAGGTCCTGGCCGTGAGCAAACGTGCTCAACCGTCACCGACATCTGCGACATGCGGCCTGGAGCGGCTGCCGAAGGGGTTCCGCGATCAGGGGCAGCATGTCTCTCCGGACTGCAGTTAACATCTCTTGATATCGACTCGCATCGACGCGGTATTTTCAGTGCCGTGGTACCGGCTGGCCCGAGCCCGGCGGAGCCTGCTGCCGCCGAGCCCTGGAAGTTGCTGGAGGAGCTGAATCGTGCGCCCTGTGCCGGGTCTGCGGCCTCGAGGTGGTGGGAGGTGTCGCCCCTTAAGACATCAGCGACATGACTTCCGATGGGCTACCCGGGTGATCTGCGATGCGTGATGGCCCACCTGGTGGTAGCGGCCAGCTGCCAGAAAGGAGAAGCCGTCTTGGCTGCACGATCACTGCAACATGGGCCGTCGATCAGAAGTGGAGATAGGGCCCATGCACGAAGTCGACATGACCAAAGTGCCTGCTGCTGCTCCCCTGCCCAGGAGTGGAAGCGGGAAGCAACGAACCCCACACCCCTTGCGTCTCGCTTGTGCAACCTCGGAGTGGGTGATTCACCTGCGTCGAACCACGCCGCCCTGCCTTCACCTCGCCGCTCGTGCAGGGCCACCTGGGGTTGGCTCGAAAGCATCACTCAGATCGCCTAACCGTGCCTGCGCGCCCGCTGCTGGGCTACTTCCGCCCCGTATTATTTGCCTCTTTTTTTTTCTCTCGCCGGGACTGTCAGGCCTATTCCGCTTCCCACCTGCTGCGATCGGCCAATGGAAGGAGATCTCAGCGGCCCGCGAGCTGCGCATCTGTTCCTGTCCGATTACCAGCCTCTCGCCTCTGTCTGCCTCCGCCTCAGTCTTCAAGGTTCCACCTCCTTTCCTCGACCCACTGCACATGCTCTCAAGGCGACACATAACTCGGCCTCAACTTGATGGCCGCCCACCACCAGCATCGCCAAGGCCGATCAAACAACCGTTGAGGCGCTTCGACGCCTGGCAGTTGCTCTGCCTCAAGCGTGATGAGGCAGTCCCGGCGCCCGGAAAAACCTCACCTGCTGGGGGCCACGAACTCACCGCTTTGGCCCCCCCCGCCTGGCCGTCGCGGTAGCTGGACAGGCACACTAACCGACATTCCACGCTCGATGCCGAGGCGCCTCGAAGCTTGTCGGTGTGGCCGGTGGTGCCGATTCACCAGAACGGGTTTCTTGCGATGTCTGTCGCGCGTCTCATCGTCGATTGGCGAGACGGATGGTGAGAGCGGCGGTCTGCGCCAGCTCCAGCGCGGCTTTGTCCCCGGGCACAGGCGATTCGAACCCTGCCTTCTGGGTGGAAGCAACGTGGGCAACCTGGTTTGGTCCGGGCCGAATTTGAGGTGGGGATCGAGCACCTCAGTGGGCGCTGCCAGTGTCACCCACGAAGGCGACGACAAACCGCCTAGTACCCGATGAGTTAGCAGGCTGAGATTTGCGGTGCTGATAGTCACCAAGGTTGGATCTGCTCCCCTATCTGCCTGGAGGTGGAGGCGCTTTTCGAAGAGCACATCCATAGGGTAGTGGGCCGCGTACCCTGCCGCCACGGTGTTCCAGCTCTCTCAGCAGCGCAGTGGCGTTCGGTCCTACCAGGCCTTGGTACCCACGTCGACTTGCTCAGAATTCACCCTGTAGGCGTGCGCGAGCAACCTCGGAGGGGTGCGAAGCGTTTGATCAGGTCAGACCATCATGGAATTCCGGCTCGTGGCCGTTCAAGAGATCGTGCTCCATTCGAAGACGTTGCTGGTGCTGATGGCAGCTCCTCTGAGCTGATTCGCGGTCCCTGTATTTCTCAGTTTCAGCATTGTGATCGACAGAGCGCAAAGTCCGCCACACCTTTCGCACATCACGGAGGCCATTTCTAGCGATGGACGCAAACCCTCTTCAGCCAAGGAAGCGCGACCGCGCGGCCTCAGCCGAGCTCTGGCTCGCACACACTCGAGCATAGACTACCAACTCTAGTGAGCGGGCGGTCTGCTATGCATATGCCAAGCCACTCTAATCCTCGACCTCCCGCGCAAGAGGAGGACAACGCACACCGGCGAGAGAGAGAGCTACAAGCGACCTGGCTCGCCGTTGGTTCCCTGGAAGGATCCAAGTTGAGAGAAGGGGACCTGATTTCGGAGCCGAGGGCGTGCGCCGCTGTCATCTAGCCTGCAAGATGGTTCGATGGCTAGCCGGTCGACTTGCGATCAACGCGCTCAACGCGGTCCAGCTCGACTGCCCAATACAGCTCAGCACCCTGGGCGACATCGCATCAGTTCGACTCGTGGCCTGGCTGAGCGCCGCCCTGATGTACGACGGCTGTAGGGTAGATAGGTTGGGCTCACCAACACACTCAACGGTAACCCCTGACCAGGTGATTTGCGGTAAGTACGCACTTGCGAGAGAGGCGTGGCAGGATCTCAAGGGCAAAGTTCTAGTTCGCGGACCGGAGGGGAAGGGCCGGAGTCGACATTATCCGCCAGGGTGCTGCTCGGGTCACACGGCCTCAGCGCGCGATGAACAATCACATTCGTCCGCTCGAAACCGGGGATGCTCGGGGCCCGCCGCCGCCTTTTGTGGCTGCTCAGTGTGGGGTGCGGTTGGCGTGTTGTTGCCCCTTCACGCAACCCAGGATTATCGTACGTCCCTCAAGCGCAGCGGCAGCAGCACCTTGTTTCCGTCGTCTTCGCGGATTTTCCCCGGAGCGCGATCAGCGTCAACTGGTCTGCCGACCGAATTCGTGGAAGAAAAACCGCCGAGCAACTGCAGAGAGTGGTGAACGCCTGTGCGCACACCCTCGCTGAGATCAAGGCCCCAGCCTGAATCCAGCTGGCGATCATGGGCCGAACGGGGCCGGTGTCCACCGAGGCCGAAACAGCGAATACGACGGCCGGCCCACGATCTCAGTCCTTGAGAACAAATTCGCCAGGGGGCCTTCCAGCCCGGCGACACGAATGCACGTTGCTGCCTTTCGCTGGCCGCTCAGATCAGCGACTTCCTCCAAGAGGTGGGCTTGGCGAGCCGCGCCCGATCTCACCAACCTTTTTCCATCTCGCTTCCGTTGACGGCTGTCGAAGTGAGGCCTGCGCAGACGCAGTTGGAATCAGCCCTGTTGCTCGGTCTGGTCGACATTTTCAGCTGCTGCGTGCTCTGGCAGCTGGTGGCAGCTTTTCGCGGTGTGGTCGATTCCGCTCTTTCCTGCCCAGCCCGGCGGAAGGTGCTGGCTGCCGAGCGGAGCAGGCCAAGAGGGGATCTTGGTCAACGATGCCCTGGCAGCATTGGCCGCGTGCTGGGGGCCTATGCCTCTCGATTCCTGGTCTCGTTGCCAGCCGCTCGGCATAGCGATGGGCACACTACGGGCACTGGTCGGCCGCCAGACTGCTGAGCCCTGCTGGGTCCTGATCCGCTAACAAATGCCGGACCCAGCAATTGGCCTTCAATGAACGCCTGTCTTGGCGAGACGCAGCCGCGCTACCTGTTTCTTGGGGCCCTGGGGAAGCTGCCGAAAGGTGCTGGGACTGATCTTCATCGGCCACCGTCTTGCTTCAAGCACCCTGATGATCATCGGATGCGGTCAAGTTTCGTGCCCGCGAACTGTGGAGTCGGCCCCCTCACACATGGGTGGGCGGGGGTTGCAAGAACATCAACCAAGGTGGGTGGCGCCTTTCATCGCTCCCAGGTGCGTTGATGCTTATCGGATCAAACACTGGCGGCGCTGGAAATCTGGTGATCGTGGGGGCTGACTGGTGGCGGCTAACGAGGGGCGCTTGCGGCTTGAAACGGTCAGCCTGGCCAACGCTTCCCTGCGCACGATGAAATTCTCTTGTGGGGCTGATCGTGATTGGACCTGATCGGGCCTGGCTGGAGTCGACTCTGGGCTTTACGCTGGCTTGATGGGCGCGAACCATGCCGCTGGGCGATCTGATGGCATGCTGTTGCCTGTTAAAGGGTCAGCAAAGCTCGGTTCGGGAGAGGGCCGCGACAAGCAATTGACGTACGTGCTCCGAGGGACATTCAAGTCTCGAGATCAAAAGGCTTTCCCGGCGAATTCGTGGCGATCTCAGGTCCGGCAGTTGCAGGTTGCGGGAGAAGATTCAACCGTGATGCGCTTGCTCGCTGGCCTGGAGCAACCCAGCTATAGCGGCACCACCACATGGACGATCGCCCGGTGCGCGAACCACGGGCCGGATCGGGGCATGGTTTTTCCAGAATAGCCTCTATCCCTGGCTGAGTGCTGCCCGACAACGTGGCGCTTCGGGATGCGGCTGCAGGGGCGAACAAGCGTGAACGTCGAAGGAACGCACCGCCTAATTTCCTTTGAAGTGGTGGGTCTGCAGGATTCCAGCCAGCCGCGGCTTTCCTCGCCAGCCCTCTCCGGCGGCATGCAAGCAGCGGGTGGCGATTTGCGCCCAGGGCCCTGGCGGGCTGAACTCCAGGTGATCTGCTTCGTGGAGCCCTTCGGTGCTCTGATCTACAGCATCCGCGAGTCGATGCAGGAAAATTCCTCTACCAATTGTGGGAACGCTCTGGCTCCGGCTTGCTGATGCACCCACACGACCTGGAAGAAGCGTTGCTGATGGCGCCAGAAGGTCCCCATCATGGCGCAGGACCAGGGCCGGCATCGTACGCGGAGATACCGTGGCGGCACCGCTGATCGGCAGCAGAACACTCAGTGCGCTGCGGATGGAGCGGAGCTCCTGAGCTTTCGCGAAGATCTGGCCGGTTTGATGCCTGCGGGGGTCTGGATCAAGGAACCAAGCAGTGCTGGCGGCAAGATCCTTGGCGTCAACGACCGGATCGAGCCAGTTCCGGGTTGAACAGCCGAGGTAAAAGCGGCTTCCGCGGAACAGGGCCCTGAAGGATGTCGGCATCGCCGCTTGGCGCTGTGCTTGTGCGCTTAGCGCAGGCGACTGAACCAATGGCCTGAATGGTGGGTCGCCGATTCGATCAATGGATTTTTCCCGTATCAGATACAACACATTCTAATCGCAGCCACTTTTGGTTTTCAGCCCGGCTGATTGAAAGCCATTGGACTGAAGCCATTGGATCGAAGTGTTGGGATGAAAGCGTCTCCGCTGCGAGAGTGGAGCCGACTGGGTCGAGCGGGCAGGGCCTGGGTGATCACTCAAAAGCCCGGTCAGCTCGTGCTCGCCGAAGGAGCGCAAAAAAGGCACCGATCGGCCGCATCGCGGCCGCGGGCGATCAGACACCCGGCCCGATCCGGGGCGTGTTGTAGCGGGCATCGTGAAGGTGTACCACCAACCATCGAGGGTAGGCCTCGAACCAGGGCCGAGAAATCAATGCGAGCTCCGGACTGGGGGTCGACGCCGTATAAGCCGACATCAGGCCGGTGCAGTAGCGGGCCCGGGAATGTTTCAGCGCAACGCGCAGAGCAGATCGCCAGATGGGCGAAGTCCGCGACAGACGCCGAGCCTTCCTGGTGCGCCGTCGAGAGGGCGCCGTTTTGGTGGAGCGGGCGTCGTCAACCGCTGAACTGGAGATGTGGCTGTGAACGTGATCAACAAGATCGCCTGCACCAGCGGCCAAGCCGGCGTAGCGACCCACCGAACAGCGCCTACCGGCGGTGTCGATCACCGGTCCGGCTTTCGCAGTAGCGGCTTGTGCGTTGAGAAAGGGGCACGCACATCGGGCGGCAAAGACTCCACAGGCATCTGCAGGGCCCGAGGGCACCACCCGCATCGCTCTGCGCCGCTGTCCGGGCTACCACGGTGCTGAGCGCTGATTGTGGCCTCTCGCCGGCCGGGGCCCACAGGCGGCAGCAGCGGTTTGCCGCGGGCTATCGCAGAACTCCTCCACCGCACCGCGCCTCCACCAGGATGGATCGGCTCCCAGCAGATCCTGCTGGCGGGAGCGTGCGGCTGCAAGCAGGCACAGCAAGCGGTGGTGGGCCCTGGGGACAGATCAGCCGTGAGCTCACAGCCGCACATTGATTTTTTCATGGCTGGGGTGAGACTCCTTGCCTGAAAACGCGCTGGGCTCCACTCTCGATGCCGGACGCGGCTCAGGCCGTGTGCGGAAGTTGAAGGCCCCAGGTCGTTATGGGGCGCGCTCACTCGCCGAGAATTTCTGTGAGTTCCAGTCGCCCAGGTCAAGCAGGAAAGGGCCAGTGTGGCAGGCCCTGGGAGGATGCCGGCCTGCGTAGTCGGCGCTGGGGGCGCAGGCCGCCTCGGCATGCCATACCGCTTGTGGGCGACATAAGGTGGAGGGCCTGTATAAGTAACCTCAGCCGCCGGCTGTTCAGCCCGTCGATGTCTTCAACCGTCACGCTGTGGGGCCGGTAGTGCCGAGTTCGCCACGTCCGGAGTCGAGGGCCCCGCAGGCAACTGAGCCGGCAGGCGATCGGCTGAGATGGTGCACCAAACTCCCAGCAGTTTGCGGCCGGGTTTCGGGCCTCGATGCGGCGGCGTGCCATCGGCTGGATCGGCGCCTGGCCCTGCGCCAGCCGGATCTTGTGGTAACTCCAGCGCCAACACCGCCAAGGTCGGTTCCAACCAGGCCACGCGTCCAGCCGCGGCAGGCGGCAGAGAGAGCTGGTCCGGGGCGAGGTTCGACCCATAGCTGGAAAGATCGGGCGTTGAGCCCCAGTCCCGCGAAGGCACCAGTGGGGGCCTGCGGCAGCCAGTTCGGGGGCGGCCCAAATACACCCAGGCCCATGTTCCGTCACCCAGCTGAGCCAGTGGCGGGTGTAGTCAAGGGAACATTTTCGGCGCTGGTCGAAGTCCGGCCAGCACCGCAAGCCGAGACCGCGAACAGTTCGCCGTGAATCAGGGGGGGCGGCCCCTGCCGATCGCCTGCAGCCGCTGGCTGTGCATCACGGCCATTCGATTAGGGCCCGAGGTCATGGAGCCTGCGGCACCAGCAAGACGCCTTCCGCCGAGGAAGCGTAGCTCACGCCGCAGCCAGGGAGTGGTTTTTCTCTGGCCCCGGTTGGAGTCGGTGCCGTAAACGAACACCGAAGCCGGCCGCTAGCCCCGCCCCTACGCCTGGCCGCCGAGATCGAGCGGCAAGGCATGGCCCTGAGGCCCAGCGCCAGCGCCGCGCCAAGCAGCAGCAGCGATAGAGACGACGACTGCGGGGGCCGGGATCGCCAACCACCAGGCAAGTAACTGCGCACCCGGGGTTGGGCCTTTTCAATTTTGCTGCAAAGCGGCTCGCTCGGAAGGTGCTTTGGGCTTCCGGCTGGCAGCAGCGCTCTCCTTCGATCACAGCCCCGGGCCACCGCGGGCCAGGTCCCATAGCCCCCGTTGTTTCAGCTGCTCCAGAAGCTGTGATCGGCGCGGCCATCCACGGAAACTCCAGGCCAGGCAATTCGCCCCGCAGGGCGCTTGGTGCCGCAAAGGAACGGCAGACCGGGCACCGCCGTCCATAGACGAGTTTGCATGGGCTGGGCCATGTGGCGGGCATGGGTCAAGTTGAATGGCTGAAAATCAAGGTGGCGTGGCCGTCCGCCGTGCTCACTCAACGATTATCCACGAAGCTCTCGCCGAAGCGCAGGCGTGAACCGCCCATAAGCTCAGCGGGCCTACACCGGACTTTTCTCACCGTTTCAAATCCACCCCCTGGGTGGCACTCCTCAGGGGCGCCTGAGCCCGGTGACAAGCCGCCGGTGCCAGTTGGCTCACGGCTGACACCGACAGGAGCCAGCCGACTCCCGCAAGGGTCGGGGCTGCGCATCTGCTCGCCGGCGCCAAGGGCCGCACTCAAGCACCGCACCACGATGGTCAGTCTGCCCGCAGGAGCGAAACCGTGGCCACAGGCAGCTCGGCGTAGGCGCGGCGCAGGGCCCGCCTTGCACGCCCAGCGAGAGCGTCAGGCCGTGAGACCGATCACGCCCCACCACCACCACAGCTGCAGCCACGAAGTGACCCAGGCCCAAACAGCAGCAGGGCCAGAAGGCCGAAGATCAGGGCGCTCACGGTGGAGGCCAGGCCCACGTGAAGCGCCCCGGACCTAACCTTTTTGACGCGATCCGCGGCCTGTCAAGCCGCGCGGAAAAGGCCCCTGTACCCCCAGCAGGGCCAGCTCCAGCCGGCCAGGTTGTCATTGCCGCGCCCATGCCTGGCACCGAAGCGACCCACGGGGCGCCGCCCGGCCAGGTTGCCAGCAGCAAGCCCCAGGCCAATCGAGGCCGAAGCTCCACGCCGAAGCCACGGGGCGGTCCGCCAGCAAGAG
>Ga0163217_1118780_pt1 | contig 13088 bp, 13 predicted proteins | sample SynspAceP_FD_185933 | JGI IMG/M metagenome (GOLD analysis project Ga0163217, IMG submission 185933) | Saline lake microbial communities from Ace Lake in Antarctica - Synechococcus sp. Ace-P (PacBio error correction) | ecosystem: Environmental > Aquatic > Non-marine Saline and Alkaline > Saline ...
GGACTAAACAACACAAGGGTTGAGAAAGAAAAAAAAAATAAACTTTCGTCCCGATCGACTCCGACTCGGTTGGCGGTTTCGTCCCCCCCGTGCTTGCACGGAATTGGGCTACACCAACGCCCGAGCGTACAGAACGCTTCAGGTTGGCTGCGCGAGGTCGGATCGCAACGGTTTTTTGGGTCCCCGATGATCCGAATCCGCGCGGTCGGTGGGAGGCCGGGTCGACAATTGAATAGAGGGTCCGAGCGGACCAATCGGGACTCGTGAGATGAAATTTCGCAACGTTCAGTCCGTCCATTTTTCGATTTTGCGAATTTGGAATCATCATCTCGAATTCGGGCGTCTGAACTCAGCGCACGGCAATCCTGTGCGGAGCAAAGATCGAAATCTCGTTTCATTGCAACCCGTCGGCAACCGGCTTCCCACTTCTTCACGTCCTCCCGCGGCGTTCGCATCCGGTAATAACCATTCCGAACACGGAGTCCTTCGAGCATCCGGCGGTGCGGGCTTCGTCGCCCAAAACATCGATCTTGCCAACCTTGAGCGCATGAGCCTCGTCGAAGCGTGCCGCCAACGCCCGTCGCGTGGCGACGACAACGCGCGGTAAATCCGGCGACGAGTGCGGCGTAGCCGTTCCCGACTCGCCAACAAAACCGATTTCAATGGTTCCGTATCCATGATATGCACACACATCCCAACCAAAGGCTTGGGAAACGCTTTGGGAGAACGCCACAAGCCCGTGCCGTGAAAGGGTCGACGCTACAATATCCCCGTAGGTCGGTTTTCGTTCAATTAGTCTCGCGGCGGGTGGTAACGCAACCATTCCGCAGCACGTATAGCTGAGCTTGTGTCGGCTTGTTCTCGGGTACTTGAATACCGAAAATGTTACAAAAAAAAAAAGAAATAGACGGACACCTCCACGTCGGTATCGGAAAAGGAGTACGCTCGAGGTACACGCGGCGACGTATCGGGCGTTCAAGTGTTTAAGCGAACCTTTCGCCCTTGTTTTTCCGCTCTATGCTACGCAATTCGTTCGTAGACCGCTAAAGCGACGTCGAAGAATCAATCGGGTTCCGGCAAGCACTCGGTCAAGAAGAACTCAAAATGGTCACCTAAATAGAACGTCGCCGTGGCCCGAGGCCCCAATTCATCGCTCAAACCCGAAGAAGGTGCCATAGAAAAAGTCGGAAAAAACCGGCGAGTGGTGCATTGTTTCGCAAAACAGAAATCCTTCCAGAGTCGTTTCATGTTGAAGTTCGTACGTCGAGTCAAGGATTGAGATCACAGGTTAGAATGAAATCCGTTGCCATAAAGGACATCAGCAAAGCCTCACACACCGCCGCCATCGTCCGTAGGGCAAAGTATAGTGGATTGTCATTTCGGAACAGGACGATCTCGGGGCGACACGCGCAAACGCACAAGCTTGAATCGCACGATTCCAGCCTCGATAATAGCAGCGTGTGACGACGAACTCGGTAAAAATACAAGAGCAGATCGTTTCTTCGGAGGATCGCGAACGGGACTGTGCAGGTCACGTTGGATAAGAGAACTCATTACGAGATCGATAAAAATAAAACGATGAAAGAGCAAACGAAACTAATCAGAGCGATCAGCGAATGGCGGTGGCTCATCGGACGATCATACGGCACTGCTCTAACTACGGTTCGCTAGCGTTTCGTGCGTGCTATCGCGTGCACATCACACGGATTCCGACAACATGTGGGTACCATTCGTCGACGTGTCTGAACGTCAACCTCGTGCCCACATTACATCGGAAACCCACTGAACTTCGACCGCTCGGCCTCGTCATCAAACTGAACTAAACGAACTGAGTATGCATGATGCCGACGATCGCGGCAGGAGAGGATGGTATCGTTAGAGAACGCATCTAGCGGCGAAACGAACTGATCGCGGCGGGGCTCTTGAAGCGGACCCAGAACAAGTGCATGTCCGGTTTGCTGTAACGCGTGCGACGGCGCGTTTGGTTTCACGCCCGATCAACGACCTTGCGAGCCAATCGCCACAGCCGAACGATGCAAGACACGGTCGGCGCTGGTGAGCGTTCGCCGCCGTCTAATGCCACGGCAATTTGACCGGGCGTCGTCACCCGCCCGTTGCCCGATGCGGTCAGCGTTCGTGCGTCGCAAGGGTCTGCTTCGCTCGCTCGGGGCACTTGACGATCGCAGTTTCATCGTTGCCGTCCGTCGAAGTGCCCTGCTTGCTTAGGTCCTCATCGACGCTGCGTCGTGATTACCGGTCGGAAGACTCCGGCGTGAATTTCTTGTGAAACGTTTTCTACTCACTACCTCCTCTGATTGATCGCTTCCCGACGCCTCCGAATCACCTGCTGCTCCACGGGTTGGTCGGTCATACGCGAACTCGGACGTGATGCGATACCTGGATCAAATTAATACGTACGAACTCGCTCGGAACGCCACCGGACGAATTGTTCGTCGAAGCTCGTCACACGTCAATTGACGATGATCGCGTCGGCTCCGGCTCCCAATGAAGAATAGCACTTGTGCGCAAAGAAAGATCATTCGGTTCTCGACCGCGACGTTTATTGCGAAAAGAAGGCGTTTGCTACCATGAACTCAATCGCATCCGTGTGGTCCTACGGCGGACGGTTTACAGATGAATCCACGACAATTACCGAGGCGGTACGCGGGCGCCCAATTGGCAGAGATGTCACAATTCCTCGCTTCACGGCCACTCGCGCCGCGTCCAAACGGGAAAGGTTGCTCGCGTCTGTCCAAATCCAAGAACAAGAAAAACTCGCCCGAGAAACTGCGACGGAAGTTCAAATTCAACGCCCCGAGAGGAAGAGACGCGCGAACGCTGCCTGTATCACAGTAGCACGCCAAGAGTCGAGTCATACCGCTCTACCATCACTACCAACCCGCCGGATGGAAGTGATCCGCGGGAGTGGTCGACGAATTTTTATCCCGACGATCCAAGGAACGCTACCGCCGATTCTAGACAAACTGCTGCCGTTTTTGCGTGAGCCGAAAAACGATGGCTCGCCATGGCCGAACTGGAACAACGCAAGAACTGGAATGCTGGTCCGCGTCTATGGCGAATACCCGATGCAAGAGGCGCCAACCTCGTGCTGTAATGGGCGGACGCGATGAAGGTCCTCAAAGCCCGCCGTCGCAACGCAAAAGCATCACCAAAGTTTTGCATTAATCGACGTTCCATATTTGTACGGCAAAGTCGCCGCTTCGAAGAATCACAACCGCCGACGTGCCGGATTTGTATGGTTGACGGCCCGGCAAAGGCGTTTTCGTCATCCGGCGATGACACGACGTTCGGTCTGACGCTGCCGAAGCCGCCGCCAGTGCGTGACGATCGCGCCACCAAACGACGGCGGACACCGAAATCATCGCCAATGCTTAAACGGGCTGCTGATTGCGTCTTCGATCCGATCGATCGATCAACTGCGATTAGTGCGCTGCCTGCCGAACCGAGCTTGGCAACCTGTCCCAAGCCGCATCGCGTTCTCGCGAACACTACAGTTGAGATAACACGTCGACCGCTACTTGCGAGACGTTGTCGGAAATCATCTGCACTTCGGCCCGCCGGCGCTCTCTTCGATCCGACAACGCGAACGAACAACGGTTGCCGATGTTCGACCGGATATCAGACGGTACTGACACACTTTACCGGCGACGATGAAGCCTGCGAGATTTTCATCGAGTTGATGAGCACGCGGGCAAGGTCCCGGTTTCGGCTCGATACAGGTCGATCGCCTCGACGAGGCGATGAGTCGATACGAACTCGTCTACCACGCCCGACGTGTTTGTCGACGGCGTTGGACGTGAATTGTCTAAGGCAGCTGGCCTGAGCCCGACCGATCTTGGCACCAACAAATTTCCCAGCATTGAAAGGGCCCTCATAGCCATTGAAGTACTGCGACGAGATGCCGGGTTTTGGTATCTGCAAAAGGAAAAGACCAACCGAATTTCAAATGCAGCTACTGAATCGATCCGGAGGTGAGAATCCCTGGTCGTCGAGACGTTCGCAAAAAGCTGCGTGAAGGCGGGATTGTCGAGTCATCTGAGATTCTGTTCGCTCGGTTCGTTTTTGATATCATTCGACCGAGCGGCAGTGAACTGTGCTGCCGCACCCTGGCCTCCGTTGGGTTTGAGCCGAACACATCTCGTACGAGGCGGATTGCGGTAACGTACGAGGGCATGCTCAAAGGCGGAAAGCTCGGCGTTGTGGTGGGCAACTACAGCCCAGTTGAGAATGCGACGCTTGCCCCGCGAATCTCCTTCGCCAAGAAGCCAACCCCGAGGTATTCTCGAAGGCATCGGTACTATGATTCCTCACACATCACCCAATCAAACGACCGGGTCGAGGCGGACTCCTCCCAAGGAAACACATACACGTCGGATCGGGTAATCGCACGTCGACGAGAAACCGGCCAACCAGCGGCAGCTGACTCCGTTTGTCAATTCATTTCGGGATAAACTCGTGACTGTTTTTTCATAACCGACGCGTTCGCCAAACTCACATGCGGTTTTGGCTTGCGATACGCCGAAAACAGTCAATCCCCTATTGTGGCCTCAATTAGAAAACCTCGCGTGACATCCGCCATTGCGTAACGTTATATCCCAGTAAACACGAAACCAACTGCCGTTTTGCTGCTTTCTCCCCGCACGACCGGCCGCCGGCGAATCCCCAACTCTGCTCGACATGATTGCCCTGGAAACGACTCACCGAATACCCTCCGGCGCGTCCCGCTCTCAATGTGGATCGCGCGCGCCGACGTGGGCACCGAACGTTGCTGCCCGACGTTGAGGCGTTTTGGGAATACGAAACGTCGATCAAACCGAAGTCGACGAATCATGGAACGATGCAACGTGCATTGCCGCGGTGTTCCATCTGCTCGTCGGCCTCTTGCGCAAACAGTGGACTCGTTCTACCAGCTCGAACAATTCTGATGACGACCGTTTCCGCGGTGGCGAATGCGCGACGAGTCGCTGCGCCAGACGATCGATCATCGATCAATAAACCCGGTTGTACACCTCGAAAAACTGTCGGCGGCGCCTGATTGTGATTTGTCGCGAGACCTGGCAAACTCCGTGAACAATCCCTCTTCCAAAATACCTCGCTGACTAGCCTGCCATCAGCGCTGTTGCCGATCCGCCCGGCAACAACGAGGCGGGCTTACGCGATCAGTATTACCGTTTCAGGCGAATTCCCGCGTCGGACCATCGACGACTTTGAGAATACCTCGCCGAGTCCACTCCGCGAGTTGGCATCCTGTTGTGCTTACGATTTCGTTTCAATCACACCGCCGACGATCATATTGGGCACAACAGGACTCAATCGGGCAGCAGAGTTCTCAGATATTACTTCTCTTTCCCGATCGGACATGCCCGATCAGTACGAAAAAACCCTGCGTGAAATTTCCCACCGTCGCGCGCAGCTTCACCCTGGCACGACGATGCAGCAATGGGGTTGTGATCGACGTTCATAGTTTTACCAGTGGGATTTGAATTTACTGGAACCCCGAAGTCTTTCGCGCGATGTTGGCTGAGACCTGTTCATATTCGCCAACACTGCGTGGATTTCCGTACACTCGACGCGTCCGCGTTCATTGGTAACAAATGGGCACGATGTGCGAGAGAACCTCTCCCGAGGCCCACGAAATCATCGAAGCGTTTCAAACTGCGTGTTCCCGGATGCGGCGCCGGGTTTGGTTTTCAAAGGAAGCGATCGGCATCCGAGATGTGGTGAAATACATAAGCGAAGACAATCCAACGTATACAACCCGACTTTTGATGCGTTGTAGGAGGAATCATTCGCGACTCGTGATACGACTATGCGTCGCTCGCTGTCTCGACGAACACATACGTTGCCCGCGCTCACGTGCGGGCAATTAACCGTCGTTGTCAACGAGACATCGGGTGGACGTTCGAGACTGATGAAGACGCCTCGGCCGTCGTATCAGCGCGTTCCATCATCGTCAATCTCTCAACGACGTTTTACACGGGTCAATTTGAAGTTCCTTCGCACGCGGCGTCCTTTTCAACCAAACCGAAACCGGCGACATGCGATAGCGCACGCTGGCGTCATCCGCCGGACTCGGAGCAAGCGATCGAAAAGTGACCCGCGCGATTTTGGAGGAATTGCATCCGCCGCGCATCAGCCTGAGATTAGCAACGTAGGGCAAGCATGTATGTGCTGCGCCTAGCCACTCGATCATTTCGCTCACAGAGCGAGCCGATCCGCTGACGTGCGTCCTCGGTGTACTGCATCTTGATTCTCACACCTGTTGGGGTCAAAATGCCACGGCATACGGTGTCTCTCGAAACAGGACCACGAGAGAAGTGAGAGAGAGCAGGGATGCGCCACGCGTGTGTCTCGGCCTTGGGCGGGTCGCATTTGACAAATCATAAATCGTCACGCCCCCCACATCTTTCGCCGAATAAAAGCTCAGGGGATCCACCCGCATGCTGAGCATCGATGCGTTGAGCACAGATGCGGCGATTGCAAGTTCCCTTCCAATCGTCGCGGTCCCTTTTCGATCGCTTGCTCGAGTCCGCGAGTGACGCCAAGCGTGGGCCGCTGATCCAGTGCGGTTCGGTTGTGTGAAAAGCGGACGCCGCGTGCGAAGGAACCTTAAAATTGACCCGTGTAAAGCGCTTGAGATTGACGATGATGGAACGCGCTGATAACCGAGGCCGAGGCGTCTTTGATCGTCGACGTCCACCCGATGTTCGTCGAGAGATCAGACAAGCTGAGAGAGGTATATTGACCCACGTGGTGCGTTGCGGGAAAGAGTTATGTGTCAGTGCGAGATTAGAGGATTGGATGAGATGAGGCAAACGCAGTAGTTTCGTATCACGATCGCGAGTGATTCCATACAAGCCATCAAAGTCGGGTTGTACGACGTTTGGCTTCGTGCTTCGCTGACGTATTTCACCACATCATCGGGATGCACGATCGGCTTCGCTTTTGAAACCAAACCCAGCGCCGCGAATCCGGGAACACGCATGAACGCTTGGATGATTCGGGGCAACTCGGGAGTTTTCGCACCTCGTGCCATTTGTTTCCAAATGACGCGAACCGCGTCGAATCGTACGAAAAATCGACGCCAGTGTTGGCGATGAACAGCATCTCTGCAACATCGCGCGAAAAGACTCGGGTGTTCCGGTATTCAATCCCACATGGAAAACTATTTGAACGTCGGTCCACACCCATGCTGCATCCCGTCGGTACAGTGAAGCGCAGCGTCGGACGTGGGGAAAATTTCCTACGCAGGTTTTTTCGTAATGATGGGCATCGTCGATCGGAATAGATGAAGTAATAATCTGGAACTTCTTCGTGCTCGATTGAGCCCTGTTGTGCCCAATAATGATCGTCGCGTTGTGTTGAAAACGAAATCGAGCACCAACAGGAATGCCAACTTCGCGGGTGACTCGGCGAGTTTTCTCAAGCTCGTTCGATTGGGCCGACGCGTGATCGACCTGGTATACTGAATCGCGTAGCGCGTACGTATGTTGGCCGGCGGACGGCAAACAGCGATGAGGTGCAGGTAGGTCAAGGGCGAGTTTTTGGAAGTAGGGAATTTGATTCTACGCGTTTTGCCCGTTTCTCGCTGAACATATCGACATACAGTGCCTGGCGCCGCCGACGAGTTTTTTCCCCGAGGTGTACCAACCGAGGGTTATTGAACTCCGATGTCGGATCGGTTCTGGCGGGCAGCTGACTCGTCGCGCATTCGCCATCCGGAACGGTTCGTCATTCAGAATTTGGTTGCGAGGGTGGTAGAATGAAGTCCTACTGTTTGCCATTTGAGGCTGACGAGCAATGAAACACCGACGCCAATCCGTGCACTCGTTCCATGATCTGTCGACTTCGGTTTGAATCGACGTCTCGAGTCCAAAACGCTCCACGTCGCAGCAAGCCGTTCGAGTGCCACGTCGGCGCGGCGATCCACTGAGAGGCGGGACGGCGCGAGTGGTATTCGGTGAGCGGTTTTCAGGCAATCATGTCGAGCAAGGTTGGGGATTCGCCGGGCGGCGCGTCGTGCGGGGAGAAGAGCAGCAAACGGCAGGTTGTATCGTATTTACATGGAGAATTACGTTTACGCATTGCGGATGTTCACGCCGAGTTTTTGAATTGAGGCCGACAATAGGAGAATTGACTGTTTTCGGCGATATCCGGCAAGCTAAAACACCGCATGTGAGTTTTGCGAACGCGTCGGGTTAATTCGATAAAAACTAGTCATCCGAGTTATCCGAATGAATATGACGCATCGGAGTCCTGGCCGTTGGTGTGGCCTATCTCGTCCGAGTGCGATTCACACCCGATCCGACGTGTGTGTGTCTTCCTGGAGAGAGTCCGCCTCGACCCGGTACCGTTTGGGGATGCGGATGTGGTTGAAGGAAGTGCAAGTAACTCGATGCTTCGAGAATACCTCGGCGTGGTGTCCTTGGCGAAGTAGTTGCGCGATAGCGTCCGCAGTTTCTCCACTCGGGCTTGTAAGTTTGCCCACCACCAGCCGAGCGTTTCCGCCTTCTGAGTCATCATGCCCGTCGTTACACTCGACAATCGCCGCCGACGAGCATGGTGTTTCGGGCTCGAACCCACGGTAGGCCAGGTGCCTTCAGCGAAGTTCATCTGCGCTCGGATGGATGATATCCAAGAAACGAACTGTGAAAGCGAAAGAATCGCGTTGATCTCGCATCCGCTCACGCAGCTTTTGTCGAACGTGCGTTCGACGAACCGGGATCACCTCGATCGATTCGGTAGTTGTTTTTTGAATTCGTTTGGCTTTTTCTTTGCGATACAAACGCGCATCTCGTCGAGTACTTCTGGGATGAGTGGCCCGTTCAATGATGGGGAAATGTTGTTGTGCCAGATGCGACGGGCGTAGGCCGCTGCCGTAATATCATTCATTCGTCCCACCGCCGTCGAAAACACGTCGGCGTGGTAGACCGCGTTCGTTTTTGATTCAGACTCATAGCCTCGTCGAGCGAGCGACTGGTTAATCGATCCCCGAAACCGGACTCTTGCCCGCTGTGGCTCATCAACTCGATGAAATCTGCAGCGCTTCACGTCGCGGTCAATGTGTGGTCCTAAGGAGTCCGTTAATGAATGATCCGGTAGAACTCGGCAACGTTTGTTTCGATTCGCTTGCGGATTGAGAGAAGCTGCGCCCGCGGGCCGAGGTGTCGATGATTTCCCGAACCTCGATCGCCATATCGTCATCGTTGTGTTTCTTCCAACTGTAAGTGTTTCGCGAGGAACAGTCGATGTCCGGCTTGGGACCAGGTTTGACAAGCCTTCCGGTTCGTAGCAGCGCATGATTCGCGTGAGTAGAGTCGATTCCGATCGAAGGATCGATCAGCAGCCCGGTTTTGGCAATGGCATGATGTCGCGTGGGTCGCCGTCGTTGGTGGCGAGATGCCCAGCCACTTGGCGGCGGCTTCGAGCAGCGTCAGACCGAACGGTTCGGTCATCGCCGGTTGACGAAAACGCCTTTTGCCGGGCGTCAACCGATACAAATCCGCACGTCGGCGGGTTGTGTGAGTCTTCGGATAGGCGACTTTGCGTACAAATGTTTGGTAACTTATTGGCAAACGTCTTGGTGCTGATTTTGCGTTGCGACGGGCGAATTTGACGGACCGTATCTCGAGCCGTCGCGCCTGTACAGCACGATGGTAGGCCGCTCTTGCATTCGGGTTCTACGCCATAGACGTCAGGACCAGCGGATTTCCCAGGTTCTTTACGCGTTCGATCCGGTCGGCATGGCGACGACCATTGCGTTTTTTCCGGTCACGCAAAAACGGCAGCAGTGTCTGTCGTAGATCGGCGGTAGCGGTTCCTTCGGAATCGGTCGGGATAAAAATTCGTCAGATCCACGCGCGCGGGATCACTTCCATCCGGTCGGGTGGTGTAGTGGTCACTATTGCAACTCGCCTCTGGCCGGTGGCTCGTGATCACCAGAGCAGCGGTTTCAGCGCGGTTCTGACTTCGCCTCTTCGCGGGCTGTTTGAATTTGGAGATCGTTCCGTTCGATGTTCACTCGGCGAGTTTTCTGGAATTCTTGGAGTTTGGAGAGCCGACGCGAGCACCTTCCCGTTTGACGCGGCGAGCGAAGTGGCCGTGAACAGCGTAGGGAATGTGTGCAACTATCCTCGACAATTTGGCGTCGCGTTCCCGCGTCGGAATAATGGTCCCGTGGATCAAATCCGGTTAAACCGTTCCCGGTAGTGACCGAGCATTTGTCGATGAAGGTTTCACAGGTAAGGCCACAACGCCTCTTTTCTGCAGTAACGTCGCGGTCGAAAGAACGAATGATCTTTGGCTTTGTCGCCATAGTGCTCTGACTTGGGCGTAGTCCGGGCCGACGCGATCATCGATCAATTGAACGTGTGACGAGTTTCGACGAACGACTTCGTCGGGGGCGAGTTCCCGAGCGAGCTTCGATTCACGTAGTTTTAATTTGGCCTCCGTTATCGGATCACGTCGGTCGGCTCATGACGCGACAACTGGAGGCTGAGCAGGTGATCGGAGGCCGCCGGTGGAGGGGCGATTTCATATAGTTTGTTAGGTTGAGTTAAACTTTCACAAATGAAAACTTCACGCCGAGTTCTCCCGACGCGGTAATCAGACGCAGCGTCGAGAGGCCGTAACAAAGCGGAGCAACTTACGACGACGGCAAAACGATAGAAAATGCGATCGTCCCACTGGCGCCGCGACGAGCAGACCTTCGTAACGGAAGCGACCGCAATCGGGCAACGAGCGGTGAGACGTGACGCCCGGGTCAAAATGCCAGTGCCATCAGACGGCGGCGAAACGCGTCACCACGGCGCGACCGGGGGTCTTGCAATCGTTTCGGGCTGTGCGATTGGACCGCAGGGCTCGTTTGCATCCCGGCGTTGTAAACGCAACGCGCCGTCGGCACCGAGGCGTTTCCGCACCGGACAATGGCACTTGATCTGGGTCCGCTTCAAAAACGCACGCCCGCCGCGATCGTTCGTTTACGTATATCTCGCTGATGCGATTCGTTACGACCATCCTCTCCTGCCGCGAATCGCTCGGGCATAATCATCGTAACCAACATGACTCAGTTCGTTTATAGTTATTGATGACCGAGGCCGAGCGGCGAGTTCGTTGAGTGTTTTTTCCCGATGTGGCACGGAGGTTTGACGTCAAAGAACACGCTCGACCGGAACGGGTCACACACATGTGTCGCGAATCCGTGTGACTGTCACGCGATCGCTCGAACACGCTAGCGAACGTGAGTAAGCAAGTTGCCGGATGACGTCACCACGATAAACCACCGCATCGCTCACTGATCGCTCGATAGTTCGTGCGTCGGCAATCGGATTATTTGTCCCAGGCGACATCGCGACGATTCTCGTCTTGTGGGTTCACCTCTGTCCCAACGTGACCTGCCAGTCCCGTTGTGACCCCTCGGCAGGACCGCGATCGCCGCACGTGGTCATTCCGACGAACGCATCGCTCGATGATTTCGTGACCGAGTTGTCGTCACCGAGAGCGGCGCTAAAGAAAGATCGAATCGAGGCGAGACCGGCGAGATTCCAAGCACGTTGAGCGTGCCCCGCCGAGAATCCGACGACCCCATCTGCTTCCGAAAAACATCCCACAGTACTTCGCTTACGACGATGGCGGCGGTGTGGACAGGCATCTTGCTGAGCTCTTAGCTGTTGGAACGGATTCAAGTCCAAACCTAGCATAAACCTGAGACTCGCCGGACGAACCGGACGATCCTCGTACGACTCAACCTCCGCTCGAAGACGACTACAGACGATTGAACCGACTCTGAAGGATTTCTGTTTGACGAAACAATTGCCCGACAGCGCCGTTCTTCGCAACAGACCATCGATGGCTACTTCATCCCGATGAGCGATGAAAAAAGATTCAGTGGAGGCGCTGGAGCCAAATCGAGCCACGCGACCGACGCGGGTTGCGCCTGCGTCTACGTTTCGGGTCGCATTGTTGAGTTGAGCGCTTCGACGCGATTGACCGATGTTGCCGGACCCGAATGAGATTCTGTGCGACGTCGCGTCAGCGTCTAACGTACGAATTGGAGCAAAAGCGAGGAAAACATGCGAAAAGGCGCTGATAACTGAGTCCCTGAATCGACTCGCCTGAGTGACTGCCGTCGAGCGGAATACGACCTCGTTTGGAATGCCATCGGTGGGCGAAACCCGACGTGAGCGTGTACCGTCAAGAAAGCGCCGGTTTTGAACATTGTCGAGAATTCAGAAACCGAAGAAACAGGCCAGAAAACAGCTCAGCTATTACGTGCCTTGCGAATGGTTGGGTTCATCCCCACCCCGCCGAAGAATATTTGGAAACGAAAACGACTACGGGATTCATTAAGTAACGTCGACCCTTCTCCGCGACGGCTTGTTGGACGTTCTTACCAAAGGCGTTTTCCAAAGCCTTTTGCGTTGGATTGTGGTGGCAAGACTCATGAATGAGCGGAACATGAAATCGTGTTTTGTTTGGCGATTCGGAACGACTACGCCGCATCGTCGCCGTACTCGCGCCGTTTTGTCGTCGCCAACGCGACCGCGTTGCTGGCACGCGTCGGAACGAGGCTTCGATGGCGAATCAAGGTTGGCAAGATCGATTGATTCTTGGCGACGAAGCCCTGACCGCTCGGTGGCTCGATGGACTCGAGTGGTGTCGATGGTGATTAGCGGATGCAGACGCCGCGGAGGACGTGAAAAAAGGGGAAAAAAATAGGTTGGAGCGGTGCGGGAACAGAGTTTCGCATCTTGAATCCGGCACACAGATTCCGTGACGCTGGAGGATCCAGACGCCCGATTCGAAGTGATGATTCGCAATCGCAAATCGAATGGAACGCGACGTAGCGGAAATTTCATCTCACGAGATCACCGATTTGTCCGCTCGGACCCTCTATCAAGTTTCACTCGCCTCCAGCCGAACCCGCCGGATGCGATGACATCGACCAAACGTTTGCTGATCCGGCCTCGCGCAGCCAACCTGAAGCGTTCATAGGACGCTTCGGCCGTGGTGTACCCAATTCCCGTGCAGCACGTACGACACGCACGAGCGGAGTCGATCGACGGAGT
>Ga0163217_1066854_pt1 | contig 13085 bp, 6 predicted proteins | sample SynspAceP_FD_185933 | JGI IMG/M metagenome (GOLD analysis project Ga0163217, IMG submission 185933) | Saline lake microbial communities from Ace Lake in Antarctica - Synechococcus sp. Ace-P (PacBio error correction) | ecosystem: Environmental > Aquatic > Non-marine Saline and Alkaline > Saline ...
AGATCACTACGTAGCTGAATAAAACGGAATAAATTGTAGAACAATAATGAGGTAGGGGTTTTAAAAATGAATTATATAAACATTGACGAAGCAAACCAAGCTGTCATTGACAAAAATTGGTAAGCAGGTGCCCAATTTTTATTAGATGTTGTAACCGCAAAAACGGTTTATTCAAGAGAAATTTAATGGTAAAAAGTATTAATTACATGTCTGGATACCGCCAATTTAAATATGAAAATATGACTGGATGCCAAATGAAGGGTCAGTTGGACTTCCACTTGTTGAAAGAGTGGGCTACAACTGAAGAAGAAGCCTAGAGAAATGCTTGATAGGGGCGAAGTATCCTTTATTCGCTTGTCAATCACGTAGATGTCTGTTGGACCAAATGGGTGGTAATCACGTCTGGCAACATGCCTGTTTAGTGTAGAAAAACAGAAACAGATGGCAATCGTGCTTACTGTACGTTAAATGAAGGGATGGGCTGTTTTACGCTTCGTGCTTATAGCGAAGAATTGTGTACTCGTCTACGTGGATGCGTGATATCTTTAGACCTGCCATTAGCAAAGTATTAAACAAAATGGACGTAAGTATGAACTTGACGTATCAATTGTTTGCAAAATCAATTGCAATGGGAATGAGTTCCACCAACGTAATATTCGCTGCTTCACTAACTTCTTAAAAGAATTGTTCCAGTTATGTCTGAGATCGATAATGGAGACGAAAAGATCCCAAGATGGTTTAGTCTTCTAGCAGAGTACCGGATCAATTCTTCTAAACCATTGAGGCAGCTGCTAAAGTTTGTTAGGATGGAGCAAGAATGATTGAAGCAAGGAAATTCAATCGTAACTAGCTATGACAAGAAATGGTGAAAACTTTGGTAAATCCGTACAAGTGTATGTGGAGACGAGTGGGTCATGACCTGTTAACACACAAAAAGGACTTTTACTTCTCTGGTTTCTCTGAAAAGATGATGGCAATCCAGAAATATTGGGGATAGCTCAATAACAAAACATTTTTGTGTGGGTGGAATGGCTAATGGTTGCTTGCTCAGCGTAACTTCGCTTTGGTTGGTACTTTTGGTGGTTTAAAGTGATGCACTTTGAAAAACAAGCAATGAACATCGACTGTATATATCACAAGTTAGCTTCTCACAATATCGTTACTTCCCAATCACACCCCGGACATTAAAGAGAGAGTTTGAGTTACGGGAATTGATTGCAGTATAAACCAGTGTAGCAACGCAATCATTTTCACCAAATTTTGCGAAACCACAGGTACTAGCCTCAAACAAATGTTGGCGGTGCGAGAGAGATTCACATGATTGCTGGAATACAGTTAACCCTCCAATTGAAGCTTTGAAAAGCAAGTTACAGCTTACGCAAGAAATTAAGGTATGAATAGTTTAAAACTGAAACAAAATTTTGTAAAATGATGACTAGTGAGTGAATTAGAATAAGTAAATATGTCTAGTCGCTCACTTGTTCATTTTTTAATCTTGTTTTTTTTTAAGAGGGTTACTATGAGTTTTTATTCATAAAGATGTCCAAAACAATTAAAAGAACAAGTGCAAACAAACCAAGAAACAACTTCTTTTGCAAGTTTTCACAGTATCTTTAAGAATGGTTTTAGACTTAATGACTGGTAAAGCAGCACTTTTATTGGTACGGATAAAATGGAGAAGCTTGCCATTTTCTTACATCTTCTGCTATAGGATACGAAAACGTATTGCAGAGATCACTGAGATTATAAGTTACGTCGACATACTCTAATGAGGTAGTGAATACATCCAAATGAACCGAGAGTCTGAAATACATCGCTGAATCGCGTGATATTCGAGTACACCACGAATATACAGTATCTGCGATTATTCTCCAATTGAGTGCTAATTTTGTATACCAGCCGGTAATCTGACTCTATCAAAATCAATCTTAAATTATTTTTCTTTAGACTATACTAGCTGAGCGTTAACTGGTACTAAAGTGATAGAAACCTGGTCGGCGAGAGAGCGAAAATCCTGAGACAGAGACTAACGAAATATGAAACAAGTATACATGAACTTCGACTACGATCCTATATATTTGAGCTTTCATCATAATTAAATGCGTATGAGGTAGACGATGAACTATATTCTTAATCAAGACAGAAATTTGCTTGGCCTTAAAAAAAACTGAAATAGGTCCGTAAACACCAGTAAGTAAATCGATGTACCTCACATAGATCGTGTCGCATGCGTATCTCAAGCACAACATTGAAAGTTGATTATGAATAAAGTATATATAGTAGGTCTTTACTTGTTGCCACAATTCAATATCAGCCGAAACCTGTACTCAGCATATTAGATAAAACACTAAATTTAGTCGTGACATGTCTGTTTCTTACGTGAGAGTCTTAGTTGTAATAATGTAGCGAAAAGTTCCTTTATACGATGCTATTTTATTGCGTATTGACAGAAAATCTTATTTGTATACGTCGCTATAACCGCCGCTCAAAGACTATCTATTTATAGGATTACGTGAGAGTAGCATTCAAAACTTATCATGCAAGATCAAAACTTGAGAGAGTATGCTGACTATTACTGACAAGTTGGGAAATCGAGAGGATTAAAGCGGTGATGAAATTTTAAAATATCCTGATCATAATGTCTGAATAAGTATAGCGTAATATGCGAGAGGGATTGGATATCCATGAGACGAGAAAAAACCTTACCCTGTTATGGATTATTAAGTCGGGGGGCTGACACCCAAGTCTATTAGCTTATTTCTTTAACTTTCTGGTTATTTTAAACGACTAGTGGTTTAACAATAAAACAAGCGTTTCGCCAAGTTTTAACTCCATGACGAAACGCTTATTTTTATTAGTTTAAAATGCCCATTGATAGATAGCTATGGGCACGCATCTTCTTCGTTAGGAACTTGTAGTTTTCATATTTGGCCGCTATTTTAATGGTTTTAGTGCATTCCCCATCGCAACAACTTTCAACAACAGCATTGTCCATCAGATCAATAGATCATTTCGCCCATCGCAATGGCCCATAACCTCTTCATTGGGATATACCTAGTAGTTCAGCAATCGCAGATAAACGCATCACCTTTATTTGGCCTTTTTTTTAGTGCAAATACTTTCAAAAACATAGGGTAAAACTTCTAATCAGGAAATAGAATTTTGATACAGTTCATCAGGTACCACTGAAACAAACCGATCAATTCTGCAGGTTCTCTACAAACATTGCCTGTATTAGATGAAACCATGTCTTTAGGAATATCTTTTTCATCTAAATGGGATAGGTTCCCTTCCTAAAATGGTTGCATCCAAACATCTTAAATCCTTTCGGTTTTTTCTCCCGTATAAAAATAATGTGATTTTATCCAAAAAATTAAATTATTGCATAACTCTTTTGCGATGCATTCAATTTCACTTAGTTCAGCATGTTCAATATATGACTGTAAACAATTTTCTTGTGTATTGGTTTTTTGAAACAACCAATGTCCCATGTAAAGAAATCCCATAATCTTCTTGTAATCCGGTAAATTCCAATTGTTCAATATAGGGTATACTGCCTTTGGATGTCCTCCCAGTGCACAAACAATTTTATTCCTGAATCAATAGCATCAAAAAAATAGCTTTTTGGCACATTCTTTGTAGATGTTGGTGGGCATTATTTAGTATAGTCCATCCAATATTCAATGGCAATTAATTGTAATCAACTCTATCTACTCCTTATTTCCTCAATCATCTTTATTTAATATTACCGATTACTTCTATTTAATTACCCTCCTAAAATTATTTAGTTAAATCAAAAAAAGCCAACTGCAAAGTTGCTTTCACATTGATCAAACACTTAATTTTTTCTAAACGGTTTAGGTTGAGATAATTTCCCACATATTCGATCGATCAGAATGCTTAGTTGAACTTTAGACATCATGAATCTCCAATAGCCTCTTTTGTATAAAAAAACATCAGTTGGAAAACATTTCTGTGGGATTTTACTTAAATTTCAAAAAAAAACCACTTATACGTTTCTACAAAAAATTAAAAATCTGAACTGGTCTGCAATTCTTGATCTCAATCTCAGTTAAGTCTTCAATCATTTCCTTGATTTCATTTTGTTTTCTCCCATCACTAAGAAGTCTTTTAGGAACAAGTTTTTATTAACTAATTAAATGAAATTGTGTTCATTGTCAAGAAGCGCTTGAATTAAGTAATAGCGGTTAAAATGCCCTTGTTCTTTTCTCTAAGTCGTTGTCCGTTTTAAATCTGAATTATTCAATAGTGTAGTTTTTAACAGGAAATTTTTTATTGCTACCAAAAAAGATAGTTTTAATAATCGTTGATTTGTAAGATAAGCTACAAATAAAAAAGCCATTCGTGATAACTCTAATGATTTCCAACCATGAGGAAAACTCAAGGAGTGATCAACAATATGACACTACTATACCCCATATTACGAATGGATGAAACTAGTGATGAATAGAAGCTTATTACCAAATCAAAAAGGTATTCCCAGTTTGGCTAAAAATAAGCTGCTTACTTGAATCGTAAACTCGAAACACCCCGATAATAATGTTATCAAGGTTTTCAGAGCAGGAACATACAGCTTTTCGAGTATTACCCTTACGTATAGAGTAAAAACAAGAAGCGTGTGGAAACCGAAAAAGTTGTTTTAGCCCCAGAAGAAAAACATCTTTAATATCAATGGAAAAAGTAGCTTGAAGGCTGGACGCCTGATGTCATTATGGCCGTAAAGAAATGACAATAGACTGTTCCGGTAGAACACTTTATAGACAATTTAAAGAAAAAAACATTCGATGAAGCTACCCTTCCCATGAAAGGGAAAAGAAAGCCCTAAACGACTCAAGAAACGTAGAAAGGTAGACAAGCTTTAAACGAAATTCTCTGAAGAAATAGATGAGTAGTCCAAACATTAAAGAAGCATGGTCATATCGAAGGAGAATACCAGTCATGTAGGTGTCCGCCACAAAAAGTGCGGTCATTACGCTAAAGTAAGATTTTAGTCGAAAGCGTATGCGGATTACCTGGGGGCGTGTTATGCCCAAGAGGCGTAAGAGCAATGAGCACGAAGAATTGAGACCGTAGCATATAGAAAATACAGTGGGAGACTCCATCCAATACCAAGAAAATTATAGTTCAAAATACAAACATGGGTGATGAGCTGTGAAGGATATGTAGGTAATAGGGAGTAATACTATCCATACGTGAGGCAGACTATCTTTCGTTGTGACAAATAGTTCCCACTCGAGTAAGACCGCGCGAGCGAGATCACTCAGAGAAGCACATCTAGTGCATATAATCCACTGAAGACACTTTGTGAGACGTATACACGAGACATCTTTAATACATCGAAATTCACTAACATGAGAGGGAGGAGCCTTACATTGACGAAGAGAAAGAGATAGAATAGAGCGAAAAATAAGTAATGAATAAATATCAACAAAAAGTATTGAAATTCAGGCATACATCGATTATTCCTAGTCTTTCGACACATTCACACAAAGCGCAAAAGATAATATTCCATAGCAAAATAATTCACTCAAATTCAATCGGAAGACACCTCAAGCGATGAGAAAATGTTTTTGTATGATATCTAACAATGATGAGAGGAGAGAAGCTTATAAGTATTAGGGTCTTAAACCACATATTTGCCGTTGAATGTGCAAATTATAGTTCGAAGCGAAATATCTACACATAGGGTAATATCGATACCATATGATAGTAACATTCTATTTTAGCGTACAATTACTAAGTCTAGTTGTGCTAATCTATCAAACACATAAGTCTTCTTGTTAAAGAACACCTGCTTAACCCACGCAAACTATGATAGATCGCACGAGCTGTATACGAGAAAGAGCGCTTCTACTAAAATATCGTCGATACTGAGTACAGACCAATGATGCATATGAATAGCTTCTTATTAACAAGACACAATAGTATGAAGCAAAGCAACTAACCGTCCTTTGAATATAAGGAATGCGACACGATATACAACAGATTGTTCTTAGGTCCGTCTAGCTTACTGAGTCCATGAGCTTCTCGCACGCGTGCGACGAGCTCACATTATCAATCATTAAGAAAAGAATTAGTCTAATGGTGTTTGAAAGAGAGTCGTTCACTTCGTAATACGTATTCCAAACAGTACACTAAATATACCGCGCGAGAGTTGGTTAAACTAATATCTACACAACACTAGTTAGCAGGCGATGGATTATTCCCAGTAGTTGTAAATGGAAGAGAGTATGCTATAATATCACTATCAGTTATGCGAACTATGGATAGGATGCGAAAATATTTTGATATAGCATACGTAACAATAATAGACTAGCAGGAGAGCCAAAATGAGCATTGGCCATGAGAGAGAGAGATACACTTCACCAAGTTGATTATCGATGAGACAGAAAATCATAATGAACAATTGTGTTAGTTGGATAACCTATCACTCATGCAAAAGCCGAATAGCCACCAAAGATAAACATTAACATAAAAGGCCGGTTCCTATACTTGGTAGAATTGAGACTTATGGTCTCATAGTCCCTTACTTAAGTTCCAGCTATAGTGACACTAGTTTTAGAGAGAGACGCACTGCAGGAAGTATTGGGCGACCCACAAAATAAATGGAATGGTCTTTGTCTAATCTCAGTAAAGACAGGTATTTGACATCAAATGAAGACAAGAAAGCTGCTAGAATAGATTGTCCACTCGAAAATGCCTAAATCCTCCGGACAACTCTGCGCCAATTGCCTCTGAATATTAAGAAAACGCTGTTTCGAGCTGATATAGAAAAAGCTATGGTTTCTACACGTGGAACTAGAGTAATACTTATTATGCGAGTGGTAAACAGTATCCAAATACACATGAATCAGACAGACACTTCGTGTCTTGTACAATACACTATGGTGAGCGCAGAAGTAAACGTGATTCATTTATACACCATTACGCGATTTCTGGGAGTACAGGATTCACGTTATGAGCAAGAGTCGCGCTCTACTAATCCCTCAGGTGTGTTCCATTATCTTGATGTAATTGAGTGAAGCACCAAAATTGATAGCATCAAACTCGTTCCGAGCATAAGTGCCATCGTCGCGTTACTACATCCACCATCTGCATAGTCGGTAAAAATAATCCTTCACCTTGCTGGTTGTCTGGTTTCAGTCACTAAAATCATCGTGATCACAAAGATAAAGCCCATTGCACTTACAAATAATAGCATAATTTTTTCTAAGAGTGTGAGTTTGTTTCCCATCAATGCTGTCGTCATAACAATGGCTCCTACAAATTAGAGCAGCCACTAAGCTTTGAAATACAAGCATCTCGCAAGACCAATGATGCTTCCCAATTTCATTGCCATCTAGCTGAAACCAAAACGAAGTAAGACTACTCGCCAATAAAACTAATCCTTTAATGAAGATGCCCCCAACCTTTACTTTCAGTATGCAATCTCTTCCTGCTGCACGAATAGCATCTCTTCCAAAAATAATAACCGTACCACGAAACTCATTCTCCATTAATATCCATTAAAGCAATGATTGAAAATAATACCGGCCCGAGAAGTTGACATATCCGTAATTGCTCCTTGCAATGGTCGTTGGTTGAATGGTTTTCCAGGTCCTATAAAACACTTGTTTATGATTGCTGCAGGACGCCAATTTTTCAATTTATTTGCTTGAAATGATTGTTTAGTCATATTATCCCTTCCATTTTTAGATTTCCCATATTAGAATAATTGATTTTAATCACCTGTTTCATTCTATTTACTTTTATAAACCAGTTTTTTCTGCAAATGCGAATAAGTACCGCTTATTCAAAACATGTTCAATCAAGCTCTGGTTACTATCGCAAAAACACAAACATCTCCTATTTCCATAATGAAACTCATCACCACTATCACCATTGATATGTTCTTTCATAGGCTTTGGACTTACTCTAAATGACGATGAGGTTAGCGCTTCCCTTTTAGCCTATTCAAGATAATACAGTAGAATTTTTCATTTGTTTTTTATTTGTGATCTGTTTCAGTCATAGCGGCTGCATGAATTCACACTCTTTATAGAGAATTGTTTAATTGAAACCACCAAGAGAAATAACTGAGCCCTACTAGCTTATTTTATTTGCTTGTTATAAGCTAACCATACCTGTTGAAACCTCAAACATTTTTAGTATTTAACATCAAGCTTAAGTTTATCGGAAAATCGCTTAATATAAAGTGAGATGTGAAAAACAATCATAGTCCCAATATTCCTATGTAAAAATTCGTCGTCGCTGTATTAAATAAATAGCTCAATGAATAAAACAAAGGATGACTTATTCATGAACAATATTGATTTATAGAACCATTTTAATCATGTTAAAGAAAATAGTGGTCTCAAAAATACAAACCAATAAAAAATGGCTGTTCCTATCCTTTTCTTCCTTTCTATACTTCACTTAATCATACCCCGGGGGTTAGCTATCTGATTTACGAAAACGCGGACAAGTTCTCAAATTTTCTTTCTGGTTCATCCATTTTAGTATGGCCGTAAAGAGTTGACAAGTTCTCCATTGATGCCTGAAAAGGAGCATCAGAAATGATTGGGTAAGTAGCTATCGCTACAATTTATGAATCATTCAGGTATAACGGTGAATAAATGGTTTCTTTGGTTTCAACGTTACTTTCCCATTTTTAATTACAAATTTTTAGTCTTGTAGAAATCAATGATCGCATCTATTAACTTTAGTAATTCTAGTAAGAACAACATCCTGCTTTGTTGCCGAACTGCAATACCTAATCGTTAAACCGATTGCTTTTGCAGGGTTGTCTGTGATCATTGTAGACGGTTTTTCAAATCAATTTGCTCCACCTAATGAAGCTACTGGAATAACCCAACATAAGCTGTTTGTAAAATACGCCATGCATAGAGGTGTAGAAGGGCATTACGAAATGTTTAATTTGTTGCGATACACATGTTTACTCCGCCATCTCTTAACTTACGAATAGGGTAACGGGCTCCTTCTAACATGTATTTCATCATTACGCAGCACCGTAAATGTAAATCTGTTGCAGGCAATGCCCACTAATGCTATACCGGCTTCAGCTAATCATCGCAATAATAAGGGTCTAATTTCTGCGTTTTGTAAAGCGTGAAGGGCTGTCATGTGACCAGTAGATTACTCTTCCTTGGTAACCTCTGCGATTGTTTTTTACACAAGGTATTCAATAGACATATTAGTTTCTTCATCCTAACTCAAGGCGTGTTGTCAATGGGCTATTGTATTTTTTTAGCATTTCCAAAAGACGCATATCATGTGCTCTTTAAGCCTGGTGCATCGTTGTAAGGAATTCCCCCTACAACTCAGGGGGGGGGGGGTGCTCCAATTTTCCATTGCTTCAATAACATCATCTCTTCTGTACCTGGCATTTTAATGATCCCTTTCTTGTGAAATGCCACAACTTGGATATCCACTAAATTTTGTATTCTCTTTTAATTTCAAAATTGTTTCAATCCTGTAAAACCTTGTGCTGGATCGAATCTGAATGCGTTCTATATAGTTGTTTACAAATACCATAAGGGATAATCATTTCCTATACGTTCTCTTAGCACGATCGTAAATATCTTTTTTGTAAAAGGTTGGTTTTCAGTTCTTGCAGTTACACTGATGGCTTCTTTTAATGTTCCACGAGTATTTGGTTACGATCAGCAATTAAGCGCTTTATCTGAATGAAGATACTCGACAGAAACCTGGTAATAAAACTCTTCCTTTGCATCGATAACACGCTTTGGCTGATTCTGTAATTGCTTCTTCCAATAGCATGGATCTTTTCCATCTTGAAAATGGCTACATCTTCAAAACTTTCACACATCGTTAAGTACGTTCTTTAAATAAAAATCCATAATCAAATCTCTCCTTTATTATTTATTATGCAAACACTAATGAGATAATTAGAGAGCATACAAGAAGCTAACGAAATCCATTTAACATTTTCCTTTGAACAACTCTAAGAATTGGAATGCTAAATCCTGAAGATAAAGCTTGCATAGAAATGCTTAACAAAACCTCATTTTGACTACCAAAACCAACACCATCGTAACGAAAACCTAATGCAATGGGTGTTGAAACCTAATGAAACGGCAACGGGTAAATACCAATGTTAGAATTGATTCCGACATATCGCACCAGCTGGAATAGCCGATTAAAATACCGTTAAAACGGCAACAGGTACAAACGGAGGTGCTGCAAGGAAGCCTGAATTCAGCTACACCGGGCGATAACAGCAAATGTTTCCTGTCTGACCAATCACGTTAAAAAATCCTAAGAAAATACCAAAACTTGGAACAAACGAGTTAAGATATAAGTAGATCCACAATCATGCTTCAAATGTTCATTCATACTGAATTTAGAGAAGAAGAAAAATTAAAGCAAGCGTGACAAACCATTATAAACTAGAGGTGTGAAAATAGGGTAGCCGACTAATTAATTAACACCAACTGCCTAAGATAACAGCAAATAATAAGAAGAGCTGGTAGAGTGAGTTTTTAATAATTGACCATTTGAAAACTTGAATAATCATCATTTGCTTTCTTCTTTGAAGCCTAAGTGCGAACTTTTGGTCCAAAATGCATAAGATAGCACGAGCAACAAAGAACTACCATGACGCATAGGTAAAAAACGTATTCACTTCAGGAAATCACCTAATCGATGCGTACGATTCTAGTGGAAGCTGGTGATGTTGGTAAAAGAGACAGCTGCTGCCTAATGACAACGCGGCATCTTACTGGAACAACTGCCGACCTGCAGCGACCGCTACCACGTGCGTCCATAAGACGCACTCTCCTCCCACCATACCGGAACATACTTAAGTGTGCAGCACTGTCAATATACGAACAAATAAAGGCTGACACGTTCACTTCCCTTTTCGTACTCTTCTAGCTCGAGTTCACCGCCGCCCAAGTATACCCACTGATTTACACAGCCCATCCGCGCCACCATAGCGACGATTAACAATCGAACTGATCGGTAAGCATCGTAAGGAATAGCTCCAAGAAGTCGGGCATCATCGACTCTGCTGACCCAAACCGCCATCCCCAACCATCGGCCAACCTCCGCTCACCCTGCCAAACCCAGCGATAATCAATACTACCACCTTTTAAAGAATAATACGTTAAAAGGACGACGATTAGCAAACGCGAACATCGAGATAATCAAGGCCATAGAACTCCAGGTGGGTCTGTAACTGCATTCAATCTCTAGCAGCAACCGTTAATGGGTTTATAAAGCTCTGCGTTTGTGGCGTACATGCGTTTAAACCGGTTTTTTTGTCCAGTTTTTCATATTTTTCCACTCCTAAATATATCCTTGTCCACCGAAACACACCAAAGCATCAACCCACGTTCTAAAGAACCACCTAAGATAATAAGCAATTCCTTACCATTAATGACTGCCAAAATGCATGGCCATTCCAATTTTTGGTCCTCTTCATCACCACCACCGCTGCAACAGCCCTTTACACCGAGACTATTGAGATTGCTTCTTCAGCAGTGAACCCTTTCTATTTTTTTTTGGTTCGTGCTGCCCGTATTTGGATAAACATGTTCACGTCGTCAAGTAGATTCTATGAACATAACAGCAGTCCATCTTGCTATCACTGCTAATCTAAACCCTTCTTTATCGGCGCATCCGGCTTTCTATAGGCCTGATAAAGGCATGCCTTTTTCAATCGGACCTAGTCCACCGCCACTTAGAAATAACAACGGTATTATTCTCGGATTAACGTTTTAATCGATCAACACATGAATTTTTTTTAGGTAGTGGAGAAGCAACGACTCTACGGTAACCGCGCGCCTGCATCTTCTAACCAAATGTCCCCCATCCTTTTTCAACGGTTAGTTGCTTTGCTCTTCTTCAGTATAAAATACACCAATTGGGGTTTGTTGGACTTTTTGAAGCACATCTGAAGCCATCAACTTCTGTTCTTGTTAAGACAGTCCCACAACCTTTTCCTGAGATTATTTTTTTGAAAGCAACCCATTTTTTCATGATTTGTTCATCAATGTAATCCGATTAAACCCCTTGAATTGTGCACTTAACCACCATTGCAAAAAGGCAATGTGGTACCACATCTTTTTGCTTCCTCATTTTTGTCTCCAAATATTTCCGACTTGAGGCTTTCATGAGTAATAATGACTTGAATATCCTGCTTTTCTTAACCATCTGAAATAGATCTGTACTAATGTTTATACGTTTTCCATTGGGTTTTCAAATGGTTGCTTTTGGATTCGGTCTTAAATGGCATTTCACCAAGAGCGATAAACGGACACGTTTTCCCATTATATCTTAAACCTTTATTTTGTTAGTATTCGAAAAAGCTTCCGGTCCATGGTATCCAAACGCTGACGTACTCCCATTTGTCAGGATATTTTAAAATCTACTTAATTTGAATTTCCACTATGCGTGTTCAACCACAGTTCTCAACAAAGAATACAATCCTTGTACTGTAAATTTGTGTTTGAGCGGCATAACTAAATACGTTTCTGCACAATAGTCCCTTAGGTCTTTGTTGTCTCCAAAAACAGTTCTAGAAGAATGCTATACGAAAACGTTTATCTAATAGCGATAAGCTGGAGATCAATACTCAACACCTACTAATAAATCAATTCTTCTGAAGGTGTTTTAGTCCCATGCCCTATCGTTCCTTGGAAGTAAAAGCCATACCTACTTTAGGACTTTTCTTCATTTGAAAAAAAGCCAGCACAATTTTTATAAATAGTTCATCATAATCCAAATGCATTTAAAAATAATGGCAATGGCCTGTTTGAACCCATTTGTGTTCTTTATTCTTTCCTGCTCTTAAGAACCAATTTCAATGATCTAAACCTGAGGTTTTGGTGCTGCAAAGGGTAAAAACTGAAATCATAAAAACGAATGTAATCGTATGAATAAATTACGAGTACATTGGTTTTCAAATTGTTCCCCTTTTTGGAAATCAATAAATAAAAATAGTCCTGCTACTTTTAATCTCTTTAATACCGTTTTCGTATCCTTAGCAGAAAGATTAAAGAAAATGGCATTCTCCATTTTTTCCGTACCGAATAAAAAAG
>Ga0163217_1050478_pt1 | contig 13084 bp, 4 predicted proteins | sample SynspAceP_FD_185933 | JGI IMG/M metagenome (GOLD analysis project Ga0163217, IMG submission 185933) | Saline lake microbial communities from Ace Lake in Antarctica - Synechococcus sp. Ace-P (PacBio error correction) | ecosystem: Environmental > Aquatic > Non-marine Saline and Alkaline > Saline ...
AAAAAGAGATTCGGTGCGCCGCGGGGGATCTTCGCGGCGGTCGCCAACGTCCGAACAAACCGCAATCGGCACGCCTGTTTTTCCGTTTTAAACCCTACAACCCCCCTATTCGCCGCGCCTCCGAATTCCTAAAGCAAAAGCCGATGCAACGCCCCAGTTTTTAAGGAACGGATCTTGCCATGGCGGTAAAAAACGCTTGCCTGAAGCGGCCAGAAAGATCGGCAAAAAAACGTCATGCCAAAATCTCCGTAATCGGATGACATAATAACCAACCCCCACATGGATGGAGAAACGGGGGGTAGAGGCAACGTCAGCAGCTACGGAGATCAACAGCCCGAAACGGAAGAAAATTACCATCAACCTGGCTTTGGGTTAGCTGGGTCCGGGATCGATCTGCTGGTACATGAGGTTCCTATTCCAACCGCCAAGCGATTTGATCCGTACAGGGCGACCGCAAGCACTGGACCATCATCATACGGTCACACGGTCGATAGAACGGCACAAGCGATGGAGAGGGGCCGCGCGACTATACCGCTCGCATATCTGAAGCCGGCAACCGGCCGAAGATGAGTCCGCAATCAAAGCGGGCTGGGCGGTATCGCAAACGTGGACGTTCACACCGAACTCGCACGCCCACATTGGTTCCATTCAATGTGCGGGGCGCTCAACCAGCACAGAAGCAAAACACAACTCGGGCGACCCGGGACAATTAGGACCGGCGAAACCTCTAAAGGAATGCGACATGACAATGAATCAAGCGCGGCCATGCGTCCGTGCCGGTAAACTGGGGTGCCGGGGAACCTCCAAAAGCGCAACGAAGCGATCCAGATGCCCTTGGCGTAGGGGTGGTAATCGCGACTAAATCCGCCAAAAAACCCCTTGCTAGAGCCAAAGTTGCCGCGGCCTTCCGCGACACACTCGCTGGATTGCCGCAATCAAAGCTTGACCGGCGCCGACACGACAGAACCCAACAACCCCAGGTGCGACATCGACAGCGTACTTCAGCTGACTGGGGCGGCCCCGCGATATCGGAATTTATGTTCCCCAACCCAACGGGTCCTGCGCCGAAAGGCGGGAACCTGCAACGGCTGCAAGCAGTCGGCCGTTTGATTGTGCAAGGTACAACAGAACCGACTGGCGGATGAGCACGGGCTGATCCTGGTGTATTCCGGAACAATCACGACGCCGAATACAAACTGCTGAGTCGTCGATCCGGGGCGACCAGAGCCGGCCGCGGGCGAAACCCTATCCTGCAGGGCTGATGCCAACAGGTGCACGGGACCATGCCGCTCCAAAGGGGGCCAGCGTGGCCGGCTCTGGCGGGGGCCGCGATGGCCGTCGTGCTCGGGCAGACTACTACCGCAGTATCGACGGGGCGGAGCCCAGCCAGGGACTGCCCCAAGATCAGGCGGCCCCGCGAATCTACCATCGGGCATTCGCAGCCATGGGGCAGTCAACAGGCCGAACAAAGGGCGATTTTACCAACGGTCATTACTCAAGGGCACGCTGACACCACCGGTACGGCAACAATGCGATGCGATGCCAAAGACCCTCCCGGCGGGAAACAGAGGGCTGGACGATGGCGAAGACGGACCGCCGCACTTACCCCGTCGCACGATCTTGGCCCGAAACCACGCGTAAGAAGGATGGACCATCGCGGGCCTTGCTCACGTCGCGGGGGGGCGACAACGCAAGGCGTACACGGACCCGACAAGGGCCAACCCCAGCCGCGAGATGATAAGTCTCCCGATGCCGGCGAAGGCGCCTGGATAGACGCACTCCCTTACTTGACGCAATCACGAAGCCACTCCGCAGCAAAGGTGCGCCCAGCGGGACCGTCTGGCCTCACGAGGCTGCGTCAAACTCGCGCGTGGCGCGATACCGGGCCGTCCGGAACCGCGCGGGCCTCGAAGCCCGCGTACAGCAGTAATGCCCGCATAGCCTGTTCACGCAAGAGCTACGTGGCTGGAGATCAGATCGGGGCCTCGCGCTTGTCGGGGGACATGGGGCCCTCCTACTACTGGGCCGGCCTCTAGCGGCCCAACACGGCGGGGACGCACATCCGCTGTGCCAATTACACTTCGCCAAGATTAAACGAAGTTGCGGGGCACATGGCAGTGACCGGGGCCGCAACCGGTCAGGCAATGTCGAATTCCTCGGGCTTTCACGGATTAACGACGCAGCCTCAGCCAATCGGCGCTGCCTATGCGGGACACAAGAAACCGCCGCGGTTGGCATCACACATCCGGCGCATTCCTAAGACCTTCAAACAGCCCCCAGCCCTGCGGTGCAGCGGTGGCCGTCGCATAGCCCTATAACGTGTGGTTGCCGATGCGATGAAGCCGTCGCACGGTCGACTATAACGCGGCGGATCCAAATGCAGCCGCGTCGTCGACAACCCATACCAGCGGACGGGCAAGACAACTTCCCGAGCGCGCAACGCACCATCGCTTTAACGCGACCCAGTAACGCCAAAACGCCACAGTCTCAACCCCAAACCGAGGGTACTGTGCCCGCCGGGTGGCATCATTTCACAAACCAAGCCTAAACCCACACAAGGATCGATATGCACACACGGTTACAAGCCATCAACCGCTGAATAGCGAGCCGACGCCGAACAATGACGCGCTGGAATAATAATACGTGAAGGTAAAACAATCGACGCCTTCACAAGGGCAAACACAGCAACCAATAAATCTACCTAACGGTCTACAACCGCAGCCGAAGGTATACGAGCATGGGTGAAATAGACCTTGGGAGGCGATTGGGCAAAGATATTCCCGAAGTGAAACACGGCGTAAACCAAGTTGAGCGAGTACACAACTAAACCATGCGACCCTATTGCAAATTAGCGCAACAAGACATTACAGAAAAAGTAAACACCGACATCCGCAAACACACCAATACTCTGCCACCCTCACAGCACGGCTGCCCACCACACCCACACATTTAGAATGCGGATGGTTGTTGGACGGGAAAAGCGGTCCATCATGTTCAGGCACACATTCCAAAAGTGCGACAAACACAAACACTCAAGCTTATTCTGGAAGTCGACCCCCCAAAAAGTACGACAAGTCACACATAATACGTGGGTCCTTCACCCCAAAGTTCCTAAATTTTGCCGACGTACACACAGCGGCATCGCCGCACAACCTCACGGTTTGTGTACCAACAACCACACACCAACTCGCCGCCTTGCGGAACCACACACACACACCACATCCACACACCACGGTCGCGTCCCAGAAACGGTGCCTGGCTCTACACCACACACACCACTAACTAGCGGTGCCAAGGTCTACACACACAGACAATACGCACTTAACCGTCAACTCACATTCCACACCACACACACAATAGATAAATATAGAAAATGCGTTTGTTTGGGGTTTTCCGGCTCCCCGTCCCCGCCTGCCCGCTCCCCCCGCCGTCCCTTTCTGGCCCCGCTCTGTCCCCCGCCTCCCGCCTTCCCCCCTGCCCCGCCGGCGCCGGGCCCCTCCTCTGGCTGCCTCGCCTGCGCCCTCCCGCTCGCCTTGCTCTCGCCTCGCGCCGGCGGTGTCCGGTTCTTGCGCGCCCTGGGCCCGTCCCCCCCGTCTGTCCCCCCCTCTTTTGGCGTCGCCTCTCTCGTCCGCTTGTTTCCTGCCCCGCGCGCTGCTTGCCCCTCCCCTCTCCTTGCCGCCGTTCCGGCGCCTCCCCTCCTTCCGCTGGTCCTCCGCGCTGCCCCCGGCTCCCGGGTCGGCTCCGCTGCGGCTGTTCTCGCCGCCGTTGTTGTCTCCGCTGCGCCCCCGCGCCGTCTCCCGCCTCCTCTTGGGCCCGGCCTTCCCCCTCCCGTGCTCTCCGCGTCCCCTCGTGCCTCTGGTGCGTTTCCCTCCCCGCCCCTCTCGGCGCCCGCCCCTCGCCTGCCCCCCGCCTTCCTCGTCGCCGTTCTGCCTCGTTGCGTCCCCGGTCCCTTGCGCTTGTTCTCCTCTTCGCTCCCCCCTGTTTCCCTCGGCGTCGCCGTTCCGGTCGCGCGCCCCCGTCCGTCTTCTCCCCCTTGTCCCGTCGTTCTGTTCTCTCCCCGGCCCCTTGCGCTCGCTCGCCCTGGCCGCCCCCCGGTGCCCCCTCCGTTCGCTCCCTTCCCCCTCACCTCCCGTTCTGCGTCGCCCCGGGCTCCCTGCCCCCCCTTGCGCCCCCCCCGCCCGCCCCCTCGCCCTTCCCCGGTCCCCCCCGTGCTGGCCGCTTTCCTTCCCCGCTCCCTTGTCGGTCGCGCCGCCCTCGCTCTAGCCTTCCCGCTGTCTGTTTGTGCCCTTCGCCGCCTGTGCCGTTGTTCCGTGTCTTCGCCTGCCCGCCCGGGCCCCCGGCGCCCGCGCGCGCGTTGCGTCGCTGCCCCCCTCTCGCTGTCCGGGTCGCCCGGTTCCCCGCCCCTTGCGGCCTCGCCTTGCGCGCCCCCCCGTCCTCACTCCCCCTGCCGACCGCTTGCCGCTTCGTACTCGCTCGTGGGTGCGCCGCCCTGGCTTGCCGCTCGGCCCTGGATTAGCTCCCTCGGTCTGCCTCTCCGTCGCTCCCGCGGCCTCCCCGCGCCGCCTGCCTCGTCCTCCGCCTCCTGTCGGCTTTGCCTGTCCGGGCGCGGCGCTGCCGCCCCGCTGCCCTGCCCCCGCCGGCCAGTTGCTCGCTCCTGCTCGCCTGCCCCTCCGCCGCCGCGGCCGCGCCCTTTTTTGTGCTCGCTTTCGCCTTTCTTCCGCTTTGCCCTCGCTTGCCGGCCCGGCCCGTGTTTCTCCCCCCCGGTCCGGGGGGCCCCGCGCCCTCTCTGGCCCACCCTGCCCTCCGGTGTGCCGCCCCTCCCGCCGCCGTCTGTTTTTCCCTGTCCGCCCCGCTCTCCTCGCCCCTCGCCCCCCCTCGCCGGCGTGGTGTCGCTCCGCCGGTTCCTTCGCTCCCTGTTCGCCTGTCCCCCTCCCGCTCGACCCCGCCTCCCCGTGGTCCTTGCCCGCGGACCTCGCCGTTGCTCCCTTGCGTCCCCCGCCCGTGTTCTCTCGCCCGACGCTCCGTCTTTCCCTCGCCCTTTTGTCCCGGCTCTCGCAGCCGCTGCGGGTCCGCGCCGCCCTTTCTCCCGTTCCGGCTTTTGCTTTTCCTCTCGTCTGCCCTGTCCGTCTCCCCTCTGCCCTGCCGGCCTTGCTCGCCCCGCGCCTGCTGGTGTTCCCCGCTCCAGGCTCTCGCCCCCGTCCCCTCCCTCCCCCCGCCCCCGCCCCCCCCGCCCCCGTCCCGCCTGCGCCCCCGCGCCGGTCCCCACCCCCCCCTGTGCGGCCCCCGCGCTGCGCCCCGCCCCTCGCGCGGCTCCTCCGCTCGTTTGGTTCCCGCCGCCCCTGCTCTTGGGCCCCGCCCGCGTCTTTGCCCGCGCCCCTTTTGCGCTTGTCCCTCCCCGCCCGCGTCCGCTGCCTCGCCCCCTCCTTGTCGCCTCGCGGCTCCCCCGTCCGTCCGGCGGCCGCCGGGCCCCCCCACGCCTCCTCGCGCTCCCCTCTCCGCTTTTGGTTCGGTCCCGCCCCGCGGCCGCTCCGCGCCTCCCTCCCCCCGGCGCCCTGTTTGCAGCCTCTCCCGGCCGGCTCCCCCCGTTGTTGTGCGGGTCCCTGCTGCCCTCGCCCTCCCCTCGCCCCCCCCCGCCGCCGCCCTCTGCCGCCCCGCCTCCCTCCTCGGGCCCGCGTTGCATTTGGTGTCCTCGTCTCCTCCCCCCGCGCGCCCCCCGCCCCCCGCGCCCCCCGCCCGCCCCGCTTTGCGCGCCCGTCCCCCCCCGGTGCTCCCGCCTCCCCGTGCTCACTGCTCCCCCCGCCCCCGCCTGCCTCCCCCCCCGCTTCGTTCCCGCCCCCGCCCGGGTTGCCCGGGCGCCCCCGCCTTCCGCCTGTCCCTTGCTGTTCCAGCCCCCGCTTTCCCGCCCCGGGGTCCGGTCGCGCCGCCTGCGCCTTGCGTTTGCCGCCTCGTGCCGCTCTCGCGCGCTGGCCCGGTGTGCCCCTGCCGCCCCCTCGTCGCGTGCCGGCTTTTTTGCCCCCCCTCCGCCCTTCGCCCGGGGCGCTGCGCCTCCCCCCCCGCTCCGGCCCCCTCGCGCCCGCCGTCGCTGTCCCCGCCTCCCTTCGTCTTCCTCCCCCCCTGCCGGCGCTTGCTCGCGCGCGTCGTTCTTCCCGTCGCTCCCTCCGCCGGGCGTGCCCGCTGCTTTCTCTGCCCCGCCGCCCCCCGTGCGTTTCGGCTCTCGCCCCGCCGCGCCGCCGGTTGCTTGCGCGCCGTCGTCGTGCCCTCTTCCCGCCTTTCGGTCTTGTGTTGCCGGCCCTCGCCCCTGCTCTTCGCTGCTCGCGTTGTTATCGTCCCCCCTGCCCGCACGGCTGCTCCCTTTTGGTCCGTCTTGCCCTGGTCCGTGGCCATCCGCTCGCCCCCTCGTGTGCGCGGTTTTGGGACCTCCTTGTGCCCGTCCCCGCGGGCGCTGTGGCCCCTTCAGCCCGCCGCCTCCCGGGTCCTGCCTTCGCGTTGGCCTTTTGCGCCGCCCTCGGTCCTTCGCCGCCCCGCGGCCCCGGCCTGTCCCCTGCCCCGTGGTGTGGTGGCCCCCCGTCGTCCCCCCCCCCGGCTCTTCGCTTGCCGCGCTCCCTCCGCCGTGGCCCCGGTTTCCGCCCGCCCCGTGGTTGCCCCCTTCGCTCCCGCCTTTCCCGCTCCTCGCGCGCTCCCGGTGTCGTCCCCCTCCGGCCGCCCCCGCCCCTCGGGCCCCTTGTGGCCGCCTGCCGCCCCCCCGCTCGGGCTCGCCCTCCCCCCTCGCTGGTTTCCTTCTGGGTGCGATCGCCCCGTCTGTCGCTCCCCCGCCCCACCTTCCCCCCCGCCGGTTCCCGCCCGCCTGTCGTTCCCCGCTTTCTCCCGTCGGCCTGCTTTCTCTCGCTCACCCTGGCCCCGATTTGCCCCCCGCTCCGGTCCGCTCTCGGGCTCGTTGTTCTATGCCCGCGCGTGCGCGGCGCCGGGTGTCGCCCGCCCGCTCGTGCCCCCCGCCCTCCCTTGCTCCCGCCGGCCGTTTGGCCCCCGCGCCCCCCCCCCCCCCGCGGCCCCTTCCCTCTCGGCGCTGGGCTCTCGCGCCCGTCTCCGTTCGCCCCGGCGCCGCTCGGGCTCGCTGCCCGCGTCGCCCGCCGCCCCCGGCTGTCGCGTTCTCCTGGCGCCCTCCTGTCGTCCTTTCCGTTCCGTCCGCCCCTTTCTCCGCGCCGCCGCCCCCGTCGTCCCCTCGGCCCCTCCCCGGGCCGCCCTTTGTCCCGGTCCCCGCTCCGGCGCCTCCCCGGCTTGCCCGGGGCTGCTCTGTCGCGTCCCTGTTTGTCTTCCGCCCCTCCTCCTCCCCGCGGCGTCTGGTTTGCCCCCCCTCGCCCGCGCGTCTGCCCCCCGCTTCCCCGCCCCCCCGCCGGGGCCTTCCGCCCCCTGCCGGCCCCCTGGTCCCCGTGCCCGTGCCCGCCGCCCCCCCCTGGCGGCCCGCGTCTTCCCTCCCGGTTTCTGCCCGGTCCCCGTTCCCCCCCCCTCCCCCCCCGTGCCCTCTCTGCCCCTCGCTCTTCGTGCGGCCTGCTGGCCCTTGCCTTGGGCCGGGCGCCCTGCCTTCTCGCGCTCCGCGCGCCGGTTGCCCCGCGGTCCCGGCCTTCCTTGCTGTCCCCCCCGTCGCTCGTCGGCCCCCCCGGCCCGCTCCCGCGCCTGCTGCCCCCCCCGGTGCGGCCCCCCGCCGTGCTTTCCCCTGCGCCGCCCTTCCTGCGCCTCCCCGTGGTCCGCTCCCCCTGCGGGGCGCGCCCATCCCCCCGCTGCCCCGTTCGGCGCCTTGCGCGTTTGCCTGGGCGTCCTTCCCGTCCTCTCGCGCCCCCCCCCCCCCCCCTCTTTTCCCGCCCTCCCTGTTTTCCGCCTGTCCCGTGGGCTTTGACCCGGCCGCGGGCCCGGCTCCGCTTTCTGGCGTCTGCCGGTTTTGTCCCCTTTCGGCCGCCCCGCCGTCCGCCTCTCTCGCCGCGGTCGGCTGCCGCGCCGCTTCTCCGCCGCCCGTCCGCCTCTTGCCTTCTTGCCGCCCGCGCGCGCCTCGCGCTTGCGCCGGCACGCTGGCGCTTCGTCCTGCCCGTGCTTTTTTGCTGCCCTCTGCCGTTCTGGCCGCGCCGCCTGTCGCCGCGGCTCCGCCGGCTCCGCCGTACGCTGCCCCCCGCCCGTGCTGCGGTCGCCCTCCCTGTCGGTCGTGGCGGACCTTCGGCTCCTCTCCCTGTCCCCCCGCCGCGGCGGCGCGCCTTCTGCGGCGGGCCCCGCCACCGCTCTCGCCCCGCGCCCGCCGGCCCGCCGCCTCCCTCGTCGCCCGCCCGCCTGCCCCCTCTGTCCCCTTTTTCCCCGTCCGCCGCTCTGCCGGCTGGTCCGCCGCCCGCCCCGTGCTGCCTCGGTCCGCCTTGCGGGTCCGCTTCCCGGCGCCGTCGTGCCGTGCCTTGCCGCCTGGTCGCCGGCCCCGCCCTCTCCCCTTTGGCCCTCCTGGGTCTCTTGGCCACCCCGCCGGCTCGACTCCCCTTTCCCCGCCCCCGCGCTGCTCCCGCCTGCGCCCGCGGCCCGCTCGCGCGGTCTTGGCCTCGCGCTGGTGGCCCCGCCGCGCGCGCCACTCTTCTCGTCGTCCGTGCGCCGCGCCCCCCTGTTTGCCGCCCGCGCCTTGCCGCCGCGGGCTGCGCGTCCCGCATTCTGCATCTTTTCCCCTTGTCCGCGCGTCCCCCCCGCCGTCCGGGCCCCCCGCTCTCCGTGGCGCCCCGCCCCCTGCGGCGCTCGCGCGGCTCTGCGTCCTCCCGGGCCTCCGTTCTGTCGCGCCGCGCCGCCGCCGGGTTTGCCTCCTGTCTTGTCCGCCGCGTTCGGGCGGGCGCCCCCTCCGGGCGCCCCCCCCTTTCCCGCTCCCGTTCGGCCCTCGTTCTGTGGCGCCCCCCTCCGTTTGCGGCCCGTCGCCGCCCGCTCACTTGTGGCTCCGGGCCTCGTGCCCTGCTCCCCGCCCGTCCCTGGCGGCACCCCCGCCGCTCCCGCTTCCTGGCGTGTCGGCCCTCGGCGCTTCGGCGTCCCTCCTCGCGGGTCCTTCTGCCCCCGCCCTCTTGCCATTCGCCCCGCGGTCCTCGCGCGCGCCGCCGCCGCCCTGCCCTGGGCGCCCGCCCTCCCGTCCCGCTGCTTGTTTGCCTGCCCCCGGTACCGGCGCTCTGCCCGCTTGTCCGGCGCCGGCTCGTGGTGCTGCCCGCTGGCGGTCGCCCTCCCCGCTGCCGCCCCTGCCTGCCTGCCGCCTCCTTTCCTGGCCGCCCCCCGCCCCCCCCCGCCATCGTTTCGCCCACTCCGCCCCCTGCTGCCGTCGGCCGGCGGCCCGCGCTCCGGCCGTGCCGACCTCATCTGTCCGCTGGCTGTGCCGCCCTCCCCGGCTGCCCCCCGCCGCTGTTCCTTGATCTCGGGTGCCGGTTCACCGCTTTGCCCCGCGCCCCATGTCGCCCGCCCGTCCGTGCCCTGCCCCTCTGCACCGCGCCCTGCCCCCTGGCCCTCGGCGCGGCGTGCCCCTTGCGGCGGTCCCCGTGGTTCTTCCTCCGCGCCCTCCGCCTTTGTCCCTCCCCTGCGCGCCCCGCCTCGGCGGTGTTCCGGCCCCCGGTGGCGCCGTCGTGGGCCGCGGTCACTGTGCGTCCCGCCCCCGGCTTTCTCGTCGTCTGTCTGCCCGCCCCCGGCCGTGCGCTGGCTGTAGTCGTCTGGCCCCCGCCCGGCGCGCCCCGTGGCCCGCCCTACCCCCCTCGGCCTCGGCTCACCGCTCCGCCGGCCCCCGCTGGCTGCTTGCTTCTGTTCCCCCCCGCGTCCCTGGCCTTTTGGTTCCCCCCGCCCCCGGTCCTGTCGCTGCCGCCGCGTTCTCTTGGGCCCGCGCCCGCGCGCCGCGCGCCTGGTCGCCCGCTTCTGCCCGCGCCGGCGCGTCTGTCCCCCCCTGGTGCGGCGGCGTCTCTCGTCCCCCCGCGTCTCTTGCGCTGTGCCCGCCCTGGGTCGCGCCGCCGCTGGCCCCGCGCTCGTTCGCTCCCTGCCCGCCTGCCCTCGCCTGCCTCCGCGTTTGGCCCCGTGCCCGTGCGGCCTGCCGGCCGTGCGCTGCCCGCTCGTCCCTCTTCGCCGTCCCCCCCTGCTCGTCGCCCTGGCGCCGGCTTCTTTTTCCCGCCTTTCCCGCTCCTGCGCCGCGGCGTTCTTGCCCCTGCCGACCGCGTGCGCTCTTCTCCCCCCGTCCCGCCCGCGTCTCCCTCCCCCCCGTCTGGTGGCTGCTGTTCTTCCACCCCCCCCATCGGGCCGCGCCTGGTTTGCGTTCGTTGGCGCCGCGGCCGGTCTTTCGCCCTTTTGCTTGGCCTGCTCCCCTCGGTGCGTTTTCCGCCGGTTCTCTCGCTTGGGCTGCGTTCTCTTGCTTCTGCCCCTCACTCCCCTTGCCCTGTGCGTGCCCTGCCCGGTGCTCTTGTCCCGCTTGGCTGCTTGCCTCTCTGGCACTGGCTCTTTGCCCGCTTTGCTGTGGCCCCGCTGCTCGTGGGTTTTCTTTGTGCGTCCCTCGCCCGCCCCGCTGTTTCGCGCCTTCCCCCTGGCCCCCCTTTCCTGGCCTTGCCTGCCCTTTGGGTGGCGCTGCTCTTCGGTCTGTTCCGCCCTTCCCCGCTCTCCGGCTTGCCCCTTCTCCCCTCCCTGCTGTGCTTTCGGGCCTGGCCCGCACCCTTGGCTTTCGTTCCTGTCGCAGCCCTCTCGCGCCTGGGTCCGGGGTCGCGTCTGTTCGGTGTGCCTGCCCCTGTTCCGCCTCGCGCCGCCCTCGTTTGGGTGCCTCTCTCCGCGCTCGCCCGCCCCTCCGCCGCTCGTGGGCGCGTTTGCGTGCCTGTGGTCCGCGGCTGTGCTGCTGCCCTCCGGTTTGGTGTCGCGCCTGGCCGCTTGCTGGCGTCTTGGCCGCTCCCGCTCTCTTTCCGGCCCCCGCCGGCTGGCGAAGCCGCTTCTTCTTGTCGTTTTGGCCGTCGTGGGCTCGGTGGCTGGGCTTCTCTCATGGGGGGCCACCTCGCCGGGCTCTCTGCTTGGGTCATCGTCGCCGGCTTGCCGCGGTGTTTCCCCGCGCCCGCATCGTTCTTCCGTCCCCTGGCACTCGTCTGCTGCCCCCCCGACGGTCCTTTCGGGACCGGACCCGCCCATGAATGACTGATAAAACCAAAGCGAAAGCCACAGGCATGCCCACGCGCACAAGATCATCTTGGGTGCTTGTTGGTTCGCGCTGATCGTCTGCCTGTTTTTCGGTCTACCGCGTTTGCGAATGAATAGTAATGTGTTTCGCTCTCTGCCGCAGCCTTAACCTTTTGCTGGCTTTGGGGATTGTTGTCGTACGGGCATGCGCGTATTTGGGGGGCCAGCTATGTCGCCTCATGCGGCCAAGGTCTGGGGCCTGACAACCAGAAGGCTGGCCGTTCCTTTGCGGTGCGCGGCGGCGGGCCTCTGGGTTTTGTCATCGGGTCACTGCGATCCGCAGCAAGCCATCTATTTTGCGATGGAACGCTGGCCTTGCAACAGATGTCTTAATTTCCACCGCAGTTCAGTCCGACCTTTACCGGCGGCGCGAAGACGCATCCAGCGGTCCCCGCGCGGTGAGCCGTTCGCCTCTTCTCTTGTCCGACAATCAGCGCTCTATTTTCATCCGTTCGCCGTCAACCTTTGGCGGGATCTGTGTTGTACGCATGTGCATCACCCTTTGGACCAATGCACATCCGTCAGGAGCAAAAAGAACACCTCGATTCGTGCCCCTGCAACCGCCCGCCATCGTCGCGACAAGTGAACACATAGGCTTTGTAGCGGTGAACGTTGTAGCCCAACGAAATTGCGCGGGTCGTTCGCGGATCGCCTTGAGCCCTTGCAAGGTGAATCACAAATGCGTACAACAGACAAATTCCCCGCAAAAGGTTACGGCAGAACGAAGAAATAAGCGCAGATGTTCGGACAACAGGAGAAGAGGCCGAAACAGGTCACCGCGCGGGACCGCCCTGATGCCGTCCTTCCGCCGCGGTAAAGTGGCCCTGAACTGCGGTGGAAATAGACCATCTGTGCAAACCATCTTACCAATCGCAAAATAGATGCCTGCCTGCGGATCGCCAGGAACCGATGACACAACCAGAGCCCCCGCCCCGCCGCACCGCAAAGACGTGCCAGCTCTGGTGTCAGGCCCAGACCTTGGCCGCCATGAGCCGCGCAAGCGCACCCCCAAAATTTACGCGCATGCCCGAAACGACAAACAACCGCCAAAGTCCCCCCCCAAAAGCCCCAAAAAAAAAAAAAAAAAAAGGGTTAAAAAAGGGCCCCCTGCGGCAAAGAGAGCGAAACACATCACTTTCATCGCAAACACGGGGTAGACGAAAACCGCAGCACGGATCACGCGACCAAAAGCACCAAAATGATCGGTGCAACGTGGCATGCCGTGCTCGCCTTTGGTTTATCAGTCATTGCCATTATGCGGTCCTCCGACAACCTCAGTTGATTCATCAAGACGGATTGCCATGATACGAAAACTAAGCCGGCCGAATCCTTCGGGTAAAACACCCCGCGTCAATCCTTCGACGATACCAAGCATATATGCCCGTGACGATGGCCCCATGATAGAGCCATCCCACCTGGAAACACCACGACGCAAAAAACTACATATACATAAGCTGTTCGCCCATCGTCGGGTCACGAATAGATCGGGGCGCAGACGCCACAAAATCCGCACGCGAACACCAAACCGCGTAGGTCCAGCATCACCATCAGCGGAAACATTCACGCCAAACGCGCCCAACGACCGGGATTTCGGTCGCAGCGCGTAGATAGCGACCCAAACGTGTCCTCTCGAATGGTCGACCAAGTGGCAAAAGCACACCAGAACAGACCCGACAACGGACCCATGCGCGATAGTTCGGCAGACATAAGATCCCAGTCTGTCCGCCAAAGCACAGAGGGATTGATAGGCAACCGGAGATCCGACATAAGCGGAAACAGACCCTGATGATCACGCCGACCCAAATGTCAGCAGCAAGGCCATAAAGGTGTCCAATGGTAAACAGCCGACAACATGGTGCGTTCGATGATCCACACCAAAGAAACCCACGATCGCGGT
>Ga0163217_1042308_pt1 | contig 13083 bp, 15 predicted proteins | sample SynspAceP_FD_185933 | JGI IMG/M metagenome (GOLD analysis project Ga0163217, IMG submission 185933) | Saline lake microbial communities from Ace Lake in Antarctica - Synechococcus sp. Ace-P (PacBio error correction) | ecosystem: Environmental > Aquatic > Non-marine Saline and Alkaline > Saline ...
CAACAAAAAGGCAGAAGGATCAAGCCGACCACGAAAATGGGACGACACCGGAGCGACAACAAACGCAGCCTGTTGAACGCTCCGCGAACAATCAACAGCCACAAACCCCTTTTGCCCGGCGACAAACCTTGATCAGCCAATCTCAACCCGTCGGCGGCCAGGATTATCATCCTGTTTGGTCCGCGATCTCCATCCAGATTGTCGCGCTACAGATCAAGCGCAAGGTCGGGTATAAAGTCAGGGGGCTAGAAATGTCCGTATCCGTCCCGTCTGACTGCCCTGCCTGCGTGATAGAGTGGGCGATAGTGTCCATTTATGATAAGTGGACATCTCTTGAGGTTGTCATGGGGCGGGACGCAAGGGTCAGAAGAAGCGGCCGCATGGTCCTGACGACGAGAAGCGCTCGATTTGCGAGCAAACGTTGACGCCGGGGATTTTCAGTTGGCGCAGGTTTGCGCGACGGTATTCGATGAACGCGAAACCTGAAATCTTTACGTGGCTACGGATGTCGCGTTTTGCGCCTGATCAGAAACACCACGCGCAGCGACCGAGGACACTTTCGGATTTTCTGCCTATCGAAGATTGAGGGCCGGTGGTCCTCCAGAGATGCCAGGCACGCCCATTTCTCCCACGCCCACCGGAGAAGGGGTGCCGTCATCTCTTCGGCGCTACCGCGTGACATGCACGAGGTGGGGCGGCGCAATTTCTCGTGGAGGGCCCAACAGCGCTGTCATCGGTTCTGGGTCTTGGTGCAGGGGCGACGGCATGAAAATCCCGTGCGAGCAATACGCGGGTTTTGGCTGGCGGCGGGCGTGACGGACATGCGGCGAGCCGGTTCAAATACGCCTGGCGGCTGCAAAACTGGAGTCTGTTTTGTGCTGGCCGAAGATCCATAATTCCGGCACCTGTTCGTGTTCCGTGGCCGCCGTGGTTGATCTGCTGAAGATCATCTGGTGGGATACGCAAGGAGGCCATGCCGTTTTTAATGAAGCGTCTTGAGAAAGGGACGGTTTTTGTCTGGCCGCGGCCAAGGAACGGCAAGGTGTGCGTGCAGCGGCCACAGCTGGCGATGCTTCTGGAGGGGATCGACTGGCGCATGCCACAAAGAACGTGGCGGCCCCTGCAGGCCGGATAAGGCCAGTAAAACATGGGGTTTTTGAGAGTGTTTTAAGTGTTCCGTTTCGCTGGCTGATCAAGATATAAATTCCGTATAGCTTAAGAACCTTTCAAATCTCTGGCCTGAAGAACCCCATCGAACTGCGGGTTGCAGCGAGCTTATGGCGGCTGAAGATCAAGTCACAGGCCTACCAGGATCGAAAAGCTGAAGAAAGAAACTGGCGGCACATCGCAAGGCCCGTTTTTGGGGCCGAAGTCCGAGAGCCTGGATCAAGCTCGCGTTTCGATCTGCAAGGAAGACAACCGAGATCGAGCCGCCGCCAGGGCGCAAAAGGCAGCGCCCTAATGGCGACGTGGGAATGAGGCTGTCACAGCCAAACGCACACCCACAAATCGCGCCCCGCGTACCTGAGCACCTCGAACGCCAGGACGAGATCCTCCTTCGCCTCGGTGATGCCCTGCGCGATTGCGAGCGGGTGCGCTCAAGCCAGCTCGCGAAGATGTCACCAAGAGTTGGATATTGGTCCCGCCGGCCACTTCGTTTGTGAAAGCCGGATTGTGCGTCCCGCATGACCTGCAACCCCTGCTGCGAGGCTCTTTTCGCTCAAGCGAGTTGCCCTCGCGCACCGATTTGCGGACGCGGCGTGCCGGCCCGGGGTCTTCTGGCTCATGTGGTTGGTCGGCAAAATATTGCGATCACTGCCGCTTTATCGCCAGTCCGAGAATCTATGCCCGGGACAAGGTCGATCTGCAATCGTTTCGCACAGCTGACCGATTTGGGTGGGGCCGTTCACGGCGCTGATTTGGAACCCTTGGCCAACCACATCGGCCAATTGGTGCGGGCCGGACCAGCCTCTTTGCTGACGAATACCCCGCGTCAAATGCAAACCAAGGGAAAAACTGAAAGGCCGCAAACGCGCGACTGTGGAGGAGCCTACGTGCGTGGACGAAACCGCCCTTGGCGTAGGGCAGGCGCCGCCCTGTGCGTGGTAATCAAAGTTCAGCGTGGGATTCCGCGAGGGGGAGCATTCCGGTTCAGGCCATCTTGGTCTGGCTACAAAGGGGTCGTGCATTGCGGGACGGCTCATACCGGGCCTTCCCAACGGTCTGTTCGGGAAACGACAAAGAGCCAGCGAGCAGGCTTGCAATGGTCCATGTGCGCCGCAAAATTTTGTGAGATCTATGAGCGCGAGGGATCTGCTCGCCGAGGAGGCGATCAAACGGATCGCGGCCCTCTATAAACCGTGGAAGAAAGTAGTCGCGCTACAAGCCTGCCGAAGAAACGTGTCGCCCCTGGCGCAGAAAAGGCAAAAGCCGGTCTTCGAGGGGCTCGGAGGCATGGCTCTGCAGCTGCAATTGCCAAGATCTCCGGCAAGTCGACATTGTGCCGAGAGCCATTCGCCTCGCGCTCGCCCGCATGCCAAAAGCCAAGGCTTCTTGAAAACGGGCAACTTGAGTTGGGATAACAATATCTGCGAGCGATCAATCCGCCCGGTAACACTTGGCAGGAAAACTATCTATTCATAGGGGTCCAAAAGAAGGTGGCGGAAAGAGCCGCGGGCCATCGCCTACACGCTCATCGAGACCGCCCACGCAAATGAACAAGGTCGATGCCAGAAGGCCTGGCTTCGCTGGTTTCTCGCGCCGCGTCGCAAGACCACAAAATGACCCGCACTCGAGGAGCTCATGCCGGTGGAACTGGACAGCCAGAATGAAGTCAACAACAGTCAGAGCCGGACGGATACGAAATGTCACCCCATTTTATGAAGTGAAATTCAACGCGTTCTGTGGGTTCGGGGTTTGCGGGAAAAACCGGTGTCCGCGAGTGGCCTTTTCCGGGGTTGGCTTTCTGGCCACGTGGCTAACCAAGAACCTGGGCTTGCCTGGATTCCACCGAGGAATCCAACTTAGCGAATTGCCGAAACCTAAGCATTTGATAAGAGTCTAAAATTCAGGGGGCGAGCCGCTGGCTTGGCTTCGAAGTGGATTCCCCGGTGAAAAAGCCACGCGCTAGCCAATGCGCGCTAAAGCCCCCCGTATACGAAACGGACCCGGGAAGGAACCAATGCCAGGGGTAGTGATGAAAGAGGTCAGACATGCTGACAGCGCAGTAATCAGTTTTTTAAGTCGGTTTAGGCTCTATCCTGGTCTTTCGATGCGAACGGCATGGTGATCAATGATTTCTGCTTGGGTCTCTGCTTCCCAAAAATAGTAGATGCGCAAAGCAACGCTTAGGGATCGCGGGAATTACCTGTTTGGTCTGATGTGCCAAGGCACGTCATAAGAGCGCCTGCCTTTCCAATCCCGTCGGATAGGTTGTCCGGCCGGCCCAAGAATGCATTGATGATTCCCGTTCTTTCGACAGTGGACATCCCGAAGCGAGCCTCCACCGTTGACAAGCGTGTTTCGTGGTGCTCCGACGCAAGCCAAGCGGAATAGAGCGGGCCACCAATTCACATTGTTCAATACTCAGGCGATTTCCAGGCCATGCGGCGCGCAGATGGGTGTCAAAAGCACACGGTCTGGATAAGTTTGATCGCAGCCAAGTCGACGAATTCACCCCACTCCAAAGGCAAAAGGAAGGCTCAATTGGTCGGTGTTTCCTTCGCCATTCGCCCAAAGGCACCCTTCAGTTTGTCGGACTTAAATAACAGCGGCACGATTTTCTTGCTCGACAAGAAAGAGCTCGGGCCCCTCGGCGGCATCGCTGTCAATTCAACATCAGGCGTCCAATCTCAGTGTTCTTTTCTGTAACCCTGCTTTTCAAACTGAGTCGATCCAGCAGTTGGGCTTGCTTCAATAACTCTGCATCAAGGATGCCTGCGCGTTACTCTGGTCCTTGAAGCTTCTAAGGCGTCGACTGGTTGTACCGGACACTGAGCAAAATCTTAGGACGTCTTTACCAAGAACGTGTCGTGGAAATAGTGGTTTCGGCCGCAACAATTCCTCAGCCTTAGCTGCACAGGCACTTGCCACAGCCCGGTATCACGCAGGTTTTCTCGCCCCAAACAAGCGGTGACTGAAATGGGTCAATCAGTTTGCAGAAAATCCCGGCAATGTAGGCGCGAACACACCGCAATTAAAAGACGGCACGAAATATTTCCCGAACCGTTCGTCAGAACACAAGTAAGCTCTTTCAGAGATTGCGACACAACGCGCGCCATTCCTGCGGCAGCCTTTTGCGACGGACATATCGTCAATGCTGGCGGCGCAAATCCGTCCCCTTGGGCAAGAATACCAGAAAAACGGGCAAAACGGCGTTCTGGTCTTCTAGATGAGTCGCAAAGGGATGTCTTTCAGCGTCGGTTTTCAGTGTTTGAATGGTTACGGCGGGTTTTCAGATGTCGCGCGACCCCACGGAATCAGACCGGGCTCGTCAATCATACTGGCCAAGATTGGCCGGGCACATGTGGTTCTACGGGAAAAATCCGCCTCTTCCGTGCCTGACCAACCAATCGCAAAGCCATCAAATGGGCGCGCTTTCCTGCCCCGCCGCCATGCCACCTGCAGTGGACCAAATTCCGCCCCGCGAACATTCTTGATCGGGTCTTCCGCACGTAAAGCCCATAGGTTTCCATCCGCGATCTCGTTGGAAATCCGCACGACGCTGCACTATGGCGGCCCCCTGCCAATGCAGGTCAAAATCGGCGGTGATCCCACGCAATCCTTTGGGCAGAGTTTGCGCCTGCGGAGTTTGCTAGCCCACTTCAGAACAGCCTTCGTCGGGCGGGGCCATTGGCGGATTTTTTGTAAAAGTCGTTGCCAAGCCGCAGTTTTATTGCGCCGAGACGCGCAACAACTTTGCGACATTTCGCGCTGCGCGGCATGCGTTTGGTGCAAGGGGCGATAGAGCATCATGCCGAAACTGGTTGTCATAGGGTCACTTTTCTACTTTTTAACTTGTGTGCCCTCGCTTGGCCTTGGGGGCGATGGCCGGCGGGCCTCGCGGATGCGGGCCGAGGAGGGTTTCGGCGGCTCATCCGAGGGGTCTTGGGGCACGAGGTCGCCTGCGAAGGCGCGGGCGAGGATGCGTTGATCAAGGCGGTTCGGTCAGTTTCAGGGCCCTTTGCTGGCCCTCGTAGCGAGGCGGTCGATTCTGGCGAAGGCGGTTTTTTTAATCCGGCGGACGATTTCGCGTTTGTTCTTAGCGAATGAAAGGCCAACGGAACGGGCGTAATCGCGGCAAAATCTCAGAGCGTGCAGATTTCTTGGCTCCGCCGTCGCCCTTTGACCGTGACAGCGCCCACGAAAAGAAAACGCGATTCCGCTTTGATAGGCCAAAAGAGCAAGACTGATTAAATAATCGCTCCTTTTGGGACGAAACACGGCGATTAGCTTGGAGTTCAATGTTCCCACTCAGGGAAGTCATCGGGAACAATCGCCAGTTTCCGCGAGAGGTGGGTCCCTAAACGATATTGATCAGAACATCGCCCAGGAAAAAGCTTCGAGCGTTTCAATGATGTATTTGTGGTGGTGTTGGCGCTGACGAAGCTTGGAATCAACCGAGAAATCCATTCGTTCAGAGAAGGTCAAATTAATAGACCTTGATGGAACGGCACCTCAACGCCGTTGGTTCGAAAATAGCTCATCTTTTTCGGGCGGTTGTTTCCTTTGTGATCCATGGCATAGGTCCTTCGGCTCTCGCCCATTCCCACCCAATTGCCAGAACTGGCAGATTCACCTTGATCTTGAAATTGGGCAGCGACCCCCGCCCGAGCACAGTTGCCCGATCCACACAGATCCGCTTGTACCGCTCCACGCAGCTTTGCGATGGCGGTGAGGTGGGGTGGCGGGCGGTGATGGTGCGGGCGGTGAGGGTGTCCGAGCTTCTCACAGCCGCTGTTGTTCCGGGGAGTGGGGGGAGGGGATTGGAGTTTTTTTCAAAGTAGGGCTTTTGGCAGCCTTCGCCTTTGCCCAGACCGCGGCGCTATCTGGCTCTCTGCATCATTGCGGAAAGGTTTTCTTGCCGCATGAAAACGGCAGATTAAATCAGGCTCGCGATTTCTCCCCTTGCTCGGAGAACATGAAATTCTGTCGAACCGCAGGGCCATTCCATTGGCAAGACACTTGCAAAACGCGCTGGCTTGCCGTTTTCCAAATGAAGGGGTAAATTCTTGGCTGAAGATCACGCCGTCGCCGTCCGCGAAATGTGTGTAGCCCTTCCCAACTGATGAAAGTGGTTGGTTTTTCGGTCCTCGTCTATGGTGCCCGGAATAACTCGTTCACGCAGGCATCGGAACGAAGGAAACGACCAAGCTCTCTGTTAGTCGCAGCATCAAATCTTCGGATTGAAATTCGCAGATGTCTTGCAGTTCAGCGGTTGCCCCCTAACGCAACCCCGTCCATTCTGCCGCCTCCCACCAACGGCACCGCATCAATTCCATCGGCCAGCCCGTCGTCTCGTCAGTGCGGCACGCAGATGCCCATGATCGCAGCTGCGAATCTCGTCTGGCTCGGTCATCGCATCCTCTGGTCTTCCGCTTTCATCGCGCAGCCATGTCCAGTCCGAGGTTGTCGCCCCGCGCGGTGGATCGCTTCGCGCGACAGCACCTGGCCAGCGGCCCGCCTCTCCGGCGTCCCTCGCGCGCCGACCCGCCATGGGGATCGGTGCCGCGAACACTTCCTTCGAACGCCAGCGAAATAGCGCTACTGTCAAGCGGCGTTGGTCTTTGCCAAAGGAATTGGCATGTTGCTGCGCAGGGTCATAAAACCAAACCTGCCCTGGTCGCATGCGTTGTGTGGTTGAGCCCGGATAGATCTTGTCGGTCAACGCGGGGTGATAAAATGCACATTGGTCTTGACCCCTTGGGCATATAAAATATTCCCGTGGGCCAGGCGCAGAAGGTGTGCACAGGTTGCAGTTGACCATGGCAGGATACCGGCGCAGTGTCCGCCCCGTGTACCATCGGCTCGAACAGGACATGTTGTGCGGGCTGACAATCGCACAGGGACGCGCGCCCCGCGTTTCAGCGCGTGCGGAGTGGCAGAGCCATGAGGTGTCCATGTTATAAAGGCATCGAGGCCCGAGAACTCCTGTGTACGCCCTCGACCACGCCATCCAAGGGTTGAAAAATCGGGCGGTTGGTGTTGGAACCAGCGGGCACGTCTCAAACTTGTTGAACGGCGGTTGGTCAGGGATCAAGATCGGCCTTACCCAAATGCTCCCTGCGGGGCGCAACTGTCCTTCGCCAGCCGACAAGGCTTTCAATTCCGTGGGCAGCAGCATGTCATCACGCAGAGGCGGTGCGGTGTCTGGCACCCCAATTCGTGACCCTGAATGCGAAGGCGGCGTTGGAAACCGACCTGGTCTTCGGACAGTTTGAACAGATCGTCGGTGGACAATAACCATTGAGAGATAAGTAAACGAGAGGAGATCAGCGAGAGATCAGAAACAAAAAAGAAAACCTGCCTGTGCAGCGGCGGGGTCTTGAACAATCTCGCCCGCCTGCCGTTTGACGATGCGGATGACTTGCTGTCGCGATCAGGGCGCGGGGGTGAAATACTGGCCCGCCTATTGGACTTGGGTCAGACATGACCTTTTTGCATCAGGCCCCTTCATACATTAGTCGCCCAAGACCATGCTCGCGGGCGGTGAACCATCGATTTTGTCGATGTTGGTGGTCAGTGTCTTGAGGTTGCTTTGGTTCACGCAGGTGGGTGATGGCAATCGGGTGAAGATCGCCAGCACCATGGATTATGAACGATCTTGGGATCACCGAGGTTCGAGCAACAGTTTTTCTTGTAATAGCGTAGGCCTTGGTCCGCCGCCTTCGGCCTTAGGAAAGTATCCAGACCAGCTATAATGCGGTGGGGATCAAGTCCGCCTGGGTTGGTCTTCGGCCTTCCAGCATCTTGAGGAACAGGCAGGTAAGTGAGTTCCGTTGACTGTGCAGGATAGAGATGCCCGCGCCTTGCGGCGTCTGGCCTCGCGCCAGAGTTTGGCGACGATCCGGCGGTGTTCAGGTTCATGCGCTCACTTTCCAGAGTTTCTTCGTTGAAAGTCGTGGCAGGATGGTTTACCCAACTGACCGTTAAACACCTTGTTCATATCGGTTTGAAGCCCCATCTGGGCCGGCGAGTTGCCATCGGTCGATTGGCTGTCGCGGTCCGAGCACGAAATTTCCTTGGATGATTGTTCTGGCATCCGGCGCAGCCATTGCTTTTGCGATCGGTCGCATTTGACTTGGTTCAAGAATAGCTTTTTTGTCGCCTGCTGGACGCGGGGTTTCAAAGGGAAGCAACGGGTCGCCCAGCGCGCTGGCGGACAAAGCCGATGAATGGAGGCGGCAATGTCCTCGTTCGATGCGTACGTTCCATGCGCGCGCAGGCTGGTTTTCGCGAGAAACCCATTTTTGTCGAGTTCTAGGCCGCAAGCCTGCGCAACTCTGGCCCGTGTCAGGTCACGCGGGCGCTGGACAACGACCGACAGTGGGCAAATCCAGGATTCTGAATTGTTTTTCACAAGGAGGAGAATGTGTCGGAGGAAAGTTCCCTATGTTTGTCATAATTCGCCATAGCCCTGTGGTGACGCGTGCATGCTGTCGGATGATAGGCCGCAAATCGGGATCAAGGTTCGTCCCAGATTCGCATCCGGGTTCCAGTCGAGGATTTTGGCCGAGGCCTTTGTATTTCTTGAACATTGGGCGGCGGCATCGCTGGGCGTGCCTTGCTTGAGTGCGGTCGCGCAGCTGATCGCTGTTTCGCCCAGTCAGGTCCTCGACTATTTGGGCTCTTGCTGGGCAGCTTACGCAACTTGCGATGCAGCTTTGCAGAACCTGATCGGCGACGAAGTTTCGCGCTGATCTTCCTCGGTGACAGTCCGCAAGTTCATCTAAAAGCTGTTCGAAGGTCAGCTTCCGGATTGCTGGCGACCGGCTTCATCTGCGTTAAGTCTTGGAGTGTGGCGTAGAAGGTCCACGGCGTCGAAGATGCGGAACACTTCCTATACCGATGTCCGTCGGCAGCGGCGGGGTGGCTCGGCCCAAACATCTGTTCATAGAGGATGCGGCTGTTTAACGCGGCGGATGAAAACACAAGGTTGTGATCTTGGGACGTCAATGGCCTGGTGGTCAGAAGATCCACAGTTAATCAGCGATTGCGGGAAGGCATTCGTTTGGACGGGAAAAGACGGAATCAAAGTTCCAACCTTGTCGCACGCCTGCCGCGTGATCTTCGCGGGATCGCTGAATCTTTCGAATCCGAGCCGTATTGCGCAGCGAATTGCCTTTTTGCAGCTCGTGCACAACGATTGTCGGCATGGGCATCTGTCGCGAGCGAAGACCAGGGTCTTTGCTTCAGACTGGGGGTCAATGTGCTGGGCTAATTCTTGGCAAACGAACCTTGTTGAAACGGGTTGAAGTGCATGACTTTTCGTGTTAAGCGTTCAACCTGAAAAATTCAGGTTCATCCGGCGCTGTGGCCATTCTGGAACCCTCAACCTGTCTGGCTATCATCACTTCACATCTTCACCGACGTCGAATGTGATGCCTGCTTTGGCAAGCCGCCGTCCTGGAATCGATCGGAGCTGCCAAATGTCAATCAGCCAGCCGTCCACCAATCGAGCCTCGCGGTAGGTTAATAACGTATAGATCGGATCGCCGAAAATTTGCGCGGTGTGAAGTGCCGCGTACGCCGTAAGGCCCAATCTGACAGCGTCCGAAATATTCCAAGACGCGGCGATATTTGGAAACGTTAGTCTCTTGGCTCCGGAAAGCTCAGTTCCGCGTCTGACATTTTCCCGATCCAACAAGGTAAGCCTCCGATGGCAAGTTCTGCGATCACCATCACGGTCAAATGACTGACCAATAGGCGGCACAGTCTGCTGGATCAGAGTTATAAAGAGCACCCGCTTACACAGACTTGAATCGTGTCAGATGTAACGCGGGTTTCTGGGTCAGCTTTGATACCTCAAGGCCCATGATTGGGCCGAACAACTGACCGAAGTCTTTGGCCACTCGGAGTAAGCTGTGCTCTGAATTCCGTCGCTCGTTTGGTGCCGAGAGCCTGAATGGGCGAAAATTCCACGACGAAAGGACAAGATGCGGCGGAACCGCTTCGTCGCCATACAACGCGATATAAGCATAGCGATGGCGAGCTTGGTTTTGCCGGTGCCCAGTCCCATTGCACCAGCATTTCGCGTTTTTTCAGCGCAAGTGTTTTTCAACTTCCCCGGATCGCCGTCTTCCTGATAAGAGCCGCAGTTCAAACCCGAAAATCAAAGGGTCCGCGTTGAAGAGACGCTTGTGCCTTTTTTCCTCTCGACTTCCAGCAATGGAAGACGCTCTTCGGGCCCGGAACCAGTCCACCAAGGGCCACGCCTTAGATTGCTAAAAAGCCTCGTTATCTGAACCAGATGCCGCTCTCAGTTTCGACCTTGTTATGAGATAGGGCCGTCCATTTGTCGCGAAGACCGAAACGGCAACAGAGTAACCGTCGCCCCAAACTCGAATTCCGAGGCCCAGTCAAATCCTTTTGGGAATAACGTCGGCCTGATCAAAGCGGCTCGAGACCGTTCTTACGATAGCGTTTTGCCTCGACGATGTCGACGCAATTTTCAACCGATAAATAGGCGCATCAGTTCAGCTGGGCGGATTGCGTTGGCCCATTCCGCTATGGCCCTGTTCGACTTTGACGGGCGCATGCCCTTTCCAAAAACGAAGCTCCTACAGAATTTTGCATCCCAGCTCTCGATCCCGGAAGTCGCTGGTCAATTAAGTGCACGGTCGCTTGTTCATTCGAGATCGAGTTTGCCCCGACGGCTTCCGTTTGCGGCCATAGCCGAACGAGAACTTTGGCAGTTTTGTGCTCGTCGTTGTGCGTGCGCGACAATCCTGCAAACGTCGGTCGGCAATTCCTGCGCCGAGAGCGCCTCCAAGTCTTGCGCTCTTCGATTTCACGTTGATGTCGGGGCCGCGCGCTTTTCTGGGCAGTCGAACGGCTGCAGCCGATCTTGCCAGCCTTCTGATGCCGCGGTCCAGCGCCTCGTTTCGTTCTGGCGCGAAGTTCTATCCAATTCCTTGTTGAAGTTCTGATTTGGGGTTTGGATGGCGACTGTGGGGGCAGGGAAACGGAACCGAGACAAACGTTCGACTCGAGGGTGCTGGCTCGAACGTGCCAACTCCAAGTTGAACGCGACATTTGAGACAGGCCCAATGCTTCGCGATGATTCGCCCTTGCCTGTCATGAACGGACCGCGTTGCCAAGTTTGCGAATGTGGTTGAAGCACATTCAAAACACGTCTGGTGCGGCTCCGTTCATACTGTAAGCGCCGAAGGGATATCTGACTGAGTATTGCATACTTCCAGAAGGGTCAACGCCAACCATTGCCGCATAGTCGACGGGTCAGCCGTTCGGCGAAATTGGCGAAGCCTTTATGAGGCTTGTGGCTGGGGTCATCCTGAAAAATAAGCTCTCGGACAGCCTCCCAAATTGGCAAGCTTCCCGATCCAAATCATCCAAAAATCAAAATTGCTTACTCTGTCTTATCCATCGCACAATTTATTTGGGTAGCGCTGTAGAAAATTGGCAATGATGTTTGTGCTATAAAAGGACGGCACTCAGCGACGATAGCGAGCGGTTAGACTGCGTTTTGAGGCACAACTTCTCATCAGCCAAGGTTTTTCCGGCGCGGGCAACCCACCTCCGTCCACCTTCAACCTCCCGCAGCAATCCCCCCCGCCATCAGCTGTCCATCCCTCCCCAATCCAGCGCTTGCCACCAATCCTCATGCCGCGTTGGGCGGATGTGCGATCTGTTTTCCGGATGCGGTGCCAGGTTACCGGACAAGAGACCCGCACTTCGATTGTCCTCGCGAACTTGCGGCTGATCAAGCACCCTCTCGGTGCCCACCACTGATGCTGACGGCGCGGATCGCCATGGCGGTTGCGCTTGATGTCGACCGGGCACGCAGCGCGGCAACGACGCCCGGGCCATCCAGTCCGGGCGGTTATCCGGGCGGCGCGGCGGCCATTTCAGCCGCGCGCAATGCGGCCATTCGATGCCGCCGGACTAGTCGGGCATCCCGCGACTGTGGCCGCGGATCACCTCTGCGTCGGGATGGGTGTACTGCCATCCTTGGTGCTTGACCTCCGTCCATTTGCAGCCCAACGCCGCGCGTTGCAAGCAGGACGTATTCGAGGCCAATATCCAAACTTGTCCTCGCTATGTCCTTTCGGTGGGGGCAAGTTCCAGCCGCGCCCGTTCCACCTGAAGACGCCCATTCCAGCGGCAAAGCCTGCACGCCCAGCGCGCGTTTCACCTTAGCGCCCACCCGTGCGGCCGATCTGTGCCTGCATGCTCATGGCGCGCAAATCTTGCAAAAGAGGCTGCATCTGCGCGTGGGCCTCCGCCCCCTCCGCCGCCCCTCCAGATTCCACGGGCCCCGAAGGCCATGGGCATGTGCGAGAAAGAGCGCCACGCAAAGCGCTGCTGCAGAGGTGAACTCCGTTTGCCGGCAGGCGCAGAGCGCGTGCCCGAAATAGGCCAGCCCATCAGCCATCCGACGAGAGCGGGTTCAGCCGCCAGCCGCTGCCCGAGCTTCAGACCGTCGCGAGGATCGACCGCGCCATGCGAGGCAAATCAAGATTAGGCCACAGCGGCGCCGAGATCGGGCGTGGCGGCGAGGACTCTGAACGCCATGCGGCCGTGATCGCGGGGCCGGGTGGGTGAAGCCCTGTTCGCGCCCTGTAAGTGCAGGATATCCATCCGGGATTGCCATCCGCTCGGGTGATGCTAGGCCTTGCTGCTGGCCCTTCCAAGTTTCTTGCGCGGCCGGTGGTCGGCCATGCGCGCGCCTGCGCTGGGCAGGGGCGGCATCCCGCCCGAGCCATAGCTCCTGCCCGGCCCACCCTTCGCGCCGGTCCGTCGCTTTCGGGCTCGACCATTTGCTGAATGCCCCAGCGCCAGCGCCTCGGCCTTGCGTGTGAAGTCGCTGTTTCCCCGCTGATGTGGTAGCTGTTCGCGATGCCG
>Ga0163217_1063659_pt1 | contig 13083 bp, 15 predicted proteins | sample SynspAceP_FD_185933 | JGI IMG/M metagenome (GOLD analysis project Ga0163217, IMG submission 185933) | Saline lake microbial communities from Ace Lake in Antarctica - Synechococcus sp. Ace-P (PacBio error correction) | ecosystem: Environmental > Aquatic > Non-marine Saline and Alkaline > Saline ...
CAGAAAAAGGTGGAGATCCCCCCCCGTTTGGGGGGGGTTTTTGGCGACCAACCCACCAAAAGCGGGCTTCCCCTTGCAAAGCCGGCAACCTGGGCGGTTTGTCTGCCCGTATGGCCCGCGGAAGAGCAGCCCGGTAGTCGGAAAACACCAGCAGGGAGGCCTTTGATCAGCCGGTAAGGTGGACGCTGGGCCCGCGGTTGGTCAGCAGGGGCCCCGGGCCTGGGCAGGCCGGGGATCCCCTGGAAACCAAGGGGCAGGTTTGCTCAAAAGGCGCCAGATCCCTCGCCGCAAGCGATGCCGGGGCGGCCTGACCCACCCCTCAAGCTCCCACCCGTTTTGACCAAGGCCGCTGAGCAACGTTTCCCTGGCCCGTCTTCCACCACGGTGCCGATCCCCTCGCTTTGGAAACTGGGCCATTGTTTCGGCGCCAGCGAACGCCAACGCAACCATCTGCCCCAGCCCCCAGCCTCTCCTTGAAGCAGCTCGGCCATTGGTCTTGGGGGCTGGGATCGGTGTTGCTCAGGCAACCGGGATTGGGCCGTGGGCGAAAGGGCACATGCCGTCAGTTTCCGCGCGAAAGGCCGCCGCAGCCGCCTCTTGCATCAATCGCGAGTGAAAAAGCGCCAAGACACTCGCCCAAGAGGGATTGGCGCGCTTTTACAGCGCAGGGCACGGCTCACCTCGCCCACAGCCTCCGGTTGTCTCCGGAATTTCACCCCTGGGCCGCACTGTTGTCGTTGGCGATCAACCACCCCGTCGCTGCTGGCCCACCAGCCGCTCAGTTCGTTGCGATCGAAGCCAATCAAACGGCCGTCATGGCCCACCGGCCGGCAAGGCGGCCATCAGGTTGGCTGCGGCTACTGGATCAGCCGCAGGCCGTGGCGAACGTCTAAAAATCACCGGCGGGCAATAGAGGGTCCCACCAATTCCCCAGACTGTGGCCCGCCACCAGTTGGGTGTGCGCCCCTGGGGCGAGCAGCCCATCCCACCAGCAGATACTTTCCACCACAACCAGGGCGGCCTGGGTGTTGCGTGGTGTCGTTGAGGTTCGTGGACTGGTCGGGCTGATCCGGTACGCTGCCGGGAGGCAGATCGCCAGCAGATCACGGCCCCAGCAGCTCCCCGAAGCGATCGCGAAGCGCTGCCTGGGCGCCAGGGAGCTCCAGCAAGGCCCCTTCAGCCATGCCGAGTTTCTGTGATCCCTGGCCGGGAAACACCCAGGCAATGGTCATGGAGGCAGCGGCCGTTGGAAACGCGGCTGAGAAATTAGGCGCCGCTGCCGCCGGGACCCCGCCAGCGCAGCAGGGCGGCCCCCCAGCTCAAACCAGCGCCGAAGCCAAACTTGGTGGCGATCAGATGGCCGGGGGCGATCCGGCCATCCCCGCAGCGGCCCCTCATCGAGCAATCAAGGGATGGTGGCGGCGGAGGGTGTTTGCCGTAGGCCGGCCAGGTTGCAGAGGCACCCGATCAAGCTGATTCCCCCAGGCGTGTGCCCACCGCATCGAGGATACCGTTGGTTGGCCTGGTGCGCAGCAGCCAGTCGATCTGGCTGGTGCGGTGCCGGTGTCTTCAGCAGGCTTCCAGCACGGCAGGCCCCTCGCGCACGGCGAACTTGTAGACTCCTGCCATTCCATTCTAATCGGCTGGAGCCAATCCGCGCTGGGCGGTATGGCCCTCCACCAGGGGGGATGGGCGCTCCCTGGCCCTGCTGCAGGGTCAGGCCACTCGGCGCGGCGGCATCGGATGCATTCGGAAACCAGCAAGGACATCGTCAGCGCCAGGGCAGCTTCGGAGCGCCACATGCCGGCGGCGCCATCGCGACAGGACGCAGTGCTGCGGTCATCCCGCAGTTCCAATCGCAGCGGCTGAGCTGGTCAGCGCCGATCACCAGGACGCGCCGCATGCGTGACGCAGCGCAGGTAATGGCCGGCCGTGATCAGGGCAAACAGGAAGCCACTGGCAGGCCGCCGTCAAGATCGAAGGCCAACCGCCTGGTTTTCCCCCAAGGGCCGCCTGGATGCCGGGGGCGGCCGAAGAGGTCGTCGGGGCTGGAAAGGTGGCCAGCAGGATCAGATCGAGATCCTGAGGCTGCCAGCCCGCAATGGGTCCAGAGCCGCCCCGCCCCGCATCGGTGGCCAGGTCCTGTGAGTGGTCTCCCCGGGCCCAGCGGACCCGCCGGGGCGGCGATTGCCGGTAACGGCTTGCGAATCAGGCGTTCGTTGGTCTCGACCCGAATGGCTGAGCTGGTCATTGCTCAGGCTGAGGCTGGGCCAGGGCCAAACTGCACTCCACCAGCGCCATCCCAGCGCTCCATTGACCGAGCGACACCTGCGCGACCACAGTTGGGCTCAAGTCAACCACAAGGCGGGACAAATGGCCCCGGCCTTTGGGCGCCGGCTTCAGGACCGGTTCGGCGCCCGCTTCTCACGGCCCGCTTCCGGCAGTCGAAGGCCTGCACTGAGCTGGTGGAGATCGTCATGACGCGCGTGGGCTTGGCGGCACGGTGGGCCAGGCGCAGGGCGCTGACCAACCGAGAGGGCCTTGCTGCTGCCGTGGAAACCCGATCAACGAGAGCCGTTGACAACCCAGCAGCAGGGCGCCGCCATGTTCGGCATGGTCGGAAGCCGTTTCTTGATGCGCACTCAAAGGTTGCTGCGCAGAAGGCGGATCCAACCTTGCCGCGGCGGCCACGGGGCAGTTCGCCCGCAGCCAGTCGAGCAGAACGGCCGCCCACCGATTCCAGGAAACTTGAGCAGCACGTTGCCCGGTATAGCCGTCACAAACGACCACATCGAACTGGCCGGAGAGCAACGTTCCGCGGCCTTCAGCAGTTTGCCGGCAAAGCCGAAGCCGACTCTCGGCCTCCAGCAGGCGGATGGCCTTGAACCGTGAGGTCATTGCCTTGCCACGACTTCTTCGCCCGAATGTTGAGCAGGCGATCCTGGGTTGGCCACTCCAGGCACATTCGCGGCTGTAGATGCCTCCCCAGCAGGCCGAACTGGTGGAGATAGGCCGGCTTGCAATCCATGTTGGCGCCGACATCCAGCACCAGCAACCTGCTCGGCGGGTCTTTGGTGGGGAACAGGGCCGCCCGATCGCCGGGCGATCGATGCCCTTCAAGCGGCCAGAACGGAAAATGGCGGCGGCCATCACGGCTCGGAGTTCCCGCCGAATAGACGGCCATCGCCTGTCCCTGTTGACCTGGTCGCATGGCCAGGTTGAATGCTGGCATCGCGCTTGCGGCGCACACCACCCTGGCTCCTCCGTGCATCTGTACGCGAGGCACTGCTGATCAACTTCCAGCAAACCCCGCCGCCACCGCCTCCCGGAGTTCCTCGCCAGGTCGAGCGGGCGGCCACGGCTTCCTGGAGCGCAGCCTCTTCGGCCCGAACGCACAGCGCAGGGGCAAGCACCCCCGGAACGGCATCGAGGCAGCCCCGCCTGGAATCGGCCCGGGGCGAAAATCCGCCATGCCATGCCATCGACGGCACACCCCAGCAGGCGATTCGGCTTCGCGAATCGGCGCCTTCAAGGCCTCCAGACCCTGCTGCAGCCCGGCGCAGGGGGTAGAGCAACCGAGCCGGCCGTTTGAGGCCACCGAGGCCCGCACAGACCCCGCCACCGGATGCCGGCGGCCGAGGCCATCGTGGTCGCCGAGGAAGGTGGGCGGTGCCCACTCAGGCCTTGGTCACGGCAGCGTTGCGGCGGTACCAGATCACCAGCCGCCGGAATGGCCCGGCTCGGCTTAAGGACGCCGGTACCGGGGATCGAATTCAGGCTTCCTTCGCTACAAACGGATTCCACGATGCGCTGGAACAGAATAACCCGTGCCCCGGCTGTGAGGATCAGCTCGGGGTTGCGGGATCGTCTTCCAGTTTTTGGAGCGCAGCCTGGAGAATGTGGACATCCACCACACGGGTGTCCACATGACGCCTCCGGGTATAGCCCCAGACCTCTTTTGAGGATCTGCAGCGCGGCTGAACGGCTTCGCCCGAGCGGCCTGACGAGCAGCTCCAGCAAGCTTGGAATTCCATGCGGTGAGCGATGCGCCTCGTCGTTGCGGTACACCTGGCGTTTGTTGGTGTCGATGCGCAGGTACGCTTGAACCTGATCACCCCGGAGTTGGGGATCCCCACCAACTTGTCTTTGGTTTCGAACGCGGCGCAGCACGCAGCGGGATGGCGTGCCTCCAGTTCCTTGGGGCTGAACGGCTTGACCACGTAGTCGTCGGCCACCGAGTTCGAGGCCCGTGAATCACGGTCGGCACATCGCCGAGGGCGTGAGCATCAACGATCGGCACGTCGGATTCCTTGCGCAAGCTCTGGCAGACCCCGTAGCCATCCAGCTTCGCATCATCACGGTCAGCACGACCAGGTCGGGGCTGGAAGCAGCGGGAAGGCTTCCAAGGCCTCCACGCCGTCAACTGGCGTTGGACCACGTGGTACCACAACAATCGACAGGCGGGTTCCAGGATCCTGCGGAATGCTGGCCTCGTCATCGACGACCAGGATTGTTTCCTTGGCGGGAGGGATGCCGGTCAATCGCGTCGCTACACGACTAACAACAGATGCGACCACTGAAAAGGGCCGAGTGCCCTCTGGGTTCACTCAACGCCAACCATTCTTCATACATCTCTTGCCCGCCTTTCCAACCTATTCTACGTCTGCCAAAGCTGTGGAGCGCAGTCGCGCCAGTATTAGGCCGCTGTCCAGGCTGTGGTGGCTGGGGAATCACGCTGATCGAGCAGGCGGCCCTGGCCGCCGATGGCCGCCGCAGGCGTACAGGGGCCGCCTGCCGGCGAGGGGACAGGCGAGGCCGACAGGCCCGTGGCAAGCCCCGCCGATCCAGCGCGCGATTTTCACGCCGTCGGCGAGCGGCGCTGCCAGCGCCTGGCCCAGCGGCTTCGTCGAGCTCGATCGGGTGCTGGGCGGTGGCCTGGGTGCCGGGGGGGTTTTCGCTGGTGTGGTGGGTTGCGACCCGGGCATCGGCAAGTCCACCCTGCTGCTGCAGAGCGCCCAGGTGATGGCGCAGTCGTGGCTCGGTGCTGTATGTGAGCAGCGAAAGAGTCGGCCCCAGCAAGTGAAGTGCGCTGGCGACGGCCTGGGTTCGCCCGGGCCGGCGGGGAAGTCCGATCACCTCCAGCTCCTGCTGAAAACGCGACTGGGAGCTGGTTCTCCAGGAGTCTCGAAAAAGCCCCTGCGGCCGGCCGTGGCGATCATCGAACAGCAATCCAAGCGCTCCACGACGCCGACTCAGCAGTGCGCCCGGCTCGGTGGCCCAGGTGCGCGACTGCGCCGCCGCCTTGCAGCGCCTGGCCAAGCGCCAGGACACGGCCCTGCTGCTGTGGGCCATGTCACCAAGGAGGGCATGCTGGCGGCCGAAGGTGCTGGAGGCATCTGTTTGATGCCGTGCTCAACCTTTCGAGGTGACCGTTTCGCCAGTCACCGCTTTGCTGCGGGCAGTGAAGAACCGCTTTCGGCGCCACGGCGGAAACTGGGGGTGTTTGAGATGCGCGAATCGGGGGCTCGCTGAAGTGAGCAATTCCCAGCGAGCTGTTCCCTAGGCAGCGATGGACGACCGCAGGACGGGCGCACGATCGGTGGCCTGCGAAGGCACCCGACCCCTCCTTGTGGAGTTTGCAGTCGCTGGTGAGCAGCACCAGTTATGGCCAGCCCGCGGCGTCACCGCCACGGCAATCGGCATCAACCGTCTGCAGCGCAGATCCTCTGGCGGTGCTGGAAAAAGCACCTGGGCCTGCCGCTCTCGCGACCGTTTCGATTGCCTTATCCTCGCCGGTGGCCCCGCGGCCTCGATGTGGAGGAGCCGGCGGCGGATCTGGTGTGGCGGCCGGCGGTGGTCCCCACCCAGCTTTCGCGACTGACCCTTGCCGGCCGGCCACCGTTTCTGGTGGGCGAAACTGGGCCCTGGGCGGGCAGTTGCGGCCGGTCGGCAGCTGGAGCTGCGTCTGCAGGAGGCCGCCCGCCTGGGCTTTCGCCGTGCCGTGGTGCCCCGCGGCAAGTGGCCTGGGGGAAAGTGCGGCTGAATTGGGGCTGGAACTACTGGAGGCAGGCACTGTGGCGAAGGCCTTGGTGCCGCCCTGGGGGTAGATCCAAGCGGGCCGATTCCAGCCACCCATCCGGAAGTCGATTGAAGACTCAGAGTAGACGTCGACTGAGCCCTCGGCCGCTGGTTTTCAGCAGTTCTGGGCTCGATGTAGTTGTTCGAGCATCCGGATCCGCCTTGCCCCATGAATTTCGGCGGCGCGGGAGAAGCAGCGGTCGCGACCTCATCGGTGTCGCCCCGTTCCCTCAGCCCAGGGAGCCCAGGGTGGTGATGGATCACCGCCATGTTGTTGAGAGCCTGGGGCATGTTGGCGTTGAATCGAGGACCTCGTCAGTAGAGATCCGAGCCTTCTGGTGATCCCATTGCTGGTGAACACCAAGGGGCCATGTTGTAAAGGATGAAAGCCCGGTCGTTCGGGTCGTCTTCGGCCTGAGCGCTTCTCGTAGTTAATCCAGGGCTTCGGCCTATTCCGGCGTCGCCCTGGCATCATGCCCATCGCGGTAATAGGCGAAAGGCTTCCTTGGAGCGCCTGTTGGTGGGCAGCACCTTGAAGGATTCAGGTCCGGCCATCCCGTGGGAAGCTTTTATCGAATGAAGTTGTCGTTGCGTTGGCTGCGGGGCAACGGCCGGCAAGGGAGCACTTCCTTTCCGCTCAATCCTTCGCTCTTTGCCGGCAGCGGTGGTTTGCCGCCTGTCCGAACTCCCCTAGCCTGGTGGCCCGACCCTGACTGTGACCTTGCTCCGTTCCATCCGCGCTGGACACCGGGTTCGCCGCAATCGTGGCCCCGCAATCGGTTGACGCCGGAATCCCGTGGCGCCCTGAATCCGTGACGATCCGATGCTGGACAGCTGGCGGCCGGCTGCTCCTCGATGTGGAGGGGAACATGAAGTGCGGCGGCTGTGTGCGTTGCGGTCGAAGCGACGGCTGCTGGAGCAGCCAGGCGGGTTCGCCCAGGCGCAGCGTCAACCTGCTCACGCGCGCACGGCCTGGGTGGGCCTGGATCAACCCCTGCCCAGCCGCTGGGGCTGAGGCGGGGGATGGGGCCGGTGGAGGCCCTGGTCGCCAGCCTCGCTTCGCTCGTTTCAAGGCCCAAGCCCCGGCAGCCAGGGCCGCTCGCTCGGCAGGGCTGAGGTGGTGAGGCCATCCCCGCTGGTGGCAGGAATGGCGGGCAGTTGATCGTCGCCCTGGGCCTGCTGCTGCTCTCCGTGCTGGGCCATCTCCAAACCCTGGCTGGCACGCTGCCGCGTTCGCCGCCTTGGTGCCCTTTGGTTCCCGCCTCTGGTGGCCAGCATCGCCCCTGCTCGGGCCGGGCCCGAATCCTGGTGCGCGGCGCCCGGCAGCGGCCCCATGGGCTGCCGAGCATTGACCACCTGGTGGGCCTGGGGATGGGTAGTGCTACCTGGCCAGCCTGGTCGCCTTTCTCCTGGCTGCCGCTGGTTGGCGCCTGTTTTCTTCAACGAGCCGTGATGCTGCTGGGGTTTCCGTGCTGTGGGCGCTTCCTTGAGGAGCGGCCCGCATTTCCTCGCACCGGCCGTGCCCTCCAGCAACTGGCCGCTTCAGCCCGATTCCGCCCTGCTCCTGCTCGGCGATGGCCCGCCTCGGCCAGGTGCCGGTGGCGGTTTGCGCGCCGGTGACCGGCTGCGGCCTGCTCCCCGGCGACCGCATTCCGGTCGATGGGTGTGGTGCTCGATGGCTGCCGGCCGTGGATGTCTCGAGCTCACCGGAGAACGCCCTGCCGCTGGAGGCCCAGCCCCACGGATCTGCGCCGGCAATGCCTCAAATCTCTTCCGGCCCCGCTGGTGCTGGAGTGCGCCGGGCTTGGCGCCGAAACGGCCCTGGCCCGGATCATCGCCCTCGTCGAGCAGGCCCCAGGCGCGCAAGGCGCCCGATCCAGAGCCTCGCCGACCGGATTGCCGGCCGTTTCAGCGGTGGTGGTGCTGCTTGCTGGCCCCTGGCCAGTTTGTGTTTTCTGTGGCAGTGGGGCACCAGGTTGGTGGCCCAGGTGGTTGGCCGCCGCGGCCCCAGGGTCATGGCGGCATGGCGGGCATGCGTGCTCGGGGCGGTGGCCGGTAACGCCTTTTTCAACTGGCGCTTTCAACTGGCGATTGGCCGTGCTCGTGGTGGCCTGCCCTGTCCTTGGGCCCTGGCCACGCCCCACTCGCCATCACCGTGGGAGCGGGCCTGGCGGCTCGCTCCGGCCTGCTGTTCCGCGGTGGCGATGCGATCGAGATAGCCTCCCAGCCTGCAGACGTTCTGTTTCGACAAAACCCGGCTACCCTCACCAGGGCCGGCCGGAGGTGATTTCGCCGTGGAACTGGCGGCGGATCTGGATCCGGTTTAATGCGAGCCCCGAAGGAAGGCCTGAATTGGAGCCGGAAACGGCCTGCTCCAAGTGGCCGCTCACCTGGAGGCAACACACTCGCCACCCCCTGGCGACGGCCCTGTTGGAGGAGGCTTTGGCCCGCCCAGTTATCGCTGCTGGCGGTGGGAGGACAGCCGCAACCTTTGGCCGGGCAGGCGTGCAGGGGCAAATCGGCGGCTTCGATGGGGTTTGTCGGGTCGGCAAGCCTGGGCTGGTTGGAGGGGCTGGGCGTACGCACAGACGCGAAGCTGCTGGCGTCGCGGACTGCGCTCGAAGCCAGGGGGCCACCGTTTCTGGGGTGGCCGCCGGCGATGGGTTCTCGGCCTGGTGGGCGTGGACGACCAACGCCCGCCCCGACGCAGGGCGCACCTCGAGGCGTCCAGGCCATGGGGATGGACGGTGGCGAATCCTCAGCGGCGATCAGCGCCCCAAGCGGTACGCCGGCCTCGGGCGAGCTTGGCCTGGAGCAGAGGCAATGGCCTGGAGCTTGTGCCTGAAAAGCAGAAGCTGGAGCAGCTGGTGCGCTGGCGCCAGCGGGGGCCAGTGGGCGAAATGGTGGGCGATGATCAACGATGCCCTTGCCCTGGCCGCCGCCGATCTCGGCATCGCGGTGGCGACGGGCACCCAATCGCCCAGGACACAGCCGATCGGTGATCCTCCTGGGCCGATCGTCTTTCGAGCCGTGGTCGAAGGCCTCGCCTGGCCCGGACACGATGGCAAAGGTGGCGCCCAGAAACCTGGCCTGGGCGTTTCGGTTTACAACCTGGTGATGCTGCCCTCGCCGCCGGGCTGCCTTCTTGCCCCGCTTCCGGCCTGCCTGCTTTCGCCTTCCGTTGGCCGCCCTGCTGATGCCACCAGTTCGATCACGGTGGTGAGCTCAACGCCCTGTCCCTGCATGGTCGCCGCTGACGCCTCCCCGCCAGGGGCCCGGTTCCTGGTGCTCGAAGGCATCGACGCTGTGGCAAGTCGACCCCCAGCTCGAGCTCCTTCGCCAGTGGCTGCCTGCCAGTGGGCTGTGCTTCCCGCCCGGGCGCCCGGCCTGTTGATGCAGCCGTGAACCCGGTGGCACGTCCCTCGGCCAGCCCTGCGCCAGGTTTGCTGCCTCCATCCTCCTGAGGCGGTCGGAGCCTGTCCCACGGCGGAGCTGGCTGCTCTATGCGGCCGATACCGGGCCGCAGCCGTGCAGGAACGGATCGCCCCGGCGCTGGCAGCCGGTGACTGGTGCTGTGCGGACGCGCTTCACCGGCTCGACGGCGGCCTACCAGGGCTACGGCCTGCGGCCTCAGCCCTGGAGCTGATCGCCGCGCTGGAAGCGATCGCCAACCGGCGGGCTCAAACGCCGATCTCACCCTCTTGGCTGGACGCTCCCCTGGAGCTCTCGCTGCAAAACCGGGTGGCCACCGCCCGGCCGATCGGATCAAAGAGGCCGGGGGGGTGGCCTTTCCTCGGGCGCGTTTCAGCAAGGATTCCGCCTGCCCTTAGCCCGCCGAGCGCGAACTGGGCGGCGCATCATGCCAGCCCGGCGGCCCCTGCTGTGGCCCGGCGATCAGCCAGGCCCGTTGGGCTGAGCTCGATGGCTGAGCTGTTTGCTGACCTGTTCGACGACGCTGAATCGCCAGGCCCAGGCCAATCAGCCCTGCTGCAGGCCACCCCCTGGCCCCAGGGGCGCTGGCCACGGCCTAATCTGTTTTGTAGGCCCCGACGGGGTTGGGGCGGCGGCTCGCCGCCCGGCGCTTCCTTGAGGGCCTGCTGGCGGCCCGGACAGGTTCGGTCCGGCTTGCGGCGCCGGCTTCCTGGAGGGGAACCACCCCGACCTGCTCTGGCTGGAAGCCCACGTACCCCAGGCACCAGGGCCAGCTGGTGCCGGCCCTCCCCAGGCGCTGAGCAGGGCCTCTCCAAGAACGGGGCCCTGCCCCCAGCTGCGGGCTTGAAGCAAGGTGCGTGAGAATCAGCCGCTTTCTCTCGCCGCCGGCCGCTGGAATCGAGCCGAGCTGGTCCTGGTGGTGATCGAAGCGGTCGAGGCGATGGCGAGGGGGCGGCCAACGCCCTGCTCAAAGACCCTCGAAGAGCCAGGAGAGGGGTCTGATCCTGCTCAGCCTCGGCGCCGGAGCGCCTGCTCGCCACCATCCGCTCCCCGCTTGCCAGAGATCCCGCTTCGCCCGCGGCTCGATGCCACGGCGATGGCCCGGGTTGCTGGATCGGCTTGACCCGGCTCAGAGCTCCAGCGGAAATCCGATCCGCCGGCCGCTGCTGGATCTGGCCGCCCGGCTCTCCCGGGGCCCTGCTGCAACCAATCGCGAGCAGTGCGAGCCCTGCCCGAAGGGGTTGGCCGAATCGCTGCTGGAAGGGAACCCGGCTCCGATCGAGGCCCTCGCCCTGGCCCGGCGACCTCTGCGAGGCCCTGGGACCTCGAACCAGCAGCTCTGGCTGCTGAACTGGTGGCAGTGGCAGCGCCTGGCGCGTGAACCACCGGGCCCTCGATCAAGAGGCGCATCGAGCGCCTGCGGGGTCAGCCAGGGGTTTTGTTCAGCCCCCGCCTGGCCTGGAGGTGGCCTTGCTGGAGCTCATGGCGCAGGAGGGCCAGCCTGGCTGATCGGCAGCTCCAGGCAGTAGCCAGCCCCGTACCACCGTCTTGATGTAGAGGGGTTTGCGCGCATCAGGCTTCCAGCTTTGGTGCGCAGGTGGCGCACGATGCAACCCGGATGGTTTCGATGTCGTCGTCTGGTTTTTCGTAGCCCCAGACCTCCTTGAGGAATCAGCGATGGGGCCTACGGTCTGACATGGCGTTTTGCATCAGACAGTGGCAACCAGCTCGAATTCCAGGTGGGTGAGGCGCAACGGCTTTGGTCGAACCAGACTCGCCTCGAACGCTCCGGCACCAGGGTGAGCGGGGCCGAAGCTGAGGATCTCGCTTTTCTCGCAGGGCCATTTGGGCCGGGTCACTGCGGCGCGCAGGGCTTTGACCCGAGCCAGCAGTTCTTCGGGTCGAAAGGGTTTTGGTCAGGTAGTCACTCGGCGCCTGAGTTGAAACCCGCTCCACTTGTCCTTTTTGTGCTCCCAGGGCGGTCATCATCAGGATCGGCGTCGGGCGCTGCGGCCGTCCCGCCTCAGTCGTTGGCAGACACGTCAGACCATCCACCTTGGGAAGCATCAGGTCGAGAGGATCAGGTCGGGTTGGTCTGCCATTCGCCAAGCCCGCCCCTTGATGCCGTCTTCGGCGCATTCCACGCGGAACCCCTGTGTCCAGGTGCCCCGCACCAGTTTCCCGCATGTCTTGTCGTCTCGATCAGCAGGATGCAGGGTGGGCGGATGGGGGCCTGGGAGTTTGCTGCATGTGAACGGCTACAGATCCGGTTTTATCGAACCGAAGGTGGAGACTTTCACTGCTGCAAGCAGAAGCGGGAATTTTCTGCAAGCAGAAAGGCGGAATTCTTTCACTCAAGTCGAACCAGGATTCGTTGATGGCCTCGTTCAGCGAGCACCTTGCCAAGCTCCGAATCAAAACCAAACCAGCATCCAAGCCAGTGCTGGCGTTTGGCCATGGAGCAAACAAGCGCCAAGGCCGCTCTTGCCCAAGCGCAACGCCAAACCATCCTTCAAGCTTTTTTCTCTTTCGATTGGCGGGGCTGTCCAAGCCCCAAATAGAAAAAAACGAGCCTCAGAGCTGAGGCTTGAACAAAAACCCCCGGGCGGGATTCGAACCTGCGACCCATCGGTTTAACAGCCGACCGCTCTAACACTTGAGCTACCGAGGATTGTGGCTTGGAAGAACCTACCGCTCAGCACGGCCGCCCGGCAAAGGGGGTGAGGGTCTTCTCCAGTTGCTGTCCGCAGCGTCACGCCCTGCTTCCAGGGCCCCGGACGGCCCTGGTCCATCAAGGCGGCGCCGGTCGCAGCCGTCGAGTTTCTTCGAGCCGATGGTGATCCAGAGCGCGTCAGGGCTGGCCGGGGCCTGGTTGCACAGGCGGCGAATCAGCTTCAAAGCACCTGCCTGCTGGCTGGTGGGTCGAGCAGGGCGGTGGGTTCATACCATCAGCAAACAGCCTGGCTTCACTGGCGAGGGCGCCGGCGATGGGCCGACGCTGCTTCTGGCCGCCGCTGAGGTGTGGATGGCCCGCCTGCTCAGAACGCCTGCCAGACCCACTGGGGCCAGGGCGGCGGCCCAAGCCGGGTTCTGCCCCGTTGGTGTTGATCGAGGCCTTCGGGCAGCGAGAGCTGCAGGTCGGTGGCAACAACTCGGCAACAGCAGTTGGTGATCGGGGTTCTGGAACACCAAGGCCGCCTTGACGGGGCAATGGAATGTGGCCGTGACCCGCTCCAGCAAGCCCGGCGACTCAGCCGCAGCAGGGTGCCTCTTTGGCCATGGGCCGTGCCCGCCCACCAGCATCCACAGCCCAGGGTGCGGGGCAGCTCCAAGTTGCAATTTCTGTAGGCGCGGCTTGCCGCCGGGCCGGGTGAAGTCCTAGCTTCTCCAACCCGCAGCGGCACGCCAGGTCAGCTCCGAAGGAGAAGCCTGGAGCTTGCTGCCCACACCTCCCGTGGCGGATTTTCTCATACAGATGCACGGCCACCAGTTCGCTGCTCAAAAGGCTGATCTGTTTCTCCTCGGCTTTTTTCGCCGAGAGCTTCCAGCCCTTGGGCTGGCCGCTTCCAGGGC
>Ga0163217_1082853_pt1 | contig 13082 bp, 15 predicted proteins | sample SynspAceP_FD_185933 | JGI IMG/M metagenome (GOLD analysis project Ga0163217, IMG submission 185933) | Saline lake microbial communities from Ace Lake in Antarctica - Synechococcus sp. Ace-P (PacBio error correction) | ecosystem: Environmental > Aquatic > Non-marine Saline and Alkaline > Saline ...
AAAGAAGAATAGACTCTTATACTCAAAGTCTCCCTTAAGAATCGAATCACCACCAACTCAGATCATTAAAACCAAATGGAAGAACCAAATGGAACGGGAAAAGGTCTCTCAATTTGGTGTTCCTCCAGCCCTTCCAAATATAGCCACAAAGGGTAAACGAACCCCAAAACGCCTCCAAACACCCTAAAATGGGTTTTGCTCTTTTCCCAAACTCAAACCATCAGGGGAAAAAAATCCATCCCAAGCCTTTTCCTATTAAAGGCTACGGCCCCAAAGGACCCCAAATCTCCCACGCCTCTTCATATCGCCCCAAACTAAGATGCGGGAAAAAGCTGGGGCTAGAAATAACGGTCAAAAACGTTTCCCTAAAATTAGAGCTTTCCGGTTTAAGCAAATCACCATAAACCTTTTTTACCAAACAGGCACCAAAACCAAGGACGACCTCGTTCCGCCTCCATGCCCAAATTTGGGGATGTGGTTAAAACCATTCACCAAATGTTTCCACTGTAGTTCCATACCCAGAGAACCAACCAACAAGTTAATTTTTAGGCAAACCAAAAATCCACCCAAAAAATCCCAAAGAAATCTCTGGAAAACAAAACTCATCACCGAGTGGAATAAGGCAAACAATAAATCCATCCAAAGCCACCTGGAATTACTTCAACCGGGCACCACCATTCAATCACAGTTCATTCGACGGCATCTGAATGTTCCGGAGAAGGCAACCGACGTTAAAAAAACTTATTCAAATCCGCAAACCCTGGCCTTACACCACATATATAGTGCCAAAAAAGATCATCAACTACGGCCTCGGAAACTCCCTCTCACACTAAAACATAACCGTGGAGAAGGCCCTTTTTTGACGGATCAATCGAAGGAAAACCCCAGTATCCTAAAATCCAATCCAGCCGTTAAATGATCCCTTGGAAAACCTCCCCAACAAAAGTGAAATACAAACAAAGGATCCCGTATCCCATCAATGACCCACATCCGGATTTCGTAAAGCCATTAAAATTCCAACTCGTAGCGTACAACGGGAACACTGCATTTAATTAAATAACGAACACATGGTTCCAGATATAGCTCCACTGAAAAAAGAACCCCCCCAACCAAAATATACATGAATTACGGCCTACAAACAAACCCACATCAACGATGAAACGAGTCAATCAATGTAAAACACCCATTCCAATAAAACGGTACATCTAAAAGAAGCTAAATCCCATTCTTATCGGGAAATAAAACCATCTCACGCTCATAAACAAACCCATCTATAAGCTCACGCCAGACCAACATAAAAAAGGGACCCCCATCCACAACGCGCCGCCAAAAAAGACGCTACAGCAAAAACCAAATTAAAAAATTGGCCATTACACCCGTCCAAATGACTGATAAATTTACACCATACCACTCTCAGTCCATCACAATAGCCAAATAAGTCGAAACTTCGAAAAAGCATCTGAAATAAACGACACATAGAAACGACAAACGAAAGTGAAAAGGCGCCCGCCATAAACATTTTATAAACATCAAAATAAACGGACTATAACGGGAAATCGGTCGTTGGATCACCGGGACAGATAGTTCATTTGAGGAAAAGAAATTGTAAAACCCAGAAATCGCCCGGACAAAAAACGGAAATAACGTTTCACGGTATACCAAAAAAAGAAATACTCCATCGGCTCCGCCCACGCTGCATAGCAAATGAATCGCAATATCCTCAACACCCCCGATACCACAAGCTACATCAAAACGAACGTAATATCCCTATTAGAAAACTAATCCAATTCCCCAATCCATAACCCCAAGTCCCTTATTTTGAACCTAACCCTGAAACCATCAAAAAAGGCCACTAACAAACAAATCTCGAAATCTCTAGTCCACCTAGCCCCAAAACCATGCCAACACTACCTACAAACATAAAACGCAAACAAAGTCGTGCCAGACTCTCTCCAACCCTTTGGCTGAAAAAAACCAATAAAACAAACGACTTACCGACAACAAGACAAAAAAAATCGGTCCAAAGCTGCGGTCCGATTACGAAACGGCCTACAGTCAACCATCAAAATTAGCCACAACCAATATAACGCGATTGAAGCAAAAACCACAAACATCAAACAAAATCATTTTGGCCACAAAAACTCTCCATCGGAACACAAAACTCTGTAAAGGAAAACTTGGCCCAAATAATAAATCAAGCAAGTACCAATTTTACCAACATAACAAAAAAAATATACGGTAAACCAACGGACAAAATTGGATTGAAAATTCGAATAAGCCAAAAATCTAAAGAAATCAACTTTGCATAGTAACGGATCACGAAAACACATAAACAAGTATCAATTCAAAAACAATCGGACATACGAATACTTGATTTCCCAGAAATAAAAAACAGTATCGAACAACCATGGTCGGTCCTTTCATTAGTTCGGCCATACAACGGGAACGCTTAAAAAGCAGGCACGTTAACAAACAAATAAAAAACGACGGATATCGTCTCACTACTAACAGCAACCCTCATGAAAAAAACGGATTAGAAAAGTACAGTTAAATAATCTAGACAAAATCCCAAAAGAACACAAAAACCACAAAAAAACTTCATCCAAGGGGAAGCCGGGAAGAATCAACGCAAACAATCCACCATTTATCCACTAAAAAAATACCACAAGACACCAAAAAGATTACAACCCAAGCAGAAACTGCATAAAAACATTTGCTACCTCAAAAAAAACCGCACAAAACCCTCCCAATCAAGCAACGTTACAACAACGCCATTCGCACATTGATAGGAAAAGGCACCAATCGTCGGCCCAACCCCAACCACTAAATCAATCACGGCCCCTTATAAATCGGGATTCCTGGACCACTGTCCTTGGGTTCAACACACAATTGGAACAAGGATCGACCAAATTACCTCACCCCAATCAAACCATAACCCGCGCTAATGTGCCCAGCAAACGCCAAAATCGGCCGAAAAAAATAGCCCCTAACGCGGTAACTCAATAAACTTTCTGCCCTTTTTCACCAAAGCCCTCACAGGACTCTTCATTCACGGCCACCTGTCCTGACGGAAAAAACCATCCAATACAGAAACACTTCTTAAAGACCATTCACAAATCCAATATCTAACTGATTCAAAACTGAACCTAACTCTCCATTCAAGTAAAACTTTCCAATAAGAAAAACGCCAAAAAAGCCAATAACACAACTAAGAAATCAAAAATGAACAAAATCTAAGGAAACAAAAACAAAAAGTCATGATTTCCTTTAAATCAACAAAAGAACTAAATTAAAACGTGTAGCTTCTCCACATAAAATATCACAGGGAATCAAGTGCCCAAAAGAACTCATTCTTTTTAAAAAGAAAACAGATCCTTCACTGGTAGGAAAGCCACTAGCAAAAAGAGATTTCATATACCCTATGTAACCAAAGCAAAATCCAACAGCAAAAAAAACGGACATAAAACATAAACGACCAACAGAAAAAACCCAAAATACTCAATGGCACCGGCTATAATTAATTTACAAAGGATTAATTACAAACAAAATGAGCACAAAAACAACCACGGCAGTTAATCAAGAGAATTCCTAATCCCCATTGCTAAATCTCCCATGCTAACAGCCATTTTAACAAACCAACGGTAAGACTAAATAAAAATACGAAAATGACGCCGAGATTGCGGACAAACAAACGTACATAATAAAAACGACTCTATTTAACTAATGAGGCGAACAGGATGGGCATATTGCCATCACAGAACACCCAAAAGAAAACTCAAGTTATTGAATCAAATCAACCACCACACCTACAATGGAACACATACTAGGAAATTAAACAAACTATAAAACAATTATAATTCGTTCAACCTGTTCTAACCCAAATGGAATATTTACGATAAAAACAAGAAAAAATAGATTCCCTTTTAACCAAACAATGCTGGAATAAGTGGAACATAAAGAAAAACAACGAACAGAGCAACCGCTATCAAAAAGCCTCGAGATCAGAAAAAAAAAGCCTAGGACAAAAAACCTCTTGGAATATAAAGGAAAAAGGAGGGCGGCCGGGCCCAACTAATCGCTCAAAGATTTTCGGGGATAAGCCAAAACAAGGCCCAAAAACCGCTCAAATAAAAACCAATAACAACCGGAATCAAAACGGTAAATTACAGCAATCAATAGACTGGGCATCAAATAGAATTTATGCAAAACAGTCTTCATAAAAAAACGGCCGGATAACCGAACAGTTAAAATCCACAAACACCATAAGCACAGACTCATGTAATATAAAACGCATTGGACAAGCCACTGAATGCCAACTTAAACACCTGATTAAAAAAATATACGTAAAGTTACACGGGCCCATTCCAAATCAAAAAATAAAAGAAAAAAGTCAAGTACTACCTCTCGAAACAAGCCAAAAAATACTCAAACAATCTTAATACCACCAAACCACAACAGTAAACACGATACCTCCCAACAAAAAACATATTTGACAAACGAAAAAACTAGATATGTGAAAAGTTAAAACACACATTCACCATCCAGCAACACAAAACCACTCTTGGAGCGGTTAATATACAAAGCGGTCGCAAAAAATGAACCACCGGCAGCTTCCCTAATAACAACGGTCAAATGAATCCATAACGAGCCAACTGTCGTTATCCTGACCCGACAAAAATGCATCAAAAGGAAAGGAAAAAAAAACACCAAAAAACAGAACACCACTAGCCCCCCCACCTACACAACTAGTTGAATGATGAAAAACCATTCCCAACATAAAAGATTGTATTTCAGAATTTCCAGACAACATTACTATACCTTATTCGTCCCAACAAATTCAAAAAAAAAATAATAGACTGGCGACAACGACAATATCGGAGAATTTCGATCAAATAATACGCATAGAGTAAGATATTTACCTTAAATCAATCAAAATGTAACTTCAATTCAAGATTATCCAAGATCCACAAAGTTAACCAACTCCCGAAAACCCAGGTTGTGTTTTTTTAAAAAACAAAAAAACCCAAACCCACAAAAAAAAACGGATCTAATCAGAAACCGAATCGCTTAGCACGAGGAAATTTGGGTAAGATAAGTCGAACACCAAAAAAATGCAATCTCCATGCCAAAAGGAAAATACATCCAACAACTAAACCCTTTAAACATGCAAGTTCCTCATTCGAATCATACAAAAAAAGCAGACTATAAGGGATCCCAAACAATTGGCATGGAAATTCCAGGAAAAATGAATAGCGACGAAAACCAAAGGCCTCACACAAGCGGAATGGGCCAAAACAAACAAAAGCTTTAACGCCGACATACCGACAAAAATACAGTCAAGAAATCTGGATTTAAGAAACACCTTCGATGAACTGCAATGCCTAAAACCTCCAAAAAAATCAAACCTACTAAACAAGGCACTCAATCGGAGTTGAATTGTAAATAAAAAGGCTTAACAAATATGCAGGTAACCCCTCGATAAACCAGCACAAGCTTTGGAGAGCGAGAGTCGAAAAACAAACAAATAATCCACAAAAACCATAGGGGACAAAACCAAACAAATCCTTCAAGTAAAATACACATCAACCAACCAAACCCACCCCATCATGAACGTATGACCAAAAAAACATATAACACACTGAAACAACACGAATTAACGCAACGCTTACACTTGATAAAGGACCCAAAAATCAAAATTCTCACTGCCACATAGAAACCACTCGCTGATGAATGACGAAAAAAAACAAACCCACAACACATGACGACAAGAATTGCGGGAATCTGATGTTTACAATTTTAAAGGGCAAAAAAAAACCCCACAGCCAACCTAAACTTAACAACAATACCGGCTCCGAAATTGAAGCATAAATAAAGACAAGCAGCCAAATTAGATTACGAATTAATGAAACTATTGGACTATAGAAACCAGAACACCAAACACTAGGAAAATGCAAAATCAAGGTTGGAAACACATTACGCATGCACGAAATAATCGGACCGACCGACAAGCAAACAGCTAAACCTCTATAAAACAACAACACAGCGAAGTAACATATACTCGCCAAAGGACAATAGCAACACACCCTACCAAGAAACAGGGACACGACACCAAAAAAGCCTGGCAAAATAGACCTCTTAAGAAATGCTCAATAGACTCAAACAACCAGAAAACAACCACAAAACACCCGAACTGGGAACGACGAAAGCAAAACCAACCCAAAACAACACAACGGCAGCAACTGGAACCAACCAACATGGAACAATTCCCACCAACGGAAACAACTGAACACCACCGGAAACTGTGATCAATTGCCCCCCCCAATTGACAAAATAAATTGCAAAACGTACTTTTCGAATGAAAAGATTAAGAATTAATTTATGGATGAGGACATATTTATTTTCAAGAAAAACTCGTATGTTAAAAACATTTTAGATTAAACATACAATTAAAAATCAGCCGAAAAAGCCAACGGATAAATCATGCTATGAAAATTACTAAAGACAAACGGGGAATTTTAGAAAGTCTAATCTATTACAAAAAAAACCACAACAAATAAAAAATAAGACAAAGGCAATCATCTAAAAACCCGAAAACAAAATAAAAAATTTGTATAAAACTAGAAAACATTTATAAGACCCATTTAAAACGGTTAAAAAAAAAAGATACTCCAAAAGCACCTAACCAACCAAAAAATAAAAAAACCAACCATCAAAAAAAAAAATTCCCGAAACCATAAATTATAATTCGAAATTTCATCATGGAAAAGATTAACCGCGATTAATTCAATGAATACATGGTTAGAATAAAAAAATCAAAGGGGAAGTAACGGTTACTAAAATTTTACCAAGAAACCGGACGACTATCAATAATAGAAAAAAGTTCCATACAAAACCTAAACCCCCAAACAAAAACGGGATCGGAAAGGTTGGAGAGTTTACTAATTGAAGAAGAATTTGAGATCTCTATACCCCTAACCAAAGCCCGCAAAAAAGACCCTTAACAACTTTATTTCACACCCTGATAATTAACCTTACTCGATTTGAAATGATGGACGAAAGGAAATATTATCCGTTTTTAATTCGGGCCGAGAAAACAACCGACTCATCCCGTGTGGGAAACACAAAACGACTAAATCAAACGCTTTTATATGATTAAAAGTAAAAAATAAAATAAAAAAAATAAATACCTCCAAAGGTAATAAACGAACCCCTATCGAGTTTTAATTAAGAAGAAAATATTATTAATTTTTAATCCAGTCAAACTGGGACCCTAACCCAACTGAATATCCCAAAAGCGAACAGTCTAAACCGGCCAGGTTGGTCATTAAGTTTAACCACTAAAAAGACCCAAACACGGCGTAAACATGGACGACACGGGCCTTAATACTTCTCTTCAACTTACAAACCAATTGACACCAAAGCACTTGGAAAAAAAGTACAAGCAAAAAAGCAAATCAGTGATAATAATAAAAAAAGAAAGCCAAAATTCCTACCCAAACCTATACATTGGGAAATACCACAAGGGCCAAACAGAAAAAAAACCCCCACAACCGAAATAAACAATAGAAAAGAGGGACGACAAGGATACTAAAGAAAAAAATAATTAAATAGAAAATACTTCTGACAATAACTCAAAAAGATAAAAATGAGAGATTCGATTAACAGCAAGCCAAAGATTACAACTAAAAACAAACTACAGATTCAGATGAAAATGTTGAAAAAAAAAACTAACCACAACAAACGTAAATGGCAGGGGTAGAGCAATCAAACTACAACCGCAAAACCCATCATTGGGAAGCAAATTACAAAAACCCGGCAAAGCTTTCAGGCAAACAAGGAACTTACAAAACCACAACGCACCATAACCATAAACTGTGGGCAAAAAAAAAACGGTAAAAAAAAAAACTAGTCTTGGAGTTTATCAATCAACACTCCAATAAGAAAGTAAAAAAAAACAAATGAAGCGATAAAACCATCCTCCGACCAAAAACAAAAATCAACAATAAACTGTATAAATCCAAGATAATTCAAACAAACGATTAAAAAAAATTAAAATTAACGAAAAGTAAAACTTACATCAAAACCGAAAGAACAACACCTTAATTCGGAAAAAAATAGAAAGAAGCCAATTAGTATAAAAAACATAAAACTTAAATATAACTGTCTTAAGTAAAAACAAACATTACTACAACATTAACAACTAACGACAAACAAAACATACAAACTCAACTTGGCAACTATAGCACAATAACTTTGACGGATAAACTCCTCATAATTGACAAAATTGCCCCTAAGGACCCTCGCCAAGGAAAAAATTTGAACAAACAAAACCAAAACAGTACAATTACAACTTATACTTGTAAAACTGAGAAAAATGACCCGATATTCTTAACCGACTGAAAACAAAACCAACCACAACAAAATTAAAAATCAATTTGTAGGCAAGTAGGGTTATTGGGGCATGCGCCCTCAAAACCCGTTCGAATTACGACGACAAAAAAACTGCAAATCCCACCGTTTGTTATGAAACTGATTATAACTTAACTACCCCAACAAACTACATGGCTAGGCAAATAAGGGAACGGTAAGGACATCCTTACAAATAAATTTGACATACACTTGACAATAAACACCAATCAAAAACAACCTGGAAATAACAACAAATAGGAACAAACCAATAGAGTTTACATGCATTGAGAAGTCAAGACATACCATACAATAAGAACTTCGGAAACTTCGACACCCAAAAAAGAGACGACAAAAGAATAACCGCCAGAACAAAAAACAACCCAAAAGCCACCTAACAAAAACTCTTAAAAATAGAGCGAAATAATTCCTGGAAAAAGGGAAAAGTTCCTCGGGGACCAAAAAATAAGTACATTAAAACGAAAAGACCCAATCAGAACTTCACAAAAACCTCCCATAAAAAGGCTAGAAACCAAAACCAAAGAGAGTAACCTACTCCCATTACCTAAAAGGCAATGAAATGAGCAAACAACAAAGAAAGTCTATATGGCAATAAAAATACGGCCATACAACACAATCAACCAAAAAGAGATGTATTGCTCAAAAAACATACATGAAAATACAAAATATAAAGCAATAACAAGTTTGAAAATATGTCACCAAACAAAACATACGACAACGGAAGTCCATGACTTGCACAACAACATACCTAGACTTTCATTATTTGGACGGAATAATCCATGTCCGACCTGCACACCCAAACAAAACGGAAACATAGCAATGCATCCGTGGAAAAGCACTTGTCAAAAACCCACCTATAATTAAAACCAGCAAAGGGACTAAATACATAGAAGAGTTAACAAAAGACCTCAAACAACTTTAGACAAAACACCAGAGAAGTCATAAGCAACTACCACCCGAAAAAATAACTGAATAATATCAAAAGAACATTCAATTCGGAACTCAAAAACACCCCAATGGCAACTCAAGGTAAACAACACTTAAAAGAAATTATAAACCTGGAAATGAAGGGAATAATAAAGAAACATTAGGTCTAGAATTAAAAAAAAAAAAAATAATCACATAAGTAGGTAAAACTATTTAAACAGTCTTACTTAAACCAATGTATCTAACACATAAAAAATAGACAAGACAAATTAAAAAATTCGGAATAAAAGAACAATACCGTTAACTAGCGTCAGATACAAACTTTTCTAACAATAAAAAGTACAAAATACCTAACATGAAAACAAAATCTACCGCTGAAATCCACGGACCAAACCTAAGATGCAGAATAAAACATTGAACAAACCTTCAAAAAATCAAATGACACCAAAACCGAAAAGTTAAAAACTTTCAAACAACAAACTCCTTAGAAAAAGCAACTAAAAAAAAAGAATGAAAACCAACTTTAGAACATCACCTAAAAAATGGCAAAAGAAAACAATGGCATTCTCCTCATGGGTTGGCCTAGGTTAAATTTACATAAACCACTAAAAATCCCAAAAAAGAAGACATACAAAAACAAAACAGGAGCAAAATGAAAATAAAATGAAATCCATTCAACCAAAAAAGGTTCGATTCCCTAACCCAAGGTTTCGAAAACAGAAAAAAAATATTGGACCAGGATACAACGCAAAAACAAAAATAGCAATAAAACGTCAAATCAATTTACTCAGACTTTAGCCAGCAGGCCCCAACATTCCCCATAGTTGACAAACAAGCCGTAAATGACTGGGAACAAACGAGAAAAAAAAACCCCAACCATTTATAATGATAATGGTGGGGGCCAAGCAAAAACACGTTCCCCGAGCCCCAAAAGCCAATCTTTCCAAATCGGTATGCAAAGCAAATATAATATCTTTTATCCACACCATCAACAACTGTCTTCAATGCAAGAAAAAGACGAGAAAAACAAACAATCAAAAATACTAACGGGACAATTCTTCCCTACAAAAGGAAAACCGGAAGGGATAATCCAAGACATAATTGAAACACTCCATTCAAGACCAAAGTTATCCAAAGGGTACAAAAAAAGGGACAATATTGCGAGGAATGTCCCCAAAAACCGAATGAAAAATGAAAAAAAAAAATAACCCGACCCAAAAGGCTCATAATTCGATACCACCAGTTTCATCAATAAACAAAGCGACTAAATGACGCACAACAGACTTAAAGCAACACAATACCTAACGACAAACGCTGTAATTCAACTCAAAACAAACATAAAATAAGGAGACCGTAATCGCAGATGACTCCAACAGGCCACAGAACTGACAGCAAAACTCAACCAAGACAAAAAAAAGACAGCCCACTGTACAAAGGGATAATACAAATATTAAAAATCAAAACACCTAAACAAAAAAAAATTATTAAAAGATGGATACCATGAATAAAAAAATAAAAAGCAACGAAGCACAACAGTAGATCTCCGGACAAATGGCCATCACCCCACACACCGGACAATACGCCTCTAACCTCACAATACGAAAATCAACGTTGATACGACAAACATAATACCTTAGCAACCTTACCCTTCTGCCAAACACACCTACTTCAAAAGGACTTACCCCAAAGCGAACCAGGCAAACTGGATGGCTGGAGCCGCAGGATGAATCAAATAAAAGACTATAATATACCACTCAAGGGCACACACTACCAAAAATAACCCCGTCCCTACGGGTATTTACCACAACCAATACGGTAACTAAGAAACGACCAACACAATTCCAAACACTAGTACAATACTTGCCTAACAAAATCGGACAAAAAGAAAACACAAGTTCAAAACTCACATGGCCGAACAAACAATCGCAGGGAGCCAGAACCTAAGAAAAAGAACCCAACAAGACAAACTGGGTTCGGGACAACAGAACCATGTAAAAGAAATAAACCAACACACTTTCATCACACAACCGACAGTGGTCCAATTAGAACAAAGAACTGGACAACGAAAAAGGTAAATAAATGGCGAAAATAACTTCATCCAAAACCAAAACAATGCAGAAAACCGGCTAAATTATTGAATCATAATAAACTATAATAAATCAAAAAGAAACGCCCAAGACAGAAAAAATTACAACATAAGAACTATATCTCTAAAAACTTAATTAATTAGATAGAACGGAAATATTAAAAAAACGAAACAAAAACTTGGCGCTAAGACAATATCAAAAATTGAGAAAACCGACAGTGACAATTCATGCATGGACCAAAAAATAAAAACAACCGGGCCCAACGGAGAGGAAACTCCAACAATCCGATAGCTAATCGGAAGCCGGATTCATACACGGCAACTCAAAAAACCCCTCCAAACCTGACACTCGCTAAACACCAACCATATCTCGGGGCGTCAATTTGAAAGTAATTCCTAAAGCACCTCACCAAAACGGTCAGAATCATTCACATGGCCACGGGCCCACCTACCCAAACCAAAAAAACCTAGACTCTCAACTGGAAACGGGCAAAAAAACCCCTTACTTGGTTAAAACAAATCGTCTTGCTCGGCAAGAAAATAAGACAACCTGGACCCCAATACTCCAAGCATGTAGAAATACAAATAAAACTCGAAAAGGTTTAGCTCCTGGCTAGCGGGCTACTCGGGCCTCAAGACATACAGCTCTAAAGCGAAGATTTACAAAACCATAAGCATCGAAAACCCTTGCCTTGGATGAAAATAACCATGCCGTTAAGTTACCAATGAAATCAAGGACGCAAAAAACGGAATTGAAAGAAAACCAACACTCACAAAATTAGTGGGAAATTTCCGATTAGACATACAGAGATAGGGAAAAACCCACCTACGAACATAACCAAAGAACATAAAGAAGCATCCAAACACCAACTACATTACCGGAATACAGCCAAACATCTGTCCATGGAATCAATGAACTTAAAACAAATAAATAGCCCGCACCAAGCTACAAAAAATAATGACAAATAAGTCAAAAGCACAACCTAACATAAACAGCCTAATCGGAGCAACGTATAACCCAAAGGATGACAAAAGGTAAAAAAAAACCAGACACGTTCAACCAAATCAAACGAGCAAAACCTTTTTCAAGATGAAAAACAATCCCGACTACCAACTGGGCCTTGAGTTACACACCAAACACAAACCACCGCCTTTACAGAAAACTCAAATGAAGACTCAGGGTAATGTTAATTTTAATATTCTTCTCCAGGCATCCCAAAAAGATAATCTAGAAACACTATACAATCCTACGGAGCATCTCTTTTGATTGGTTCCATAAAAGACTAGAGCCCTGGACGTCCCTCCCAACGTTAAAGACTGGCAATAGAAGGAACGACTTAAATTAAAAGAAAGGAACTCGGCAGGACATTGAGTTTAAAACAAAAGTAATACAATCCGATGGATTGGAAGTACCAAAAATAAGAGTAGGTATAAAAAAATCAACAAAAACTAAAATCAAACGGACAGACAACAAAATGTTACATTGAAATCTGTATGGGGCTAATCTTAGCAATTAATCGTAACCTCCCCAATTTAAAGGCTACCAAAAATCCACAGTTAAATATTCCAAAAAATTTAATTTCACCTACAAATACATAACAGAGCCTAATAAAAGAACGAATAAATAATAAACAAGAAACCA
>Ga0163217_1087267_pt1 | contig 13082 bp, 5 predicted proteins | sample SynspAceP_FD_185933 | JGI IMG/M metagenome (GOLD analysis project Ga0163217, IMG submission 185933) | Saline lake microbial communities from Ace Lake in Antarctica - Synechococcus sp. Ace-P (PacBio error correction) | ecosystem: Environmental > Aquatic > Non-marine Saline and Alkaline > Saline ...
TCAAGGAAAAAAAGGAAGAAAAAAAAAATATTTGGAAAGTCAAAATGGCCAAAGAGTAATCCCTACGGAAATTATATTTCCCCCCTTGGAGAGAAATTTTGGAAACAATACAGAGGCTCCTGGAAACGGGAGCCCTCCGGGTGGAGTATTTTTAAAGGAGCAAAGCCTTTTTTTTTTTAAGAAGATAATATCTTCCCCGGATCTTTAAAAAGGATCCAAGCAGATCAATGCCTGTAGGACGAAAAAGTTAAAAATCTGAATCAAACTCCTCTGCTGAATTAAAATTCCAATACCGATTAATTATTTATGCCTTTTTGTGGTCCCAATGACCCCTTTTGATACGAAAATCCAATATTATGATATATGGGGCCGGGTTCGATGCCCTACTTAAAAAAGATCGGGGTTACGCTTCCGAAAAATCCAAACTTAATTATCTAATACAGAAAGGTAATTCTTTTGGGATAAAGCCATTAATTGCCTACAAGATTCCTGAAATCAAAAGGCGAAAATCCCACTACTCCCCAGTTAATTGCTTTTAATCACTAATGACGGGGAGGAAAACTGGTTCATCTCACCACAATCGATTGTCCCTTTTTTTTGGAAACTTCAAGTACTAGGGAAAACTGGGGTTTTGCAGAGAAAAAACAAAGCAGTGGATTTTCTTCGATTTTTTGCTGCTCATAACGCTGAAAATCTCGATTTTTTAACGGCTTTGGCGGATGAGTTCACTTTCCCCTTCCATTACCTCCAAAATATCCAGCTTCTTCCGAACCATTATGGAGACAACTGGATACGGGGCTTTCGGATAATTTTTGGGATTCAGGATGGGTTTTTTGAGATTTTTATATGTCCTTTTCCAAAAAATTTGGATTTACAGAAAAACAACTTTCTGGTGGGTCGTCATGATCACGATTCGTGGATTCCGAGAAATCAGTTGAATCCAACCAACCTCTCTGCCTCCAAAAGATTTTTCAAAAGAGTATTTTACTCCCGTTCAAGAACCATTTTATGCCATATTGGGATAATAATCCAGACCGAACTTCGCAGATGAGGTTCTATTCAGTTATATGACTGAAATCAAATCCCTTTTCTTTAGAAAAAATAAGAATTTGGAATATGCTCCTGAAAGAAGGTGCAGATAGAAGAATTGACAGAAAGCCAGCAAAATAATGCAGGCGGCTTCTCGTCAATTGGCGCTTGACAGCAAGAGAAAAGAAGTCCATCTTGAGTAGTAATGGCTACTTCTTCGAATCCGAATGCAATTTGCAAGGTTGAAAGAGCTTTTTGGGCCTCAAGTCCTGAAATGATTCCCTATTCCCCAGTAACATCAATAATGAAGAACCCATTTTTCTTATAAATGAAATGCGATCAACCCAAGCTTGGTCAATCATTAAGAAATTGGAACATCTTTCAAAAAAGAAAGGCTTTTCGCCTTCGAAATTTTAAATGAGCCCATAAATTGATTGATAGGAGCAGCTATGATAAAGACTCGCTACTTAATCCCCCCATAAGGTAGCCCCCCGGAAAAGTCAAGTCTAGAAAATTTGCCAGTGCAAGAAACAAAGGGCAGAAAAGAAAAGCATTCCCTAAGGTCAATGGACCGAAAGTGAAACATAATACAATCAAGTACCAAAACTAGGACTAGGGTCGCCCAATTAGCGAGTTTTCAAAGAAATGAAATAATTCTGGGAGCGGGGCGCAACAGGAATACCTTGAATATCAAACCGACTTAACACTAAAAAAATTGGCAGGGACACAAAACCAGTTGAATCAGCTTATATAGTGGCATTTTGATGACTTTGTTCCATATCATCGAGGAGACTGTTTCCTATTTTTCTCATGGTATTTTGGGTTATATCAATTAGAATTTATGAAAATACTAAAAACTAGTCTTAAATCTATTTAATTGAGAGGAAATGTTTAAGTTTATTGGGAAACAACATCTCTTATGTGTAGTAGACTCTCACTTCTTGGACTTGAGTGCGGGCTACTCTCTGAGTAGAGGTCTTCTCTACTGCGATTCATTTTAAGAAGAAAGAATCCGGAAAGCAACTGTGCTTATACTCGAAACGTGGTATTATTTCCGACAGGCGCAAGTACTAAACAATGCGGGTTTCGCTTGCTTTGGAAGTTTGACCGAGATTTTGGATGGAATTTCCTGGCAGATGACTCAGGAAGAAGTAGTCCAAACTTGTCGAGCGAAGATATCAAGGCATAAGCTCGATTCCGGAAACAAATTTGGAGATAAAGTTTAGGGTATCGCCAATTCCTTTGGTATGAAACTGGTTGGATAAGCAACAAACCTCGGCTTTTTGGAACAAATGTCTGATATCAACAAAATTATTGAAACCGATTTTTTAAAGAAAAATGTATTCTCCCAAAGTCAAAAAGAAGGAAAATTTTGGGCTTTTTTCAAGATTCCTAATTTCAATCCGTGGGTAAAAAAAAATGGGTTTGAAGGGTGAATTTAGATCCAGGTAATATATGAATGAAACTTTGGGGAATTAGCCCAAAGTCGGGTAAATCCGTATTTTGACTGGCGTATCAGTATTTTGTGGGAAATCAAATAAAGATGATGGGAAATCGGTAATAGGCTTGAAGATGCAGCTGGCGAAGGAAGTTTTTGAAAGTTTTAAAGCTAATCAAGTGGCAAATCTTAACCAATGCCCTTCACACAAAAACTATGGAAAAGAAATCTGAATTTGAAACCTGGACGTGGTTTGATCTTTATTGAGTGACCCACCTTGATTTAAAAATTCCTTTGGAAAGGGAGTTTTTCAATTGGACAAAGGTTAATGTCCTACTTCAGAAAGTGGATGGGAGACTCCCTGCTGGGAAGGCGCAAGAATATGGATAAGAGCGAAGAGAAATAGTATTAATTTTCTCAGTCAACCCAAAGATCAAAATCCCATTTACAGCAAAATTGGCAACAAATGTAAATTTTCCCGGAAAGGAGATCATTGGGAAACCGAGTGGACTGGAATTATGGGCATTTGGAAATAAAAATCGCCTTTAATACAAGAAGTGGTAAAAAAAACCGCGGCAAGCTGTTAGACTTGGGAGGTATGGGAGTAGCCATAGGTTTGCAGGTAGGTTAAGGAGTTGGCTTCACTTTTATCCTCCGGACTATTGGTAATTTTTGTTTAGATTCACGATTCAAAAATCACCTAAAACACGATTAATGCAAGGAATTAACAGTACGCCCAAAGGTTTTTAGAGCTCTTATACCACTTAATTTTTTTAATTGTTATTATTAATCATTAAACATCAAGGTATTTGGAACTGACGGGGCTTTCCGGTTCTCAACCAAATTGTATTATTCTTTCTTCTGCTGTGGCAAGCCATCGTGGCGATTTTCCGACTTGCCTATCATTGGGAAACTCTCCAAGACGGGAAATGGTAAAAGAGCATCAGTTCTGCCATGTACCAAGCATCTTGATTTTATTTTTGATTGGTGCATTAGCCGAAACTTGGATGACAGTGGGATCGTCCCAGGATGATTTATTATGGGCTTAGTCCTGATCCAACTATATTTCTATTTGCAGCTTGTTTTGTAAGTGGTAAATAGTCCTCCATCTCTACAGGAAAGTAGCTGGAACTATACCGTGGCCTACTGTTGGAGTGCTTTTGCTTGGCAATTGTTAACGCACTAGGGTTTGAGGAAGGCATATTGCCGGTGCTATCATATCAGGAGCCTATTTTTGGGGACAAAAATGTTCTCCGGCTTTCGGATACGACTAATTTGGCTCCAGCGATGGCGGGTACAGACTTGTTTACTCACTTCGCTACATGGCAAAGACAACTATTCCGCTCGATCACAATTACGATAATCTTGTTAATAATAATTGGATTCAAATTACGAGACTAGTGAATGTCGATGATGTCAAATCAATTTCAAATGTGATTTTTTGGAGAAATTCAATATCACAGCTGGGTTTTATTGTTCCGTGCAAGTAGTAGCTCGTGCTAATTGTAAGAAAGGTTCCTGCTATTCCCGCATTGCTTGCCAGGGACTTTACTAGGAGGTGTTATTTGCTTTAATTTTTCAACCTGAAGTATTACATTTCCGTCTTGATTGCAGGCGGAGGGTGGCTCATTTAGCTACCAAGCATTCAAGGCGCAAGTGATGTGTCTTTTATACGGTGAAGTGAGTGTTTGTGACTTCCAATGATATTGTAAACGAACTCTTAGTGGACCGTGGAAATGTCCAGGAATGCCTAAAATACCATTTGGTTAATTACATCTGTGCAATGGTTCTTTGGTGGGGATTAATGGAAGTTAGGCGGAAATGCTTCAGGTTCTGGCGCAGGCTGTATTTTTAGTAAGGTTCATAGCGTTGGGTCGCTGATCGCCTCTAAACAAAGCAGCCACTTGCGTGTTTCTTTTCAATGTCACTACCTCAGATCAATATTTGGCCATCTTGGTGCCGGGAAAATGTATGCGGATGCTTAGAAAGAGAGGGCTAAAGGCCTGAAAACTTAAGTCGTACGCTAGAAATTGGGACAGTCACTTTCGGTACTTGTACCTTGGAATACTTGTGGGGCAATCAAAAAGTTCAGTATTGGGTTGGTGGCCACATTGGTCTATGCACCGTTTTGGTTTTTTTAATAATTATTAGTCCTTTATGAACGAATCCTTTTTGGTTTAATTTGGAAATTGGAAAATTTCGGTAGTTATGAGGAAGGTGAATTAAGAAGAATGAATTATGATTCCATTTAAAAATTTCAAAAAGAAAGAAATCAATGAAACTTGGCCTAGGCAGTTTTTGAAGGGGAGATTTTCTTATCGAAAGACTTAGATGATGTAGCCGAAGTGGCTGATTTCTTGTTTAACATCCGTAATTATAGGATTTTGACACTGAGACGAAAGCCGCTTTCAAAAAAAGGGGGTTGGAACCAATCAGGTTTTCTTTACTCAATTGTCAACTTCAAGCTCAGGCCTTTTCTTATTCCGAATCAATAAAACCTGGTTTTTCCGGATTTGATTCGCAACGTCCTAGAAAAAAGAGCACATCATCAAGGTGGGGAGCTTGCCGTGGCAATGTGATATCAAAGGGACTTTGCAAAAAACCTCCGACTTCTTTTCCATCCCAATGTCATTTTTTTTGATTTGAATGATGAGTTTGAAAAAGGTTGGTTTCCGACATGTAGGAGTTTGTCGGAAATCTCTGTGGTAAAATGGTAATTTGAACAATGCGGATTTTTCAAAATCTGACAAGTATCTTAATTGGGGAAAGCAGTAAAATCTTACTCAAAAGCAACAACGCTATGCAGAACTGACGCTTGGGGCTTGCTAGAGATTCTATAAGGGAAATTGAAAACAGAGGGTTATTTGGAATCGCTTTTTAGTCTAAAATAGTAAGGGGTAAAATATCTTGTAAAGAGTCTCTAAATTTTGATTCTCTAGTCCAAGTCTCACCTCTAGAATCATCTTACAGTCCCCAGACTCCATCTCTGCTCAAAATACATGAGAATGCGAATGTCTTTACTAGTTTCATAACTTCAATTCAAGTCTTGCATAAGGGAAATGGATCTTAATCTTCGAAGTGTTCAATTGCCTCGACAATTTTATTTTTTCTTCAATAGCCAAAGCCTGCAGAAGTTTTATAGGCCGTTTGATCAATCCACTGATTCCCAAGCTTTGTCCCAACCAAAATATCTAAAACCACGCACTATAAGGATATTGGTTAACTTGATGTGACCTGAATTTTGACATAAGATCCGGGTCATCCTGCACTATTGATTGGGTTCACCATCACATTCGCCGAATAATTCATTCCATCGGTCCCTAGATTTCCAAGCATAGCAAATGATGTCCTAGCGGTCCAAAGTGTTTCTTGCGCAAATCTTTCAAGTGACTTTTAGGATTTCCTCCCTCAATCAATACCGGGAAGGAATAATAGAAAAAATTTTACTGCTCCGATCTTTAAAAAGCCCCGTACTTTCATTAGCGAAAGTTTAAAAAAAGGTGTCTTCAGATGTGAAATCGGGGGCTAATTGGAACTACTCATTTGGGAAAAATTAAGTCTACAGTTCGAAAGTTTAAGAAAATTAACATTTTATTTAAACCTTTATTACTTTGATTGGTCTTAATTTTAAAAGTGCTACAAAATCCAAAATGGAAAAATCAATCCATCCTCCAATCTCCACTATTTACTTGAAACCTTCCCGGTGAGAAAAGCGATAGTGGATCTTTGAACTTTTGGGAAAATATGAACGCTTTTCCCGCAGGGAATTCAGGCGTTGTTTTGGATTACAAGTTTGGAATGGAGAAACGCAATCCGAGGTAATCATGCGCATATGGGCAGGAATCGCAGGTCTTGGTTTGCTTTAAAATGGAAATGCCTGTAGTAACCGTTGAATCTGCAGCTGGAGAAATCTTTACCTTAAACCTTAAAGCTCTGCCTGCTTTGGGCCTAGTTTAATTTTCCTCCATTACACTGGGTGAGCGTAAGTTTTTTTCTGCGGAACAGTGCTCCTTGAATGTCTTGATTTAGAATTTTCAGAGAAGATTTATATTAAGAAGATAGCAATACTTGAAAGGCTTAAAGAACGATATTCCTGATTTCCTTGAGGTTTCAAGCCTTCGAATCTGTCCAACTCGCTAAAGATTTAATTTTTTGGCAAATATTCCCTGTGAGCGGATTACAATATTTGCACTTTGGAAGATCAGAAAAGGGAAAAGTCAAAATCTGGATTACTGTAGCGTTAACCCCCAGAATCAACAATGCAAGTTTCCCTTCCCAATTCGCCTTTTGGAAGGTTTTTTCTTGGTGAGAGAAAAAGGCGGTTGAACTCGTACTGTCTATAGCTTTGGAGAACATTTATAAGAATTGGTCAACTGGACCATCAGCGCACGAGTTGAAAGCCAAAGGGGTCAAAAGCGTTGACCATATGTGCAGCTGCCCAAAAATTACGAGTCCTAATTCTGATTTAGTAAATTAATCTTTTAATTCCAAAATAGGTTGGAATCTAAAGAATGTACTCAGCAATCAAGTTTTATTCAGGTTCAAAAAAATAGAAAAATACCTTCTGGCTGAGGGTCCCGCAAGAACTTCGCAAAAAAGGTTGAAAAGCCTCTGGTTTTGAAACGACAAGTCATCATTCAAATTCTCCAACTTTGAATTTTCTTAAGAAAAGATTCAAAGCTTGGAATAGTCAAAAAGGTATAAATGCTTCATTAATGAAGACTACTTGTTCAGCAAGGTTTCCAGCTAATCCAGAGCGTTATTTTCTACTCAAATTAGAGAGAGGGGATCAGGTCCTAGGCTTCGGTTTTGGCCAAGTTTTTTAATTAACTTCAAATTCATATATTATTTTCTTTCTGGACTAGATCCTAGTAAGGAAAGTAGGGGGGAGGAGATTTCATGCTTTTCGAACTTTTTTTAACTTGCTAAGGAACAGAAAGTTGTTTTATTGAAATTTGGATCATCAGATGGTGGGAGATCCGTGCAAAATCATAGCCTTAATGTTTTTCAAGCAAGATTTTTCAAAATGATATCTCCATAAAAATGAGCTGGAGAAAAGGATTTTTTAAAAATGAGATCGAGATCGAGTTTTAACGATTAAATTTTGTATTGCCTTCACCATGAAAAATGGATTGAAAGAGACGCTTGAAAGTGTTAAGTTTCAAGATTATTAATTTCAAAAAAGAGCTCATTATCATCGTAATGGAAGTACGGAATCAAACTCGCTGAAAATCATCCGACGCTGGGTAAGTCAACGATCGGAAATAATGTCTGTTCAGACCAATTTTTATGGAAGGAAATGCCTTAATTTGGGCTTTTTCAATCAAATCTCTCAGGTTACGCTTTCTAGTCAGTACGTGATTTGGGATTTGTCGGGGGATGAACGTACTTTTATCCCGAATCATTTATCACTTTCTATTGATCTTGTTGCGGAAAGCTCCAATATGCAAAGCCCTTCGTATATTCTGACGCCTATATTTTAAACTACAGAATGGAGAAGTTAAAAACTTTTTTACAAGCGCAATTCTTCTGGTGACTTTAGACGATGGAGATTTTAACAGGGTGACTCTATGAGAACACCTCAATTGGCATAACTACCTTTGGGCTCTCCTAACATAGTAATTCAATAACAAAAATTTTAGAAAAAGGAGGGAGGTTATTGAATTCTGGCTTATATTATGAGGATTTTGATAATCCATTGAGGGCTTGCAAGAAAATCACCCAGTCGTATTTTCAGATCAATATTGGTGTCTGAAGCGTCAGCACGTCCAGTCATTGTCCATCTGGACAATATCAAGATATAAGTCTCCAAGAATGCTTCCGAGTACATTGGCTGTTTGTGGTGAAAGGTCAAAAGCCATGAATATTCATGCCTGAGGAAGATAAGGCATTAGGAAAGAGAATTCTCTATGAATTAAAGCCATGCACTTTGGGTCAGCTTTATTTTCGAAAAACGCTGCTTGAAAGGCTTTGTTTAAGTTGGGGGAAGAAATTGGGTGCTGAAAGGGGAATTACGTTTGCATTTATAAATTTTTGGCTCAAAAAACGTTTTGACTTTTCTTGGCTTTTTACCTTCAAATCACCTAATCAAGCGACAACTACTTCGATGAAAAGTTGGATCGGAAAAATAAGTTTTTTCCGAATTCGGTTGAATATCTCTGGAGTAATTCGCTTAAGGAATTTTTAGCTTTACTTCAAAAAAGTCCAAAGTTTCATTCCAAGAGAAATGAACTGCCTTAAACTGGTCAGTAGTCGTAATGGAATGAACTAATCCAGCAAGCATTTTAGCCGATTAAATAATTTCTAACTACTTCGTATTTCGTCTTCACCGACAGTATTCTCTACTAGACCTGAAATTTCTTTTGTAGATCTCTTCTCCAAGCTTCCTGAATAATGTGCCTTTTTGGACATCGGCGTAAATGACCCAATAATTGAAGTCACCAATCTCTGCAAGCCACTGCTAATCCATAGGTATGACCTTTGTCTTCTCTAATGTTTTTTGATTCAATCTGACCCAAAAATAGCCCCCAAGAATGGGTGTTGAAAACAGCAAGGGGATATAATCAGGATGAGTCTTAGGGATCGACCCATAGCCTATTCGATATACCTTGGCTTTGGAACTGCAGAATTCCTCCTGAACTCCTGCTCGCCAGGTCCACTTGAATTATTTCCTTTTGTAAACTAGTGATCCGTTCTTGATGGGCTCTAATTTTGGGGAGTGATTCAAGTGCTTCGACTAATTCATGCTTAACTCCATAGGATTCAATCCCCGGTGACAAAAATCTCTAAATCTTCCAGAGGTGTTTTTGAATAATAGGAGCGAAGCCATATCTACTGTAATCAAAGAGACTTCCTCTTTCTGTAGCTTTCAAATCCGAAAGGATTGAGCTACTCCAAAAGACTTTTTCGCAACAGATTGATTGGTCGTAGAGGAATCTTTTCAATTAGAAAGCCTGAAATGTTCATTTGCGCTGGGACTTTCGTTTTTTCGAGTACTTGCTCTGGGAAAGTAGCTTTTGTAAGCAAAGAACAAAAAGTAGGTTAGAAACTTAAAAACATGTTTTTTTGGTCGAATATAAACCTAAACCCTCTCTTGAATAGGAAGAAAATGGATTCAATTCCAGCCGCATGAAAATCAAAAAAATCTGCTAATTTCTTCACCAGACTTTTCAGTCGTCCCCTCTTGAAGCATCCTGTAATGTGAAAAAAGATGGGACAAGCGAAGATTTAGTGGTAATGAAGTTTCGATTACTTTTCGGATACTAGTTCTATCTAAAGCCTCGCTTTCCGGGAGTCTGCTGCATAATAAAGAACGGCTCCATTTTTCAGGTTTTTCTTTACAGGGCTTTATAATTTCAAAAATCATCCGGAATCTTAAATTCAGGGAGCTTTTGAGCGGTCCTTAAAAGGACATTACCTGATTCGGGGATAGTGTATAAAAGGCCGGAAACCTTAAAGTCTCCGCTAGTGGGTGGTTTTGGGTCTGTGGGACTAGGTAAGAAAAGTCAAACCCTAAGTTTTAGTAAGGTCGAATCCAACGCCCATGGTGAAAATATCTTCTGTCTCACCTTTATTTGGGTTTTTCATAAAAATATTCCAGTTCGCAAGGCAAACTTATCCATTGTATGTATATTCTAACGCCAAATGAGATCAATGAACTTCTGCATTTCCTTCGAGAAATCCTCCCCGGAGCCATCACCAAAAAGAAACCATAACATACCTGAGATTAATGGTCGATTAGGGTTCCTTTTCCGGATTCGATCACCAAAATTAACCATTATCATCCGTCTCTAGCGAACATCTTCGTTAGTTTGCATAGATAGGAGGACATAGGTACAGCAATTTGTTGAAATCTAGTGGCGGAAAGTTGGTGGCTAGCTGGATCTATGTCTAAGGAATAAGCTGTCGCCAATTCTAAAATTTAGTAGGAATATAATCTAGGTCCTGGAAGCTGAATTATAAGTGATTTTTGGGACCAATATTGGATATACTTAATCCCAAGGAAAATTACCTTCTTTAGAATCACGGAAAAAATTGGCTTGGTATAAGTAAAAGACAACTCTGTACCAACGCTTATTCCTGGTCTGCTTTCAAGATCCTCCAACTGAAGAAAAATATTCCCAGAAAAGATTGGAATGGATAAAAGCCGTGCTGAGATTCCTAATCCCAATGTTAGAAGTCAATTTTCTGGAATAGGTTGCCACAATAGCAATGTCTCTTTTTAGTTAAATTTTCCTAATTCATTTCGAACTCGTCAGTCAATTGAATATCTCCATAATGAAAATATCTCAGATCGGAACCAAATTGCCGAAAACCATCATCTTTTTGGAAGAATCCAGTCAATAACTCAGGGACATGTCGTTCACTATTTTCCCTAGCCATGGAGAATAAGAAAGTGAGAATCCCATTTGGTTCATCAATGAAAAGCGAGTTTTCCTGAATTCCAATGAGCGAAACTTGCATCAGGAGAAAAGGTGGCAACACCAACGTCACCCATTTTGGCAGAATGTCGTGAATCAGGTGCGAAATAAGGAAAGGCACAGCAGTTGTTATCACAGCGTCGATCAGGATCCTGGACCGGAGATGATTATAACACTATTTTGGTGCATAGGTAGGGTAAGGTAGCCATGGGTAGGGTAAATACTGTAAGAAGTAGGGTTATCCTATTAAAGAATGGGCCTATTTTTTTTCATTTAATAACGGATTTTTTCCGCTTATTGAATCAGAAATTGAATAGTGCTAATTCCCTGATTGGAGTGTTAACATGTAATATAAGTTCCTTTTTGCTGGGATATTTGGTTTGATTTTTGAGAAAAAAATCACAAGAACAAATCCTTTAGTACAGCCTCAGCCCTTTGACTAAAACGTTGGTTTTTTCTTCAATAGTATTTTAACGCGTCTGCTTGAATATATTTTAGGCTAAGTTATAAAATGTTTCCCCGGGTCGGTTTAGCCGGTTTGGAACTTACTTTTCATTGCTCGTGGGGTTGGATCACGTTTTTATGATTGATGAATTTTGCAAGGTGCTGCTTCCTTCTACTAAGAAATTTCTTTGAACCCAACTCACTTCCATTCCCATCGTATCCCCAAGCTTTAATCCGAATCGTATTTTTTTTCCTTCCTCAGGCCCTTAATTTCCACTTTTGCGAACTCCATCTTGGAATGTATTATTTGAAAGCAAGATAAAAAGTACTAATAACCTGTTCCTCACCGTCATTTACCTTGAATTCGCATAAGATTCTAATGGGTTCAGATTGGAGCTGTTTTATCCCACTTTCATGCTTTAACTTTTGCGACTACGGAACAACTGTTGCAGAGAATGTCAGTTGATTCATCTAGAATTACCAAATAATTGCGCTGATTTCGGGCCATTTTGGGATCACTATTGGGCCGGATAAAGCTCCTCCGATGATTGAAAAATAAAATTTACCGAAAGCTTCCGGGTATTATCTTCTGAATGTTTTCCTATTACCCGGCAGATTCCCAGTGCCAAAATCTAACTTTTGTGTTTTTTGGACAATTAGTTTCACCTTTGAGATCAGACCGGAACTGATTGGATTCCACTTCTCGGAAAAGAGAGATAGACTCTCTTTCAAAATTCCAGTAGGGAACTTTCATCACCACAAAGTTTTTTAAAACTACTTGTGGTTTATCAAGAGTTTCGATTTCATAAAGTTCCAGAGAATTCTTGTAGCTAACGATTTTCAACCCAAATCCACGACCTCTGCCCTCGAAAAGAAACTCTTTGAAAAAGCTTTCAGTGTGTCTAAATTGGGAAGCAGACTCTAAGTCTTTAAAGCGCTAATGATTTTTATTTTAAAATCTGGTCTAAGCGCATCCCTCATACTAGGAATGCAGCCAATAAGCTAAAGTTTCGATTTAAGATCCATTCATACTCCCATTCCTTAGTTTTTTTGAAAATGGTAACCGGAGGTCTTGAAACTTTCCATTTTCCTTCTTGAAAAACCGGTTTCAAATGAGCGCTTCATTCAAGAAGAATTCACAACTGCTAAAAAACGGGTTTCCTGTTGTAAGTAATCCGAATCTGCTTCCTTTTTAATTCGGCAAACTATCAAAAAGTTCCTCCCGCTTCGCCGACACATCAAAGAAACGGACCTATCGTGCTGCCCAAATTCGGCAAGTAGCGGTAACCCCAAAGTGCTAATTGTTCCCTGCTTTGCCCAAATTTTTGATATCGGACACGAGAAAAATCTCCATCAGCTGTGAGTGTCGTTTCGTTGCGTGACCAACATAGTTCACGAATAAAGTGCCCCGGTCTAATTGCTCCTCAGTGCTTTCTTCGCTTCTGGCGAGGAATTGGCGAGTGCCATTTTTTTTCTTTGCTCAAAATCGATCGAAGAAGAGTTTTTCAAAGTTTGAGCTCAGGGTTTTTGAGAGCAATGTAGCTGCATGGGCCTCCGTATCTCGGAGGTGGATGTTATTGTCTGCCATCATCTGCTAGTGGGTGATAGTTTTTTTCCCATCACCAGGTTTTTGATTTAAAGGCTTCGTAGTCAATATATTTTTAAATTGATGAACTATCGAGCTTCTGGATCCATTAATTACAGGACAGGTCTTTCCAACTTCCGATTTTCCATATGCCTCATCGCCTCTC
>Ga0163217_1114912_pt1 | contig 13082 bp, 18 predicted proteins | sample SynspAceP_FD_185933 | JGI IMG/M metagenome (GOLD analysis project Ga0163217, IMG submission 185933) | Saline lake microbial communities from Ace Lake in Antarctica - Synechococcus sp. Ace-P (PacBio error correction) | ecosystem: Environmental > Aquatic > Non-marine Saline and Alkaline > Saline ...
AAAAAGGAGGAAAGGACAACGAATTAAGCCCGGTCCTCGATGAACCTGCCCGCGAGACAAAGTTTTTTCGGGGTTTCATCGTTCACGAAATTTAAAGCTAACATTTAAACGATCCAAAGCGCGAACCTTCCCACCCTTGGGGGAAAACGGAATCTCAAAACAAACGAGCGGTAGATCGGAGATAGCGGAACCTTGGACAACCCGGTCGTTGGAACGCCAGAGTTCACCAAGAAATTCAACGATAGCTTTTGGGGACCGATTGGTCAATCGGCCTGATTGCACGCATCCAAACCCGCAACTATCGAGCGGCGGCAATGATGCCGAAAGAAATTGATCCCAGCAACACCGAATGGCAAAGGCCACCGGAAAGCCGGAACAGGAATGCCGCCAAGAGGCAGGCAAAAACAATGATCAGGCCAACTTCGACCCCGTCGGAGACCAAATAGCATGGGACGCCCCTTGAATTATGTGTGCTCCATAAGGCTTCTTTCGCCCTCAGCCCACGTTCGCGGTCGAGATATTTATCTGCGCTTCTCAAGGCCTTCGCGGGAACTCTAACAAGCACGATAAAAAACTGGATATTGGCCCCTGAAAATCACCAATTACGCCGAAGGCGCAAAGCAGGAATCTTGAACAGGAAGTAGCCATTGAACCGTTCGGCGAAAAGCGATGGTTCTCCCATTCACTTCAACGACGCGCTTTGCGCAGCAAACAGCTCTAGCCGGTCGGATGCCGACGTTCGGTGTCACCCGATGGCGCACAGGAAGAACGCAGCCATAAAGCACGTGACAATCGGCGAAGGAGGATCATGAAGCAGCAGCGCGGCCGAACATGTCGATCACGGCGCCTTTGGGGTGCGGAAACCTGGGCACCGGGCATAGAACAGGTCAACCCGTACGTGCCCGGCCCTTGCACAAAGGTGTAAGACACACAACAGACAGACGACCAAGGCGTTTGAAAAGCTTTAGTCTTCGGCAAAACCACTGAATGTGAATTGCCAGCGGAATACCAAAGCGTAGAGATATCAGGCCGAAAAAAAAAAAAGGGTTTAAAAAAAACAAAAAATGCGCGCATAAAAGGACCGATATGATCTGTTGGAGCAACCAATCAGCAATCCGGCCACGCAAAAAGACGCCCCGTCGCGTTTGGCAAAACCTTCCAGCCCGAGCACACAGCCACATAAGCTGCGCTTCCAATCCCTATGGCCGTGACAATCCCCAAGCCCGATCAAGCAGGACAAAGAACAGCTCTGCCGGAGGCACCGTAGTAGACTGAACCGCATCAGCGCTTCGCCATTGGACCAGTCTAGCACATGGCGGGTTTTCAGCAGCGCTGCAAAGAAAATTATAGAACGCCTCAAGTAGGTTTGCCCAGAAACAAAGTGAATAGGTTGCCCTCTTGGACTGGTCAAGCAGCTGATTTTGGCCCCTTCCGCCGCGCGGGAAAAATTCCCCCCCCCCTTGGGGCCGCGCGCCCCGCCCCCATACTGCATCTCTGCCCATTGATCATCCCCCCTTCGCCGCCCGGTTTTCAGCGCGGGGCTTGGTGCGAAATTAATCCTGCTTTGCGTGCCCTGTTCTCAGGGATGCAAAGTCGCGTGCGGGGGCCCGCCAAAGCAGCCCCACCGTCCATCCCCCACCGGGATGAACTTACATTTTTGCCAAGAACCGCTTGGCGTTTTGCTCGACATAGTAAGGCATCCGAATTTCGACAACCATTCTGCGGATTGGGACAGCGAGATTCAAAGCTGGTACGGATGGTCAGCGAACAGGTATCGTCATGTTCTCGTCATAACCTCTTTGGAGGCGGCACGAACGCATCAAACATGTCGGGGAAACTGATTTGTTTTAAACACCCTGCTGCTGCAACGGGACATGCGGCACCGTTATGCCAGCGTTTTCGCCAGACCTGTGGTGGTGTCGTCTGCCATCGATGCATATTCGATGATCTTTTTGCTGTGCAGGCGTCAGGTCGTTGAACACATCCAAGGTTTGACCGATGCTGTCCAGACCCGAACCTTGGCTTCGTGGAAACCAGCGGTGTAATAGATCTTGGCGACTTCCTGGAAGCGCGCGCGTTCGTCCGCAAATGGGCCAACACACTCAAGGACCGGTCAGCGCGCCCGACGACAGCGCTGATCAGTTCACCACAGGGAATGTTTTCTGAACCGATGCGCCCAGTTTCCCAGAACCTTGCGCCCAGACCCGGGCATGCGGAATTTCAGACCAATTGAAGTCTGCGGCAAAGAGTTGATTTCTTGCGAAACACAGCCCGGACTGCGACCCGGAGTTTACGCGGCGAGGAACCTTTCATTGTTGAAGATTTTCACCGATCTGGTTGTGCAGAATCATGGCCCGCCAACCGTGCAGGTACCAGTTTGTCAGCTTTGGGCCTGTGGCAACCGAAAGCACGGCCGGTGAAATACGCCAGACCGGGGTGCTGGCCGATAAGTAATAAGTCGGGCGGGTGGACATATCCGCCTGACCGAGGAATACGGCATCAAAGACTTCGAACGCGCCGACAAGTCGCCGGGGGCTTTCTTTCGATGGTCAACGTGCCCGTCAGACATTTCGTTTAACCATATTTGTTCAGCATAGGTGGCAGCGTCATCGAGCACGGCAAAGCCAGGGGCCAAGCGGTGACCATGGGTCAGCGTGCGTTTGCCTTTGGCATACAGCGGTGCGGCTAGTGTGGTTGCAGCAGCGGCAGACCCGCCAAGCGCGGATGTTTAAGAAATGAACGACCGGTCCATGTTGGGATACTCCTCCGAGTAAATTATGAGGGTGCCGCCGCGCTTTCATTATATGCGCGCAGGTCATTTCAAGTGAAAACTCAATTTACGGGCCCAAATGCCGCGAACATGAAAATACCAACTACTGCGTAGACAGCACAGTTTTACGCCCAAATATGCTTGGCAGACGACAGAAGTGACCGCCATATCTTGTGCACCCGCACGCATAGGGGTGAATGGCTCGCTGGCATCTAGCACTTTGATTCGCGAGGATTTCCCAGTATCAGCCATGCATGCGCCGCCGTCATTCTGATCGCCCCACTATGCCTCAAAGCTGACGCTCAATTGTGGGCCGTCCCTTTGGTGGCTGGCGGTGACGGCGATTGGCTTTGTGGTGGCATTACAGGCCGCGCCGGTCGCGAACGCGAAATTCTCGACGTTAGAAAGCAACTGATCGAACGCCAAAAAAAGTTGAGTGCGCATATGGTCACCCAAAGCAGCAACGGGTTTACTTTGTCTACGGCTCGCCTCGCCCGATGACGGGGGGGCAAAATCGCAGGTCGCGCAGAATCCTGTCAGCGATGATTTATGGCGAAGAGGGGCAATTCTTTGGTCTACGACTAGCAACGGCACCGGCGCTCGTCAGCCCGCGCCAAACGACCGGATCAACGCAAACTTTGCGGGAGACGGACAGCCAGGGCACTGCTGTGGTGGACGAAATTGATCCGCATCCGCGCGCAATTGGCGGCGGGATCACACTATATGTGGCCTAAACGTCGACCGGTGAAGACGCCACGCATGATCACGCTATGTGAGTCGTTTCCAAGTTGGGCAGTGGGCGCTGTGGGCACGGTGTATTCATCGATGACGGTGCTCGGCAGCGGTGCCACCGCCGCTTCGACGTCTTTGGCGCGGGTGCTCGCACGTTTCTTCTATATTGGCGCGATCACGGTCACCGCGCTTTTTCTGGTCTCGGTCGGGTATCTGGTCAACCCTGCGCGAACGCCGCCTTGCGGATGCCCAACTCAAGAGAAGCTCACCCAACGGGTATTTGATGCCCAGACGAAGAACGCGGGCCGTGTGGCGCGCGAACTGCACGACGGGATCAGCCAGTTCTTGTGGGGGTCGCGCTATGCGCTCGGACATGCGCCGCCGCAAGGCTTGAACGGGGCGACACCCGCGCAGCAGAGCCCTTTTTGGGCCAAGGGGATCGAACAGCCTTGCCGAAGCCATCGGCAGAAGTCCGCCGTATCAGCCGTGAGCTACGTCCCAGCATCCTTGATGATCTAGGCTTGTCGGCGCTGAAAACTCTGGTAGAAAGTTTGCACTACGGAACAGGCGTGAAAATGCCAGTTCAACACAGTGGTTTTCGCAACCGTTTGGACGACGAGGCTAAGATTTGCACTGTACGCGGATTGCACAAGAGGCGCCTGACCAATATCGAAGCCATGCCCGGCCACGGAAGTTATTGTCGACCTGGCGGGGGACACCGCAGGGGCGACGCTTCTATATCTGACCGACGGGTTGGGCTAATCCAAGACAGCGCTCTGTTTCAGGCGGCTTGGGCTGCGCATATGCAAGAAAGGATTGAAACAGCTTTGCCGGGACGCTGCCTGCAAGCCTCGGCCCAAGGCGGCACCCAGATCACCGCCACCGTACGCTGACCCATATCTGCGCCCGCCGCCCGATCGCCTGCCCTGACCCCGTGATCTTCATCCTGCCGAAAGCACCTCAAATGCCCCCTTCAGCCTCTTCCCGCCATCACTATTATCAAGGTCTTGTTGTCGACGATCACCGATGGTCGCCGAAGGCATTCAGTCGATCCTAGAAAGCTACGATGATATTGAGGTGGTTGGCTGTTTTGCCCCAAACGGCCGCGCTGGCATTGATAGCGTCGCGCAGCTGGGCACCTGAATGTGATCCTGAATGGACTACATGCCGAGATCGGCGGACTTTCGGCGACTGAAATTTTGCTGGAGCGCGAACCTGGATACCCGCATGCGTGGATCCTGTCCAATGCAACCGATAACCCCTGAATATATCTTTCGGCGCTGAGCCACGGTGCTTTTGGGCTATAATCCCTCAAAGAACGTGCCACCGCGAGACAAGCTGGCGATCGATACGGTGATGGCCGGCAGTCGCTATCTTGTGCACCGTGCGCAAGGGTCGGCTTGAACCCAGGAACGCAACGCGTGAACCTGACGAAAGCGGAGCAGACGATCCTGCTGCAGCTGGCACAGGGCAATCCCAACAAAGAAGTCGACGGTGGACGCTTTGGACATCTCCGTGCGTACCGTCCGAGACACACCGCAAGAACATCAAAACGCAAGCTCGGCATCTCGTCCACTGCGGGCTGACCGTTAATGGGCGATGGAACATGGGGGGTGTTGCAGGGAACGGGAGTCCGGCTTTAGCGCCGCAAAACCGGTTTAAACGGTACGATTTTTTTTCAAAAATTAGAAAATTTACGATTTCCGCAAACAAATGAAAAGATTTTAAGCCCTAGCGACACTTTTAGATCAAATATGCCATTGACGGCCCTTTGGCGCCGCTCATATGTTCCACGCACGCAATGAAGGGCCTTTGGCTATGAACAGATCTAGCGATTTACAGTATCGTCGTCAATTCTAAGACCACGCGCATGGGCCGGTAACGCAGACCATACCAGTCACCATGCGCCCCGTCAAAATCGGGGCTTTTTTTTGCGCACACGCACTTTTGGATAAACCACCGCCTGACGGAGCACCAAGATGACGAACGTAAGACCGAGGCGAAGATGATTGTTCAAGCCCTGATTGATCAGGGTGTCGATACCGTATTTGGCTCTCCCGGCGGCGCTGTCCCCTACCGATTTATGACGGAGGTGTTCCAACAAAACACCATCAAAACACGTGCTGGTGCCGCCAACGAAGGGCGCGGTGCATGCCGGCGAAGGCTAATGCGCGCTCGACGCGGGAAACCGGGCGTTGTGCTTTGGTGACCTTCTGCCGTGCCACCAACGCTGTACTGGTTCTGACGGACGCCTTGCTCGATTCCATTCCGCTTTGTGGTTCTGACGGGTCAGGTTCCGACCTTTATGATCGGCTCTGACGCCTTTCAGGAGGCCGACACCGTGGGGCATCACCGCCCCTGCCACCAAACACAATTGGTTGGTGAAAGAGACCGACAAACTGGGCGCTGTCCTGACGAGCATTCCACGTGGCCACCAGCGGGCGCCGGTCCGGTTTTGTGACATCCCCAAGGATGTGCAATTCGCACGGGGCAATACCCCCCAAAAGAAAACCTCGACCTCGCAATTATCAGCCGCCCCTCAAAGGCGACATGAACCGAGATCACGCAACTGGTAGAGGCCATCGAATCCGCAAGCGCCCTGTCTTTTTAATACCGGCGGCGGCGTCATCACCATCTGGCCCCGCGGCATCGCACCTGGCTTGCGCGAATTGGTCGAGGCGGCGGGCTTTCATCACCTCTAGTTGATGGGCCTTGGCAGTATCTGCGTCCGGCGACAATGGCTTGGGGATGCTGGGGATGCACGGTCTTTACCAGGCAACATGGCGAGCACGACTGCGTCTGATGATCAACGTCGGGGCGCGTTTTGAACGACGCATTACCGGCGTCCGTCGATCTGTTTCAGGCCAAAGTCGAAGAAAGCGCCCATCGACATCGACCCGTCGTCGATCAACAAGATATCCGTGGGTCGACATTCTATCGTCGGTGACGTGGCATGTGCCTGGAAGACCTGCTGAAGTCTGGAAATCCCGCGGCCGCAAAACCAACTCCGACGCGGTTGCCAAATGGTGGAAACAGTCGAGGAATGGCGCAATGTTGACTGCCTGAAGTTGAACAAAAAGGCAAGAATCCTCAAACCGCATACGCGCTCTCGCGCTTGAGGCGCTTGACCAAGGATCACGACCGTTTATATAACCAACCGAAGTCGGCCGCACCAGATGTGGGGCGGCACAATATCTGAATTTCGGAAAGACACCGAACCGCTGGATGACATCCGGTGGGCTTGGCACAATGGCTACGGCTTTTCCTGCCTCATCGGTGTGCAGATGGCCACCCCGACGCAGCTGGTAATCAACGTCGCGGGCGAAGCCGTCGTGGGCTGATGAACATGCAAGAAAATGGGCACCGCGATCAATAACGGCCTGCCGGTCAAACCGTTCATCCTGAACAATGAACGTCTGGGTATGGTAGTCCAGTGGCAGGAATTGCGCATGGCGAGCGTTATTCCCAAAAAGCTGGTTGAATCCCTGCCCGACTTTGTAAAGCTGGCAGAGGCTTTCGGGGCAAGGGTATCAAATTTGTTTCCGACCGATGATCTGGCACGGATGCCATCATGGAGATGTTGAACTACGATGGCCCCGTTATCTTTGATTGTTGGTGGAAAAACACGAAAATGTTTTCCCAATGATCCCGTCAGGTAAAGCCCCACACGACATGATGCTGGCGGTGCCGGTACGCATGGGTGTGATCGACGCCAAAGGATCGGTCTTGGTTAAGCGCGGACGGCACAAGCAAACACATCGGCGGCGGCCGCGCGCCGACATTGAATACTCTTATAAGGACACGTGTCATGTCAGCCCTAAAGATAAAAGGCGCCACAGCATTCAGCTAACAACCTGCCGTCCCAATTTTCGGAATGTTATTGCGGGCACACGCTTGCGGTTCTTGGTTGAAACGAACCCGGCGTGGCTGGCGCGTGTCATCGTGTTTTCAAGGCCGCGGTTTAAACATCGACAGCCTCACCGTGTCCAGAGTGGATCATACAGGTCACCTGAGCCGCATCACGATCGTCACCTCGGGGACACCGCAGGTCCATCGAACAGATTCAAGGCGCAACTTGGGTCGGATTGTACCGGTACATGAAGGTGAATGGACCTTAACCGTCGAAGGTCCGGTGGGTCGAACGCCGAATTGGCATGTTCAAGGTCAGCGGCAACAGGCGAAAAACGCGTCGAAGCCCTGCGTCTGGCGATATCTTTCGTGCAATGTCCGTTGACAGCACGTTGGAAACGTTCGTTTTCGAGATTACTCGGCGGCCCGAGAAAATTGATGCTTCGCCGAGCTTGAAGGCGCCCTTTAGGGCTGGTATCTGGTCCGGCGCGGACCGGTGTTCGCAGCGCTGTTCGCGGCAACTAAATGCGAGTAGGCTCCGTTATCTAGCTTAGGCCTCACAGCCTAGCTAGGTCACGTTGACGAAAGCTCTTGCGGGCAGTGTGTTTCTGGCCGGAAAGCAAAATAATGCCCAAGAGTATCCCTTACGGTCGTTGTTTGAGTGCTGCAATCAGCTTTTTCCGGCATCGATCGGCATCCGCTTTGCTTTTCACGATGGCGGGGGATTCGAACGCCTTACGGCAGCTTGGCATCCTGATAGACTTCGAATTGAACTAGGTCGCCGGATCAAAGGGTGCCTCTGTAGGCGTCTAACGCTGTTCCCGGGATCGCCGTGAAAGTAGGCGAGGTCGCCGTGACTCTTCACACCAGAAAAACGGCTTTATGGGCTTTCCGTCGGCTCCAAAGCATACTCCGTAAATTTTCCGGAACCCTCCTAAATACTTCTAGACATGAGATAATATCGCGCCATTTTTGACCTAATTGCGATTTTTTTTACGATTTCATTTGGGTGGTCCGGTCGCTGCTTATTTTGACGCTGTCACGCGTCAATTAACATCTAATAAGGGCAAATCCACTTGCCAATTATTCAAGGTTGTTGATGTTTAATTTAACTTATTCCTAACTGGACTTTTTCATGAAAGCCCAGCTGATATAAACGATTTTGGCGATAATTTAAAACAGATAATAGCAGACTCCCGTCGGTGACCTACCTCGCACATGAGCTGGCCGTCCAACGGACCAGTTAAATCGCTAACCTCTCCGGGGACAGTTTTCCCCGACCCGAACGTTCTGGCCAGAATTTGCGAGTTCTTCGGTGGTCGATGCCCGGTTCTGTTGGAACCTTTAATGACATAAAAACTGCCCCTCCGTCGTCTGGACTGATGCGTGATTTTGTAAGCGGCCGCCGCGCTGGATCTTCCCGAACCATGCTTCCCAGTGGTTCTACGCTTTTCGCGCCGAAGCTTTTCTGATCCCCGAAAATTTTGCCGTCGGGCTTTTGATGGTCTTTCGTCGCGGACGTAGAACTATGTAGAGGCTTGAAACGGCGATGGCCCATAGCGCATGCAGGGTTTGCCACTCAAATCTGAGCTTTCGGCGAATATCGTGGTGTCGTCTTGATGCAAGGAATGAGGGCATCGCAATTTCGCGTCACGGCGCGGCGCGATGACGTCATCGTTTAACTATCTTGGTCGAATTGGACATTTACACAATACCTTTTGGTCGGGTTATCAAACGCGTACCGTACCCGAAAGCGCCATCGGCTGCGCGCAACGCGTCTGGTTCTATGAGTACCCTTGCCCTCAAACCTGGCCAGCCGTGTTGAAAGTCGCCCCGTAACGGCGGGGTTATTTGCCGAGGAAGAGCTTGAGCCCTTCCATCGGCCGTCTTGCTGCGTCCCGAGTAAACGCGGTTTGAATAATGCGCGCGCTAGCCGAGCTGTGGGTCCGGCGGGCTTGGGGCCAAGTGGGTGTCTCGTGCGCAACGCTTTGGCTAATTAGCACAGCTTTTCACGTCGCTACCGCGACGGCCCGATTAGTTTGTAGCCCGCTTGGCAGCCCTGCCGCGGCCCAACCCGGCGGGATATTAAAGACGGGCAGTCGAATCAAGGCAGCGGCACCACCACCTGCCATCCAGCGTGATACGTATCCATATCACGACCCGTCGGATCTGTGTCGGTGCACTTGATTCGCGTCAAAGGGCACACGCTGGGCAGACGGCAGCACCAAGCACATCGACCTTTTTCAACAGCGCCGTCACCAGCGCGTACCAATCGGGAACCGCGTTCAGGCTGGCCCTTTTGTACTTCATGTGCGAAAACCCAAGGCCGCGTTCTACTGCTCCCACTGGGCGGCGGGTTTTAAGATGCGTACGCGTTTTCGCATTTTGGTAAAGGGGACCAAGTTCGGGCTGCTTACGGCAAAAGAGCGTAGGGGGTAATGCCAGCTTTTCCCACATGCTTCTGCATCAAAGGGCGTGGGCAGATGGGTGATTTTGTGCCCTAAAGCGCATCTTGGTCCAATGCCGCCCGACTGGTTGCGAGTCGATCCCGTCTCGTACGGAAAAAGCCCCGCCCCAATCACCGCAGCAACCGAATGTGCCGCGGATGAACCGGTGCGCCCATTTCGGGCAGGCTAGGTTCCTGGCGACAGACGCCAATGGTGATGGGGTCGTTACCGGTCATGGTATCAGCAAGGCCTTGCCAATCACGCCGAGGGTACGCGCCATCGTCCTGCCGTGCTGAGCTGAATGGCAGGAAGATATCTCCTTCGGGCTCTGCCGGAACAGTGCCCAGCTTGGACGCATACCGTAGACGTTTGTTCCAGCCGGCGGGGTTGCGCAGGCTGCCCATCATATCCTGAACCATCCCGCGAACGCTCAGCATACCGGCGCCAGTGCCGCCGCCGCCCCGCCCGATGAGCCCCAGCAGAGGCGGGACACGATTCATAGGGGTTGCGTGTGGCACCGTAGACCGGATTGAACGTATGGTGCCAAGACCGAATTCGGCGTGTTGGTCTTTGCCGATGATGATGGCCCCGCCGCACGAATACGGCTGACGAACACACTGTCCTTCTGCGCAATAGTGTCGGCAACAGAGGCGATCCTTTGCTGGTGGGCAACTTGGCATCGGAATAAGTCTTGATACGCGATGGGAATACGTGGCAGCCAGCCGGTTTCTTGGCGTTGCGTCGGCCTGTGGCGGCTCTGCCATCAGGTTCTGCCCGGGGGCGCAGCGCGACGACCTGGCGTGGACCTGCCGTTGCCGGCGTCAAATAGCGGCGCCAAGGTTGCCTCCATCAGCGGGACGGCGGTCAAGCTCCGTTCGCCAAGCGGCTTTCGGCTTGGGCCAATGCCCCCGATGTCTGGATATTTCATGCCTGTGCCCTCCGTTCGGGGTCATAAGAACGGAAGGCAGCGGGCGGGTAGATGCAAGAGGCCGTGGACGCGAATGTCGCGCGTCACCGGTATGTCCGCGCGGGCGCTGCTAGATTATGGGTCTTAGCTTTGGCGCCTCGGCACGGAATTTACCCGATACCGCAAGCGGCCAGTGCGGCCCCCATCAACCCGTCAAGAATCAACCATCCAGCACCCTTTTGTATCCGAGGTTTCATAAGTTGGTGCGCAGGTCTTTAACCATCTGATAGGGCTGCAGAACATAGGAGAACCGGATCTGGTTGCCCCAGCTGCGTCGCCTTTATTCTCGTGGGCTTTCGTTGATGCGCACGCGTTCCGACGATCGAGCTCATCTGAATAAAGCCGCGATTTCAACGCCTTCATTGCGATTGTCACGGTTTTCTGGTGCTGGCGCATTTTCTCAAGAGCTGTGACGACGATCCCCGTGGGGTAGGTGGTGGTGATCCGAACGGCAAGAATCCGTGGTGTTCACTGTGCTGGCCACCGGCACGGAAGAGCGGTAAGGTAATCGATGCGGATATCGCTGGATTGATGTCGATTTCAATATTGTCGTCGACCACCGGATATACCGACAGATGGGTTAAGGACGTGTGCCGTTTCGGCAGCGCATTTCAAAGGGGCTTGATCCGCACCAGAGGTGCACCCGGATCTCTGACTTCAGCCAACCAAAGCGTTCAAACCGCTGAATTCTTGTGGTGGGCTGATTTGATCCCGGCTTCTTCGCCCGCGCTTCGGATTGCAGCTCGACCTTATAAGCTATTTTCTCGGCCCAACGGACGTACATCGCGACAAGATATTGGGCCCAATCACAGCTTCGGTGCGCCCGCCCCTGCGTTGATCTCAAGGAAAGGTTCATTCGCGTCAGCCTCGCCGTTCACGCAAGCCTCAAGCTCTTTTTGGGGCTGCTGTTTTGGCATGGTTTTTTCAAGGAGCCTTTCTGCTTCGGAAAACCACCTCTTCGTCGCCCTCCATCTCGCCCAGTTGCGATAAGCTCGAATGTTGTCGGCCAGCTTTGCTTGATGGCCTTCGTAGGTGGCCTAGAAATGACCACGTTTGGCGGTCACGCTCAGCTTTTTGCGCTGCGTCGGGGTCATCCCACAGGTTGGGGTCTCGACGCGGCGTTGAATCCTTCCAGCCGGTAGGGCGCGTTTCGACATCAGACGCTGCGCCAACAGCTTCCAAGCGATTTGCTGATCTGGTCTGCTTGTTTTTTGTGCATCTGCGCGCATGGGTATCCTGCCTTTAAATAGGATTCGCGGCCCCGAATAGCCGGGGCCCGCGTTTCAATAGACAGCGCCGGCAACTTGGGCAAGCGCTAGGGCGGTGCCTGTGGCGTCCAAGTACAGCCGCAGACGTTTGATCGGTCCGCAAAGCTGGCCTTGGGCCCCACACGGGCTTTTTTTTAACCGGTAGAGGTCCGTAACCTCGGTGCGCCCACTGCCTGCCTCGTTCCACCAGTGCGATCGGCACCCATCCAAGCCACCGTCAAGGTGATCCCGAACAGGGGCTCTTCGCCATCACGGACATATTCCGGCCACAACATTGAGCCGAGGCACTGTCGACAGACGCGCACTCGCTGAGCGATCAATTTTGGATAAAGCGCCCACCGGGCGGCACTTCGAAGGGGCCGCGCCCATATTTCTTATGGCTCGCTCATGAAACGCTTGGAACCGGACCGCACATACGGCCCCATACGCCCACGCCCCAGCGGAGCGCGGATTGTCGAAACCGTATAGCAGCCGCCGATGTGCTGGAGAACCCAATGAACCAGACGTCTTTCGCATCATTTGTCGTACGGTCTTGCCCGCAATTGGCACCGGCAAATTCACCGCGCGCGGGCCGTCCCGCGATCACCACCGGCCCTTCATCATGGAAGGTCAGCTGATAGGCGGTAATCGGGTCATGACCCGTTTCACGGTTGAAACAATGCGCGGCCCGACACCGGGGGCAAGGGTTTTTCCAACTGGGAGTCGTTAACGATCGCTGGTCCGTTGCTTATAAACGGTGCGGCCCATCCGCGATCCTGTACACGGTCACCAAGGTCGGCCTGCACCGCCGCCGCATTTCGCGAACCATCGCATAGGCCGACACCATCTGGTAACAGCGTCGTTTCCTGCGAGCCGAGCGCGTTGGCAAGTACCGGCGCAGATTGTGTACACCCCGAACCGTTTTCGGCGTAATCGCCCCACGGTGTTAACCGACACCCTCTTGTCAAGCCGGATGGTCATCAGGTTGCGCGACTGTTCGATACCTGTCCGCAAGGGCGTGGCCGTAGAACTTGTTGACGAGTTGCGCGCCGCCACATGCCTGAAGGTGT
>Ga0163217_1037586_pt1 | contig 13080 bp, 9 predicted proteins | sample SynspAceP_FD_185933 | JGI IMG/M metagenome (GOLD analysis project Ga0163217, IMG submission 185933) | Saline lake microbial communities from Ace Lake in Antarctica - Synechococcus sp. Ace-P (PacBio error correction) | ecosystem: Environmental > Aquatic > Non-marine Saline and Alkaline > Saline ...
CAGAGAAGAGATAATAAATTAAAGAACAAAGCGTAAAGAAAAAAAGTTTTTTTTAAAACCCAAGGACAACAAAAAGGGAAAAACCTTTTTTTTAAAAAAATTTTTTTTTTTATAAAACCAATGTTTTTTTTTTCAAAAATGATCTATTATTTTTTTGTAAATAAACTCACCATTGGTAAAAAAATCCCGCATTTTCCCGGTTTTCCGGTCGAATTTCGGTTGCTACGGGCACACAGACTATTAGCCCAAAATTCCTATTCTTTGGGTCTTCTTCAGTGATTGGGTAATGAATTCATCTCTTAATAACCGGAAAGAAACCAATAAGGTTTTTTAAACAAGCTTGTCCCCAAAAAGTATATAAACGGTTTATTCCGGTAAAAGCAATTTAATGTGGTTTTTTAAGACATCAACCTAAAAAAAACAAGTAAATAATCGGATGCGGATTCATTTTTAGAACAAGAATCGTTTATTGAGTCATATAGAAATGAATGGATCCAAGAAGACGCCGGGCAAATAATTACCGCTTTCGATACAAACGCTACGGAAAAGTTTCGCAAACTGCCCAAAATGGGAAAATAGTTTTGGTATTACTCAATTCCAAAAACACTTTTCCTTACAAGTTTACGATCCACTTGAAAGCATATGAACCCCCTGTTCGATCGTAATCATAGAAAACCAGAATGATAAGCCGATTCTGAGTGCAAGCACCGGAAGTTTTTAAGTTTTAAATCCTGGTTGTACCGTAATATTTAACTTCCTGCAAGCCAGTACTTGTTGCCCTAATACTTGAAAACCTTATACGATAAAGCTTGCTTCAACCCCAAGTAGAAAATACAATCTTTGAATCGCTTCAATAGCTATATTTTTCTAACCGTAGGTATCAAAATTATCCGGGGTAGTAACTTACAACAACCGCCTTTCCGCTGCCCCAAGTCTTATGGTGTTCCGGGCTTTATAATTTTGGGGTTTCTAGCGCGCCTAAGATAAGCCTCTGTGTTGCCACATTTCAAAAGGGAATAACGATCGGAAAAATTTCAAATTTTTGCCCTAACAAAGTATAACTGCGTTTGCCACTGCTCACTTCTGGCTTCTTTGGGGATAATGCACGGAGAATATCGAGGAATACGAAACTTTATCTTTCCTCAGCGGAATAGGAAGCATTTGAGCCTGATTTCCAACCGAGTCTTTTGGGTCCATTCCGTTTAATGGTCGGCAGGGTATGATAACCGGATTGCATGGTCCAAATAGAAATATCTGTCCTTTCCAAAGGTTTGTGGGCCGTATAGGTATCTACCCCAACATCGATAGCTGGCTTCCCAATTGGTTAGTAAAAATAAAAGTGCCCACATCAATTGTGTTTAATGGCTTTCGGCATTGTGGCCCCTTTTGCGGCAATAAAACCATTCATGGGTTTCCGCTTTGTTCCCGGGCGCCCATTTATCTGTGTGTTTCGGCAGATATAAATCCCCAATTAGCGGTTCCCTTGCCAAAGCATACTTTTAATTCATACTCATCCCCAAATAAACAGGTCATTCCAATTCTAATTCTATTTAACCCTTGAAAGTACTTTCCCCCCCAAAATGCTGTTTTTGGGCCAAAAAAGCCCCAAAACTACTCATTGATGGAATCGTTAGATGCGTTTCATAGCGTAAATGTCCCGGCCGTGATTTTAGTTTGGCCGAGCATCTGCAAAATTTACAAATCTCCCCGTTTTTATAGGCCTTATAATAATATACTTTCCTATATTCTGTCAAGTCCTTCATTGTAGATATCTATTTTACCTTTGTTCCTTTAATACAACAGTTCTATAATATCGAACGCTTACCGCCCGCATGGCTTCCAGTAAGATGGACTTCTTCACAGCCCCCCCGTCATCTTTGTATATAATTATAACTCATCAACCGAGAGCATACTCTTTTGCACATTTATACTTCGGGTTATGGAATATTCCTCCAATAGTAGAATACAGTTTAAGGCATTATAGTTGCACCAAGGGTCCAATTGTTTACACTTCTCCATTGGTAATAGCCCATCCAGCCAAATCATTCTGGTTAATAAGGTTAATAATTTTTAATCAATTTCAAATCTTTTAAACCTCTTTAATACTCAAAGGATTCAACCTTATTTATTTCCTCTTCCTAGAAAATGGTGTGTCCATGCCAGGTTTAGGCCGCACTCTTGCCTAACTCCCAGGTCAATCGTAGGTTCAAGCAACATCTGGTAATCCTGCACAAGCCACCTGATTAGTCCTAAAATGGGCCGAATTGCCTCCAATAAGTTTGCTCACTGTAGTAGAAATAACCGTTAATTGATGTCCTTTAAAAATCGAACCCTTCCTTCTACCAATTCACCCATAGACCACGCTTCAAGATGCCTGACTTTTCCCTATACGGTTTCTCCATAATGGTTTCTACTTCCCGCTCTTTGGTAAATTCCAATAGTGTGAAAACGGGAATATATTCCAGTTTGTACTCCAAAAATGAACTTTCTCCTTCCTTTATGTAAGCCTCTCTCAAGGTTTTGGGGAATCTTTTCATTGCCACGATTCTTATATCTGGATAAGGTTACCCAGGATTGGTCCTTTACCACATATTTTTTAATAGGTCGTCGTAGGAATAGTTTACGCTCAATTAAGTTCTATAAACCTGGGCATTGCAATACTGTACGTTGAATAGAAAGGAATGAAAGAAATAGTACTGTTCTCATAGTAGTTTCGGTTGGTTTTTTAAGTTAGAAGAACAAATTCCATGCCAACTCTAAATCTTCTTCTGCAAGATGGAATACATAATTTAATTGTCATTGAAAAATTCTGAATTTATCGAATTTTCAACGTCGCTTAGAAATCTGTATGTGCGTTGACAAATAAAGTAAACTTCGACTTAAAGAACTACTATGTGAGTTGATCTATTTGGCTAAAATGCAAATCCAATAAAAAAGAGGATAACTATAAATATTTACCCTCCTTTCTCCACTAATACAACATCTAACTATCGTTATCCATATCTCCTAATGCCCACACTTGGTGGACCCGGGGCCATCCACTTGTATTTTTTCGTAGATTTATGTTGTCGCATATTTCGTAAATAGCCAATCCATCTATGCGCTTTTCATAATCTTTCCGGTAAAATTCAATAACTATGGTTCTAATTTTCTGGCTCCACAACTCATCTTCCAATTATTTTATTTGCAATATAAAAATAATCCCCTTGAGCATTAAAATATTTAACTAATTGAACCTAACCCGTTTATACATTTGGCGGTAAAGCTGTTCATCTAACATCTATTTTTTGGAGCAATTACAATATAGTGGCCTCTAGATTGCCGTATAATATTTGTTGTTGCAATAGTAGTAGTTCTGACCGCTATAACACTTAATAACTTTTTCTATTGGGTACCGAACCACTGAAACTACTTTCCCGCGCTTTGGAAGTTTTAATAGGTAACCTTTGTACTAGGCCACCTTTTGCTTACCGTCTTTTTGACTGTGGTGGTCTTGGTAACACTTGTGGTTCTTGAAATTTGAGTACCACGCGATTTGCCCTGAACTTGTGGTAACAAAAAGCTATTAAGACTAATGATCATAGGGCGTACTTTATAAATGTTCCAATGATTTCTAAGATTTTAAGATTCAAACTTGCTCTATACTTGACTCTATTTTGTATTAATATTTAAACGGTTATAGTGCCCTACAATAAATAAAAGCAATAGACATTTGCCGGTTTTCCTATCTATGAATAATTGGGATTTAACAGATTTTAACAGGGACAGTGCCTGTTCCCCCCACAGAAGACGAAATTTATGCCGTCATGGCTGTTTTGCTGATTTAAAGATTAAAAACAAAAAAAAAATATTCTTCCAAAAAGGTAGTGAAATTCTTCCGTTCGATGTGAAAATTATTATAAATAATGCATCAGGGGTCGATATTAATTGGTTTCCGATCGACTTTTTTAAAAACATGTTCAATAAAATAGTTTTAAAATTTGAATCTTCAGAATAAATTTGAGTTCAATCCACTTATATGTGCAAACCATCAAACTATTGTCTTCTTCATTTGCATCAAGTTCTATTTGTGTCCTATCATCTTCATATTCCCAATGGAACCCACGACCTCAGGACCAGAAGGAGGCTATAAACGGATGTATTGTGTAAAATCTGAGAAATTACCTTTGATTTTATCAGCTGAGAGGGGGAGTCTAATTATCAACAAACAATTGGGGTCTTCATGGGCAACCTCAGTTAATGAGGGGTTACCTCTACATCCACATTGTGCAATCGGTATGCCCAGCCGATGAAATAACGTTTAATTATATTAGCTTAAGTCAACGCGGCGTTTATAATCTGTTGACAAGGGTAGCACCTGGTCACCAGCAAATAATTGGTGTGACCGCTTTATCTTTCTATCTTGTTTACAAATGGTCCAGGAAATTTGACTGCAGGTAAGTTCAGATAGAAAGTTTTTAATTCGCCTGATCAAGGAGCTAGTTGGGGTTGAAAAAATAAGGGGGGGGTCTTTTTTTTTTTTTTTTTTTTAACCCCAAAACAACAGGGAAATTCATCTCTGATTTGTAAGTTTATTCAAAAAGTACCGTGGGAACGGCAGGTGGACTGTTGAGAGCGATGACAATGGGATATGGATTCAGATCTAGACATTCCTGTTTTGTCCCCCAATGGCATTCAGATCATCTGACTGAATACAATGGTGGTGGTTTTATGCCTGCAGGTGATGGTCTAATATGTTTATTTCCCAATGATTAACTAGTCTCCTGGACTTTTAATCCGCGCTTGGTGATGGTACCCACAATTAAGAAATCTAGTAAATTATGAAGGTAAGGTTTTTATGCAACCCGGCTGGCTCTGGGAAATACTATTATTCGATGATGATGGGGCTAATTGGACCTATGGTCCAAAAATACCAACCCCCAATACTTTCATTTAATGATACCTTTTATCCTAATGTACATCTTAATGTCCACCAACGAGGTTATTCTTGAATTTTTAACGAAGGTGTTACATTGGGCCATTAAACAATAATGGCAATAAAAGCCCAAGACATACGCATTACGCAAGCACCGAATACCTACATTTTGCTGCCGCTTCAGAAATGGTATTTTTCGATCTAATGAATAATGGAGTTTTCCTGGACCAAACTGTATATAGAAACAGCTAAATTAAATGCAAAGACAATCAAATGATATTGTGTTATAGCAATTAATATAATAGTTTTCCCCTTCTGTGGAATTTATGTGTCAGCGACAATGGAGATAATTGTTAAAAAACTAGAGCCCGGTTTAAATAAAGCGCTACAGCCGGATGGATTACAGCAACGGTACATGGCTGTTAGCCTTGAATGAGACGGTGTATATCTTTTCTACCGATTTGGGGAGAAACCTGGACCCTACCCAACAGTAGGGCTTAAATCCTGAAATAGGTTTAAAAACTTGCTATTCGAGAGCTAGGCCATAGTAGGCGTACGGCCCAAATGGAGAAATTATACGCTTCATCCATCTGGGACAGACCTGGGTCCAATATTTCAATTCCTGTATGGATTCTTTTATACCCAAGGAACCTTGAATTTATCGATTAAATCGCCTTTTATGCGGACTACAGCTCAGGAAGTCATGGCCAGCCGACATGATTGGGGAAAATTGGTATCGTTTTCTGACCTTGGATAATAATTCTATTCAAGATATTATTGTCATTGACAACACTATTTATGCCCGCAACCGATTTTCGGGTATATGCTAGTGAACGCCTGGAAAGGGATTCTGGTATCCCTTTACTGAAGGCACTAAAAATGAAGTATTTGAACTGAAAATTTTTATTAGAAAGATGGCATCTTATTTCGCAAAGGGACCTGCTGGTTTAAGTCTCTGGTCTCGTCAATATCGAAAATTATTGTGCCTCCCCTTGATGATGACCAATGATGGGAGTTATTAACGAGAATGACCTTTGTCCAGGCACGCCTTTTGTTTTATTCTGGGGTTCTTGAAGTGATAACAACGGCTGTGCCTGCTTCACACACTCGATGAGACAACGATGGGGTTGAACGCAATGAATATTGATACTCTGTGCCGACACCACTTGGAATCTGAAGTAGATGGCAAATGGATGGCCGCTTCACAATTGATGACATAATGAACTGGAGTAACTAATGAATTTAGACCTCTGTGCCGACACCCCTGTGGAATCTGAAGTAGATGGAATGGATGTCCGCTTCACATTGGATGACGATAATGATGGAGTAACTAATGATTTAGACCTCTGTGCCGACACCCTGTGATGCTGAAGTGGATAGCAATGGCCTGGTGCTGCTTCAAATGGATGATGATAATGATGGGGTGACCAATGAATTTGATCTCTGTGCCGACACCCGGCGGATACTGAAGTGGATGGCAAGGATGTGCCGCTCACAATTGGATGTGATAACGATGGGGTGACCAATTGATTTGATCTTTGTGCCGACACCCTCGTGATCTTGAACGTGGAATAGCAATGGCTGTGCGCTTCTCAACTTGAATGCGATAACGATGGGTGACCAATGATATTGATCTTTGTGCGACACGCTGTGGAACAATGCTGAGTGGAATAGCAATGGCTGTGGCACTTCAACCAATTGGATGCCGATAACGATTTGGGTGACCAATGACAAAGACCTTGTGCTGACACCCCTGCAGATGGAAGAAGTGGATCACAATGTGTTGTGCGCTTCTCAACTTGATGACGACAATGATGGAGTATCCAACGATCTAGATCTTTGCTCTCATACGTTACCGGCTTACGGTGAATGCTACCGGTTGTGACTTTTGAATTCTGCGAATCCATAAGGTTTTATTCCGAGACACCTACAGCCCAACAGAACAATGGCAGTAATGCAGATTAACTACTTCCCTAACTGGATATAGCTTTTGACAATTCACATTGTGGGCGAAGGTAGGGAATGAACTATTTTACAAGAATATTGAATTTGAATGGCAGCCTTAGATAGATAACCTAGCTCCCGGCAATTAATGAAAATTAAAGTTTCCAAAATACCTGCTATTTTCACGACATTGTTCGGAGCTACTATAATACGAGATCAACCAATATCTCCCGGAAAATTTGAAGGCGGACGCAAAGTCCAAAAGTGCCAAATACACTGTTTCAGGAAGTACAGAGTACATGGTTTAAATATCAATGGAATTCAAACCAAACTTCATATTATGATTCCCTTGAATGAAAAAGAGATAGTCTCACAATTTTAAAAAAATGTCCAGCGAAATAGTTATCTCTGGAAAGAGTGACTGTCAAGGAAAGGGTACCGAATACTTTACAGTAGGGGAAGAAATTTTAATCTTCCCGACATCACGTCTGGGTCAGTTCCATTTTCTGGAGAATTTTAAGGCTCCGAAATTCATATTTATAATTCAAGGCGGGCAACTTATATAACAATGAAAGGATGAATACTAGCTATGTGATAATACCCTTCCATTTGGATAATTACACTGCTGGATTGTATACTATTCATGTTTCTGACAAAAGGGGAACAAAAAGTTTTAAATTATTAAGCAATGAAAAGATTTAATTCGGGAAATTATATTCTCGTGATAAATCTACCTATGTTAGCCTTGATCAGCGGTGTTCCACATCGGGTGTACGCTAAGGACTTCATTCAGAAGAGCTCATCTTACCTGAGAAGCCCATAGGTAAATCCTTCCTGCAATGCCCGAACATGCTCGGATATAAGGAAGTAAGCAGGTTGCTACTGACAAGCGCCGTAATTTCTTATAGTTTGGTCCACGGCCAGAAAATGCCAAACTATCTGGTACAGGTTTTTTTGAAATCCGGGCGAAGTCCTATAATAGTACTGTAAGTGCAATGAAGTTGAATTGACCTTAGATAAAGGAAAAACATCATTCATGAAAGATAACCGCAAAAACAATGACGGGAAGCCCAAAGCAGCACCCTTATCATTAACTACACTGGCAGCCCATCGGCAACTTCACACCTATGCTGCCCCAGAGTCTATACCATTCTAATGGCGCCACTTCAGAACTCCGGTAATTTTCTTGGACTGGGAGCGATGAGATGGTGATCACTGACTTTATGACATTAAAGTAACCGATAGCTCAGGGAAAAAATTGTTGTTGAGTGCGGATGAAGTGGAACAACCTTGGCACCTGTTTTTGGTAAAACACCGGTGAAACTTATACAATCCAAATAACAGTAAAGATAATTTTGGAATTATTCAATTTCAACACACACCGAAAAACATCAATGATTAATCCATCACCATTTTTTATTTGGGTTCAGATTTTTTTAATCTCTTAAAAATTGTTTGGAGATTTTAATATTGGTGTTTTGCATCATACTCCCGCCTCCAACATTTTTTCCTTCTCGCTATTCGCAAAGTCAATGATAGTCTTAGATAACAGTGTTCACTTCTTCTAATATTCCATTATTGATATTTATAAGAACCCAAAATCCAACCACTTTTGCAAGTAGCCGGATTTCAATCGGGGAACATAAAAATTAACATCAACCCTGTAGTTTATCAACTCAAAAAAACTATTTATTTAAATAACTGCTCACTGCCTGTGGCACGCGCGCTAACGTGACTATTTAATTGGTTTAATGGCTGCTGAAAATCCGAACTTGAACTAAGAAAGGTATACACCAGAGGACCCTAAAGGTTGCATATCAGGTTCTACCATGTCCCATAGCTTGCTATTTTTGCTTGCATTGGCCTAACCGTTAAAAGCTTATCCCCACATCTCCTGCAACAAGGGCATCATATTGGGGCCTATAGGTTGCCATCTTCATATAGTATGCTGATCAAGTGCCATTCCGTAAGCATTTAGGTCGCGAGAAATCCAAGCTAAAAGACCCTTGCATATAACCCACTTGCAATGCCTCATTATTATCCCCATGGATCCATGATAATCTTGCCGTAAACTCGGGTTGTTGTATAGGGAAATAATTGTGAGTCATTCTTCCATAGTATCCCAATTTGAATTACGGTATTAACAGCCACTATTCTTAAGAAGGTATCGTATCAAAAACGGTCCTCTAAATTATTTTCGCCCATAGCTTCTGGAGCCGTAGTTCTACTTTGCTGCATGCAAGGCTGTGAAGACACTTTGTATATCGCTAATACATCGCCTCATCTCATTGTTTTCTTTTAACAAACACTTCTTCGGAAAGGTCCTAATGCCAAACTGGCTCCGTCTCCCTCAGGTTGTACAGATTACCATCATTATCAGGGAAAATTGGTATCGATCACCGTAATCATCTCACTTCTTTCCCACCATGAGTGTAATACTCCAAAATAGATCCGGTCCATTCAATGATCCATAAAACGTATAAAATGCTGCGTTGCGACTTGCCAACCAGCATCCCTAAAATATCCGTAGCAACCTGTTCTCCGTAACATGGATTTATTTCAATTGTAATTTTTTTTTAAACTCAATTTCTAAACCGTAAAAGCGCTGATTGTCAATTTAGAGGATATTGATCTTCAATTCATCAAAATCCAACTTAAAGGAAGCTTTAAGATGCCTCCCGACCAAGCCTTCGACTGTAAACTCGAGTTGCTTTAAAACGCACTCCAACCCTTAGCCATTTCTGCATTGTAACCAACACCTCTCCTGTACAAAATACAGGATCTCATCTACTCAACCAAAGCCTCCTCCACCAGGACCTCCAGATGGGGGACCACTCTCCACCAGGACCTCCCAACTACCCCCAAACACACCGTAAAGAAAGGTCCATATCACTAGCAAATACTCCTGCCACCTGTTCTTCGTCAATTACAATATCTATCCTATTTACAGCATCAATCCTTCAAATACTGCAGTCAAAAGTTGGGGCGGCGCGATTTACAGGGTATCATCTGTCCATCAGAAACTTCAAAATCCGTATCTTCAATAGGTCTCAACATAGGCTTCGCTCTCTAATGATCTATGCTTTCCTCTCTCCGTTGTTTTCTGCAACATCATCGGACCAAGGAAAATACAAAGCAATAGTGCATTGCTAAAAAAGAACAGTTAGGCTTACTTTTTTCATTATAAATTTCATTTATAGGTTATTTATTACCCGCTACAAAGATGTGGATTGGAAAACATGAATTTTAAGAATCAGTTTGAATAGCCACTTCTTTTAATGAAACTGGAAGATAAATCCTATGAGGAATTTAGAGGCCGTTATTGACTGTATTTAATACTTACTAACGGCAACTATTTTGCGCCAGCAATTACCTTCAGGATAAATATTGGTATCCCAGGTTCTTTGATCTTTTTGAAATGATTGACGACTTAAGATTAAAATTAAATAGACCTTAGCCTGCTCACAATTTTATTAGTAAACACTATAAGTGTGTTTTTATTTTTGAGATTCGTTATAAGCATCTGGGTTGCGCAATCAGAATAGAAACCCTTTATCGTTGTCAAAATGACTTGCCTGTTTCGGCCACGTGTTCTGTTGTCGCTAAATCGTACAAAATATCAACTCCCTTTTCTGCTGGAGACCAATGTTGAACGAAGCCCTTTGCCATTTTATGTATCTAAAACGAGACCCGGTTTACTGGTCAACAGTAATTGAATGGCTCCTGCTTTGCCAAATAAAAAACTCCACAATCGTCAACGCCAATTTACTTTGGGCGTTATGCCTCATTAACTCCTAACCCTACATTTTTCTGTAAAGCAGCTAATAATACCGGAGCTTGTGGCTGCAGAACTAAGATTTTATAATTCGGGGAGCATCAGCCTTTTTTTCATTACTGGCAATAATAGGCATCGTAAACTCGTAAGGGGCTATACTTAAAACTCGCCAACGCACATGCTACACCAATTGGCAGACCGTATCTACTTTACATTGTAAAACACCACACGCGTTGTGGATAAATTGTTCAATTTTTAGCAGCTTCTTTGCAACTTTCTTCAGCCATGGAATTCACAGCTATTAAATCAGAAAAATCAGCTAAAAAACCGAAAACATTTTCGTTTTTTTAGATCTGTCCTTATTTTCCCGTTAAAGTTGATTGCAGTTTTTTTTGCATCTCTTGCCATGAATGCAACAAAATGTCCTTCTTTGGCTAACGTCATATGCCAATCAATTACCAATTCCGTCAAGTACTTCCTGTAATGCGTATATTTTTCAAATTTTTGTTTTTTTAATGTTGAAATGAAAATATTGGTAGAACTTTTTCTGCCTATTTTCTCTAAAGCTGTTTTCTGTTTTACTTGTGGTTGGAAGCCGTAATTAAGTGCTATGTGGTTTTTTACACCGATAGATCCTCAAATAAATTAAAATACGTCTTTAAATATTGGACCCGTTTAAAACCTAAATGTATGGGGTTGGTGGCATGAAATGTATCATCTCCTGTAAATTCTACATACCAAAGGTTGCAAGAAAGGTTTATCAAAATCACTGGACTCCTTTACCAATTCCGCCATTCAGATATTCCTTATTTTTGTTGCGTAACATCCCCTGGGTAGTGACATCCATCCATCTGCCTTTTCAGTCATTCATTCCAAAAGATTGCTGACTTAAACCGCGTAATTAACATAGGAATTTAATGGTTTTAGCTTTTTGGGTAGGATATTCTATTAGCCCCTTTAAGATTTCATAGTTTTTAGTTACTAACTGTGGAAAAGCAGTCTTGAGCTTTTCTAATATAATTGAAAGGAGTCCCCTGAAACAATTCGCTTCGATTTTTCATAGTCAATTCCATAGCTTGGGTAGTTCATTCATATCTAATCTCCGCAGCCACACCTAACAATAACCTACCACTAGAATATTGGGTCCCTGTAGTTGCGGCTGATTTTTGCTACGTGTACCGACTGATGTAAAGGCAAGCAATACTAGATAACTCCCAATGCAATTTCAGTAGTTTGTCCCTTGCTAAATATCCCAAATATAAGTAAATGGTCAAAAGTCTGACCAGCATCAACCAAAAGCGGAACATTAAAAGGAAACATCTAGCAACCAAGCCGCTTTATAGCTAAGGTTTCAAGAAGTTGCACTCGTTCTACATGGTGGTGCATAGTTTGGTACGGGTCCTGATCATCAATTTTCAATAGGCACCACTACTCCAATGCCTTCATTTCATCAGGTTTAAATAGGCTGTTATATGGCCTTTAATTTTATGGGTTCGAATTAACTTTCATGTTAAAGTGTCTTAGCTAAGCAAAGAATAACAAATAATGTTTTTCTCATTAAATTCCTCCATCTCATTGGCTGTTTTTGTAAATAATTCAGGAAGCTCTTTTTTTTTAGAAACCCCCCAACCCCCCCCAATCTTGGGGGACGTCAGGAAACGTGAAATCTAAATCCACCGTTTCCCCAAGCCAGACTCAAATGAGTATGTTTTCTGGAACCATCTATTACCTTCGCCGGACGAAACAAATTACAAAACTTCCTTCTTTGCCGTCTATAATCGTTTTGATTTTCACCTTAACCAAGACATGAATAGGTATCTGCTCATTTGGATGTTTGGTGCGCACGGAATATGTGCATCCTTTTTCCAAATTGAAAAATGGTCCATTTTGACCTTTCTGTCCGTGAACACCAATTTACGCTGAATACCGTCGCATAGTTGCTGATGTCCTTTCAATCAAAATTGAAATGTTGCACTTTTGAGGTAGTCCACAGAATCATCGTATTTACCTGTGCATTAGCCCGTAGTACAAGTTATTATGCTGCTATAGGCCAATATTTTAAGTGTATTTTTTCCATTTTCTTATAAATTATTTGACTCATTGAGTCTAAAATCCTCCAAAACAATTTTTAACCTTTACTTTTTCCTGGTTTCCAAAAGCATGGCTTTACGCATATTCCTCTGCGTTAATGGTTTCCAAAGTTTCTCCACCAAAGTGGTTTTAAATTGTCCCTTGTCTATCAATTTAGAACCTCATTTAAGATGTTGTCCTGTTCGATCATATCATCCGTCTGACATAGGCGTGTAAACATAAAATTCCGATATGTGTAGACACAGCTTTACTTTTAAAGGGCATCACATTAAAACACTTTGGATCATCAATAAACCGAATTACCTTGTGGTTTTTATCAACTTTTACCAATCTCCTCCGCATGTTGCCTCTTCGG
>Ga0163217_1078128_pt1 | contig 13079 bp, 14 predicted proteins | sample SynspAceP_FD_185933 | JGI IMG/M metagenome (GOLD analysis project Ga0163217, IMG submission 185933) | Saline lake microbial communities from Ace Lake in Antarctica - Synechococcus sp. Ace-P (PacBio error correction) | ecosystem: Environmental > Aquatic > Non-marine Saline and Alkaline > Saline ...
ATCGGGGTGAGCGCCTTGGGAGAATGCAATATTTGGAAAGTTTCGGGGCGAACATTCTGTCGTCTCGGGTTTTGTTTTTGTTGCTTGTTCGGGGCTTTCGTTTTTGGGTCTTGTTGGTTGGGTTTATTTTTGTCATTTTAGCGATGTTCCGGGTCATTTATTATTAGTGGAGGTGGGGGGGGGTCTTCTGGTTTGTTTGATTTATTTATTTCTGCGGTTCGGTTCTTTGCCTGCATTGCATTGGTTGATGCGGGTTGCTGTATTTGTCGAGTCGGAGTGGCCTGCGTTTATTTTATCTTTCTGTTTTGCGCTACGTTGTTGTTGGTGCTGGCGGCGCGGTGGGGTTTGCTTGGTCCGGTGGCTGGTTGCGGTTTCTTCTACCTTGGTTATGCTGGGGTTTTTTTTTCGGATTGATGGGTGGTTGGTCCGGCTTTTGGTTTTTGTTTGTCGCGTTCTCGGCGTGATGCGGGTTTTGGGCGTTTGGGTTTTGTGCTGCGTTCTTTAGTGTTCGCTTGTTTCGAGCGTCTTCCCGTCGTTTTCTTGCGGGAGTGTGGCCCTTTTGGTCGTTTCTCTTTTTCGTTTTTGTTTTCGGTTTTTTCGTCGCCGGGGTGTTCGTTGATGCGTTTTGTTCGTGGGTTTGCGTTTTTTCTTGTTGGTGCTGTGCAGCTGCTCGATGTTGGCTGTTATCCTTGTACCTCGAGTGTACTTTTGGTTGTAGTGCTTCTTGCGTTTCCGGTGGTCTTTTACTTTTCTCCTGTTTTATTTTTTGGGCGGGCTGTTTGTCTCTGGTATGAAGACGCCGCTGGCTTATGTTGCGTTTGTACGTGTGGTGGGACATTTGGTTTAGCCGCTTTTCGCCGTGTCCGGCGGCGCTGTATTTCGGTCTTTGATTGACGTTGGCCTGAATGCTTTGGGGTTTGCACTAGTGCTTGTGCTTTATTTGTTTTCTTCTGGGTTCGGCCCGCGAGCTTGCTGTGCCTGGGGGTCTTTTTTCTGTTGTTGGTCTTGAGTTTTTGCGGTCGGCGTCGTTTTTCTTCCTTTTTGGGGACTTCGCGTTTCAGTGTGTGGCCGGGGCTGCTCCGGTTTGTTTGGGTTCCTCCGCGCTTCTTGATTGTGGTTACGGTGCCTCCGCACGTGTCTTTTGTCTTGCCCTCCGCGCCCACCCGTGCTGCCGTTAGTGGTGTGGCATGTGGTTTCGCTCCTGGTCGCATCATTTCCTCTAGGTCTGTCGTAGCGCGGTTTAGTGCCTGGCGCTCGAGTTCCGTGCTGGCCGTTGGACCTGGCGGTGGCTTCCGCCCTGCTCGTGCTTTCCGGTCTCGGTCACTTTGGCCTCTCTGTGATCCGGCCATGACCGTAGTTTTTACGCGGCCTCTCTTTGGTTCGCCTCTGAGGTTTTGTCCAGCGCACTATGGCTATTCCTTCGGTACAGCTTTCTTCCCCTTGCCCTCGTTGTTTTGCATGCCCCCTGTATATCTTCTTTTCAGTTCTTCCTCAGCCTCAGGTTCCTGCCTGCCTATAATCTACGTGAAATCCTTTGGTTAGTAGGGGCAAATTGTTCTGCATGGGCGTTCACTTCTATCCTGTCGGCCACTCCGCCAGTTGCTTTTACCTCATTCATTCCTCTTGGTCATCCGCCTTCTGGTTCGGTCACGCCCTCCATGCCTTTTTTATTGGCGCCACCCGGTCCTTTTAACTGCTTCCTGTGGTGTGGCATGTCCCCGGCGGTTCGCGGCTTGATTTTTCGCCCCCCACATAGCCGCGCCTGCTTCCCCCCCGGACGCTGTGTCGCTCATCGAGATGGTCAGCCTCCTGTTTTCGGTCCTGATTTGCTTAACGTCTTTTCCCCTTTTAGAGACGCTGCCCTCTTGCGCTGCGCGCCTGCTTTGGTCTCTCTCGTTTCTGCAGCTGCTTTGTGCTCCCCTCGTTTGGCTTCGTCTCACCTTTGCTTTTATCCAGCCACCTTCCGGTCAGGTCGTGGCGCCAGCTTTTCGTTTCCCTGTCTTCTCTCCTGCTTCAGTGCCCGTGTTGGTTTGTGCCGTTCTGATCTGCCCGTCGCGTTGCTCGACCTCCGTCGACTCGCGGCTACACCGTTCCCTGCACCACCTTTCTGCTGGTGTCTTGGACTCAACCTCGGCGTCAGGCCCCCTGGTTTTCTTGATTTTTCACCCTCACCCCAGGTCTTGGCGGACCTTCGTGCCCTCCTTCAGTGTTACACCATTGCTCGTGGCTGCCGTGCCCTTCGCTCCACGCTGCTTTTGCTACTGCAGCGTTTCAGCCTTCTGCCGTGGGTTGATTCTCGCCTTAATGCTTTTCTACTCCTCCTCTACATCCCCTCCGTTGAGTAAACGTCATCTCCTTGGTACCGCTGACTTCCGCTCCGGGGGTCACTCCTTCTTCTCCGCCTTGCTTGGGCTCCCTTCGGGCATCAGCCTTGCGCGGATTCCCCTCTTCCTTTTTCTTCCATCGCTTCCTTCTTCTCATTCGCGGCGCTGACCGGCTCCGACTTGTCCCCCGGTGTGCTTCTTGGCTTGTCCCACCTTGGCTTTCACGCTCGCTCGTGCTCCCCTCCTGTCCTGCTGCTCAGTTCTCAGTGTTTTCTCTCAACCTCCCGCTTCGGTATTGCTTGTTCAGCCATCTCCTCACTACGTGCTTGCCACTTCTCTTCTCCTCTTTTCTCCTCTTGGTCATCTGCCGTCCGACTCTTCGTTGGGTTTTGCTCATCCGGTCAGGCTAATTCCTTAATCATGCTGCTCGTCTTCGGCGGGCTCGCAACTCCCTGTGCGTCATACCCCTCGTAACATGCCCTCTCCTGGCCGCCGTTGGCTTCCCTCTGGCTTCCTGCCATTCCCACTTTCAGGTCTCCGGCGTGTCTCCCTTTTCTCTGGACTGGTCCACTTAGCGCGTACGATCCTCTTGCCGACCCTCGCGCGCGCCTCCCCTGGCCCTTTAACCCATTCTCACTGTGGCGCAAGGCTCTCGTCCCCTTGCTCCATCGGCCTCTCGGTCTGTACGCGCGGTGACCCTGGCTTCATTGTTGCCATCCCATCTGGTCCTTCCTCGGTGGGCGCGTATCCTTCGCCCGAAGCCTCCTTTCATTCGCGCTGCTCATCGGCTTCTTCCCCTTCCCCTTACATCCGCGTTCCTCGGACTCGGCGTATACTACTTCTCAGTCGTAACATGCTTTGGATTGCCCCTTCCGTTCCACTTTGGCAGTACTTCGCTCTTATTTTCCGTCGCTGTTTGGCCTGTATACGTTTCACTCTATGCCTCCGCCTAGGGGAGGTGACCTCCCTCTAGCTCTGCTCCCGCTCTCCCTCTGGCTCACACCGCTTCGGTAGTTGAGCCTTCTGGCCGCTTTGCTCCCGGTGCGCTTCTCTCTCTCCCCCCCGGCGGAGGCAGGCCAAGCGGCTGGCTGTCCTCTTTTCTTCGCATTTCCGCTCCTGCCATACCTCCGCGCGCTTTTGCTCCGGTGGCTTGGTCGCCTCCGCTCTCTGGATTTCCCTCGAATTTCGGATCCTCGTGCGACCGACCTCTTTCCAATGCCTCGTCTTGTCCCCGCCTCCACTCCTGCACTGCGTCATCTGCAGTGGTGCACCCTTCTTTCCTCTCTCGCTACGGCACTCCCGGCTCGTTACCGATATGGCCTTGATTGTAAGGTGGCCCTTGGTGGTAACTCCCAGCCTCTGCCGCGCTTTAGGCTTGGACTGCGTTTTTACGGCGTCGAAGTCGCCTGACGCTGGCTGTGGATGTGCGATACACATGTTCCGTGGGTTACCCGTCGCCCGCGGCTGGTCCTCTGGACGCTCCTCGATGTCCGCAATCCTCGCTCAGGCGCTTATTATCCGGGCTGTTTCTTTCGAGTCTTCGCGTGTGTCCGCTTCCTTGCTCGCTCCCAGGTTTTGCTATCCGCTTGCATGGCGCCCGCCTGAATTCGCTGTTGTAGACTTGGCCGTCGCCCGACATTGCCGCCCTTTCTGCCCTGGCTTTGGTCTCATAGATAAATTTATAATTTTGAGCCCTTGCTCCGTTTAGAACTTCCACTAGCAACAGCTCGGCCGCTGCTTCCGTCCAGGATTCTCCTTACTCTGGTGCTCCTCCACCGCCCGGCGTTTGCGTTCGTCTGCTACTGCATGCTCACTCCCACGGCGCCTGGATCCCGCTTCGGGCTCCACCTAATGGTTCTAGGTCTGCGCACACGGTCCCACTCCGGTGGCTTTTTAGCGCACACCACTGGGGCCCTGTGAGCCGAGCCTGGATATTACTCCCGATTCCGCTTCCATCGATCAGTGGTGTCCTCGTCCACACTTCTGGACATCGCACGCTCTCCGCCTCTAGCCGGACTTCGGTCAGCCTGCTGTCGCTGCGCCCGTTCGCTGGGGTCCTTTGGGTCCACTGCTTTCGCTGCGTGCGCGCGACCATGCTTGCGCCGTCTTTCCCTTATTCTTCTGGCCTGGTCTCACCGTCGCGGTCTCCCCTTTTGTGGCTCGTTATGATATCTCCTCCCCGGCGCTACTCCCCGCTCCTTGGCTACGCTCCGCTCCCGCGGCTTTGGCTGCTTCCTGTGTCCTGTCCGCTCGTCCATTGTCGTCCTGCACTGTTTGGCCCTCCTTCTCCCGCCCTTTGGTTATGGCCCACCGCGTCCATTTGTGTCCCGTACTGGCCGCTGTTTTGCTGCCTGCCCCCCCGCCGTGGTGGTCGTTTTGCCTTTGGCCTGCTTTCGACAGCGGCTCGCTCGCCCTCGCTTGCATTTCCCGCCTTGCCCCCCTCCACTTCCCGTTCCCCTCGTCTTGGCGCTGGTCACGCCCCCCTCTTCGCCCCTCCTTCCGGAGGTTTTTGGCTGGCGACCTCCCATTGCTGCTGCCTCCCCTCTCGTGGCCTCCATGCTCTGGCTCGCGCCCGCGGCGGTTCCCAATTCCGTTCGGGCTCTGCGCAGCGGTATCTCCGTTTGCCCGCGGAGCCCCAGTCGGCCCGGCGGGTGCCCTGGTGCGCTACCGCTCCTTGTTGGCTGCCTTCGCGCTCTTTGCTGATCCCTTCCGCCTTCTTTCGACTTCTGTGCCTTCCCCCGGCTCTTCACACGTCGCCTGGTGCTTCCTGCTGGCGCCTGCGCTTGTGCTTCGCACTTCTCCTCGTGACTTCGCGCGGCTTCTTATGCTACGCCCTTTCTGACGTTGGTTTCTCCTTTTATGCGACTTGCTCCCCTCCTCCCTTATCTTGTTTCTTTTCACTGCTTTTCTGGGGCCCCTCCCCGGTGTTTTGTCGTCTGGGTTGGGCCTCCCGCCTCATTAGTCCATGGCGCCTGCTTGACACACCTCCTTTCCTCCTATCGGCTTTTGCCCCCGTATCGCAGCCGGATTGAGACACATGTGTTCGGGCCCTTATGGGGCTTTGCCCCCCTTTCCCTTAATTCCTTTCGGTCGCTGTCTCCCCAATGTTCGAGGGAGCTTCTGCACGCCGCTTTATGTGATTGCTGCTTTATCCCGTCCCCGCACTCTCCGCCTTGGTCTTCGCCTGCCTCAGCCGTTTAGCTTTGTGCTTTCTGCGGCTCCCATTCCATCTAATCCTTTGCTCTCACCCTCTTTTCCCTCCCCCCTCTTCGCACTCTTGGGCTGCCTTTGCCTTTGCGGCGGTGCAAGCGATTTCGGGGCGCTCGGTTTTTCCTTGCTCTGCGTAGTCACCACGGCCCTGCGCCCGTCTCCGTACTTCCTTCTCTACTTCCCCCCATCTCTCCGGCGCGCTTGAGACGGCGCTTGCCGGATCCACCCGTCATTGCCTCCCCCTTCGCCACCGGGATTTTTCATCCTCCTTCAAGCGGACGGAAGGATTCCTTGCAGCCATGCTTTTGTGCCGCCGCCTCTTCACCCCGGGTCGCGCTAACTCCGTTCTCACCCCCGGTCCAGCCGGCCTGTATTTCACTCACTCGCTTGCTTATTTTCCTGCGAGTCTCTGGCGCTTCCCCGCTTTGAGTCCTTCCTTTACGACGTCGTTGCCCTTCTTGCTTCGTTCTCTAGAGCTCCCCACTCCGCGTCTCTCTGCTGCGCCTTGCACCCCTCTTTTGCCCAATGGGCTGCACGGGGTGTCACCTGGCGTCTCCTTTTTCTATTTTCGCGGTGCTCTTGTCTCTTACCCACACCGTCCTGCGTTCAACACGAGCTCCTTCTGTCTCTCGCGCTGGTTCTGTACTTTGAGTCCTCGCCCTCACCCCTCGGCTTTGAGTCTTATGTCCGCGCCTGGCCCGCATCTTCAATTTTGTGCTCGTGACTTGCCGCTGCTTTTTGGACGTGCTCGCAGACCCCCGCATCGACGCTCCTCCCAAGGGCCTCCCTGGCCGCGTCTCCTGCCTGCTCCGCAAGTTTTTGCGTCGTGTACTCCAGCTGCGGCTTCTTGGCTATTTGAGGCAGATTTTGACCTTCTCCTCCCCATATTTCCCTGACGTATATCGCACTCCCGCTGAGCTGTGGGCCGCTTTTTCGGATCATTACTACCTTCCACTCCCCTTAGGCGCTGTTGGGTGGTTTTTGTTGCCCTTTGCCGTTTCCGGTTTACCTCCTTCCTAACATTCTGCCTACGACTTCTTCGTCGCTTTTGCCTCTTTTTCGGCCGCCGCATTTTGCTCGCTTCACTCTTCATTCCCAATTTCTGCCCTCCTCCCGCTTCCCTGGGCCAGCCGCCTTGCCGCCCTACGACTACCGGCCCTTTCGCTTTTCGGCACTCCGCTGAGCTCGATCCATCGGGCTGCTGGTCGACCGTGCCTTTTATTTTTAACTGCATTCCGCCGCCCTCCTGCTGCGCATTCATCCTTACGCTGGGCGCTTATCCCCATCCTCCCTCCCGGTCTAGATTGCCAGTTTTGATCCGTTCTTTTTGCCACGGCTGCTCCCGTTTTCCTGTAGGCCGCCTTCCTACGATCGGATTGCTTTGGTGCCCCGTCTCCGTCTTTTGCTCGAATGGTGCCCGCTCCCTGCAGACGGCTGGTCGCTCGTGCGCCATCGCTCGGCTTGAGCACCACTTACCTCCCTTATGGGTTCATTCTATCCCCCCCCCGCGGCGGCGGAACGGCGGCTCCCCTTTTCGGCAGTTTGGGCCATTCTTGCATGCTCTCACGGCAGAGATTTCACCGCTCTTAATTCAGTTAGCTTGCCTCTTTCGCGCCACGCTTTCTAGGTTTTTCCCCCCCCGTCTTGCTCTGGCTGCGGTTTATCCTCTCTTTCGTCATTACTCCCTTGCGGCGCTCGTTCACCCGCCCTGGTTCTCCTCTCTTCCCGTGGGGGTGACGAGCGGAGGGGGCGCATAATCCGAGCTCCTTATTTGCCTCTCCTCCTTCGTTTCTGGGCTTCGGTTACCTTGCCCTGCTTCTCCCCGCCATTTTCCGGCATTGATCGAGCGGGTTCGACTGTCTTCTCGCGTGGACGTGCTGCGGCTTTTTTTTTTCCCTTTCTGCTTTTCCCCGTGGCTCGTTTGACGTGCTGCCGGCGGTCATGCGTCGGTTTTGAGCCTGCTGCTCACACACGGTGCTGTTTCCGACCGGCATTATCTCCATTCTCCTCTGGTTCTGCCTGCAGGAGTTCCTTTTTTTTTCCCGGCCTTTCCCGGTGTTCCCTCCCCCCCCCGGCCTCTTTGGTTGTCCTTTCGCTACTTGTCCGCACCGCTTTCCCACCATCCAGGCGTGATGCGGGCTTTTCTGGGCCAGTTGCACACGATTTTTCTGTGCGTCTTCCTCCTTACACCACTCCGTACCGCGCTTCGCTTGCTTTCGCGAATCTCCTTTGCGCCTCGTTTCTTTGGCCGGCTTGCGCCTTACTTTGGTTTATTCTTCTCTTGATGTTTTGTCTTTTCGAGCTTCTTATCACACTCCGCGCGTCCGCTCCACAAGCTTGCTGCGTTTCTATTCCTGCGCCCGCTACTCTGCGCTTTTTCCTTGCTTGGTCGATGCCCCTCGCCCGCTCGAATCGCTCCTTCGCGCTGGTTCCCTCCTTGTTCTGGTTTGTTTCAATCGGTCTCCTACGCTGGAGCCTCTCTTGGTTTCTCCGGTGGCAGTCCCTTCTCCTTTTCCACTCGTTTTTTTTTCCATTGCGCCGCCGCCGCGCTGTCCCTTGGCTCAAATTGGTCTGGGCTGCTTCTCGCTTCCGCGTTTCCGGCCTCGTCCAATGATCGTGCCCTCTGGTCCTGCTAGCTTCTCGTCCGTCCGTACGCCCGGGCGCTGTTTTACTCACCGGTCTTTTGCCTGTTGCGCCTGGCTGTCTCCCGCAGGTTTTGGCACTCGTGCTTTTGCTTTCCCCCCCTTCTTTTCTGACTGCCTCCTCGGCCGCTTTGCCTGCTTGCTGGACCGGAGTCCTTTTTTACTGAATGTTGCGTCCTTGCGTTTGTTGGGCTTTTGCGGCACCTCACGTGCTTTCCTCGTTCTTCTGTTTTGGGGGGGCTCTTGCGCCTTTCCGTGTGTAGCCGGGGCTGTCCGGTCCTGTTTTTGGGTCGGTTCCCTTACCTTCGCTACGGGTCCGCATGCTCTCCTCCTCCCGCCTTGCACTGCCCACAAGCTGCTGCTCGCTGTGCTGCGCCTTGGTTTAGCTCACCCTGCTCGCTTTTTCTCCTCAGCTCCCTGTTCGCACGGTCTTCGTGCATGGGCCTCCCCGTTGTCGTGCGTTGGGATTGCAGGTGTCCCTAGCTCCTCAATCGGCTACGGCTCCGTCCCGTTGGCTCTTCGCTGTCGGCGTGCGTGTTTCCTCCGCCAGCCCCATTCCGCTACTTTGGGCTTCGCTACTGGTTTTGCTCCACGCGATGGACATTTTTTCGGTCCTATACTTTCCCATTGAACCTCAGTAATGTTTTTGCTGCGTACCCCCATGACTCCCCCTTTTTTTCGTTTTTCCTACGCCTCGGTATTACCGCCACTTCTCCACGCTTTGGCTCGTTTCTGCATGGGGCGTTTATCTAATCTCCTCAGCTCCCCGCCCCTCGCACGTTGGTTTCTCACTACTTCTTCCTTGGTCCTCCGCTTGCAGTCGCCGTCCTAGCTCATGCTTTCCCTTCTAATTGGCGCCCCTCCGGTCTTTTCTGCTTCTGTGGTCGTGCATGTCCCGGCCGGTCTCCGCCGGCTTGCTTTTTACTCCGCCTCGGGCGCCTGCCATTCCGCCACGCCGGAAAGCTTGTTCGGTCTCGCGTGGTCCGCTCTGTTCCGGGTACTTTTTGCTCGTTTCCCCTTTTGAGCTGCCCTCTTGCGAGCTCGGCACTGCTTTGCTCTCCTCGTTGTGTGCTCAGCTGTCATCTGTTGCTCCTCGTTTGGCTTTCAGTCATCCTTTGCTTTTCTCCCGCCCACCTTCGGTCACGGTAGTGGGGCGCTTTTTTGTTTCCTCTCCTCCTGCGTTTCGGCTTGGCGTGTTGGTTTTGGCCCAGTTTGTCTGGCGCGGGTTTCCCCTCCGTCGCTAGGGCCACCGTCACTCGCCCACCCTTTCTGGCTGTGCTTTGCTCCCTCGCCCCGTACGGGCCCACCTGTTTCTTTGTTTTTCCTCCCCCAGGTCTTGGCGGCCTTAGTCCATCCGTGTGCGGGCCTTCCCTTGCCTAGGGCTGACGTGCATTCGCTTCCCACGCTGCTTTTTGCTCTGCGCCGTTTAGCCCTTCTGCGTGGTTGTTCTCGCCTTTGCTTTGCTCCGCTCCTCTCATCCCCCCTCATTTGGTCGTAACGCCTCTACCTTGGTCCGCTGGCATTCCCTCCGGGGTCTTACTTTTCGCTGCTTCGGCTCCTTTCGCCTCGCCTTGCAGCCCCCGGTTCCCTCTTCCTTTTTCTCCTCGCCGCCTTCTTCTTTGGGCAGCTTGCCGCCATTTCCTTGTCCCCGGTGTTGCATTTGGTGTCCCCTTGATTTCTGCCTCGGCCTCGGTGTCGCTCCTGTCTGCTGCATCGTTTCCTCCGTGTTTCTCTCCCATCGCGTTTAGGCTTGCTTGTTCCGCACTCTCCCTCCCTCGGTGCACTTGCCCTTCTCCTTTCCTCTTTTAATCATCCTTCGCTTCATGCGTACGCTCTCGTTTGCGGTTGCGTATCTCCGGGGCTCGGGTCTCCTTACTGCCGCTCGTCTTTGGCCTGCGGGTTGCTCCCTTGTGCGCTCCGGGCCCTCGTCTGCCCCTTCCTGGGGCCGCCAGTTGCTTCCTCTGGCTCTGCCTTCCCTTTAGGCTCGGCGTGTCTCCTTTTCCTCTGGCTTGGTCCTTGCGCGAATCCGTAATTTGCGCCTCGCGCGGCGCTCGCACCTGCCTTTTTCCAATCTCTCCCTGTGCGAGGCTTTTGTTACCTTGTCTGCGGCCCGCCTTGGTCGCGCGTGGCCCTGGCTTTCTGTTGCCTCCTCCGGTCTTCCTTACCGGGGCGCGTCTCCTCGCCGCTCTTACTCCGCTGCTTTCACTCGGTTGCTTCCCCACTTTCCACTTCCTCTGCCGCCTTCTGGCTCGGTTCTCTCTCTCAGCTAGTCCCTGATTGTTCGCCCTTCCGATCGCGCCTTCAGGTTCTTTTTCCCGCCGCTGTTGATACTCGTTCGTTCCCTCTTGAATCCCGCTCTGGGCGGTGCCTCATCTCGCTGCTGCCTCCCCTATCCGTTCTTGGCTCCCGCTCTCAGCGTGTGCCTTCGTCGGCAGCTGCATCACGCGTGGCTCTCTCTCTCCCCACCCGGCGGCGGCGGCCGCCGCGAGCTCGGGTCTCTTTTTCGCTTCCGATCTGCTCTCGCGCTGCTTTGCTGCGGCCTGGTTGGTACGCTCCGCTCTCTGGTTCCTCCTCCTTTCGGCGTCTGTGCACCCGCTCCATTTCCGCCCTCGTTTGTCAGCAGTCCTCTGCCGTGCGTCTCTGCGTGGTGTCGCCTCTTTCCTCTCTCGCTCGCGGCTCCCGCGCCTCGTGGCACTTGTTGACGGTGGCTTGGTGGCACTCCGCCTCTGCGCGCTGGATTTAAGGTGCGTTTCGCGTCACGCTCGGCCCCTGCAGCGTGCGGACTGCTGGCTGTGCGACTCCCTGTCATCCCGTGGGTCCCGCTTCGCCCCCGCGGCTTGGTCCTTGGCGCCCGTGTCTGCGCATCCTCGCCCGGGCGTTTTCCCGGGCCTGGTTTCTTTAGGCTTCTCCGCGTGGGTCGCTTCCTTGCCTCGCTCCCGGTTTGCCTCCTCGCCCCTCTGCCTGGCGCCCGCCTGCTCTCGACTGTTGGCACTTGGCGTTCGCCGCTTTGAAGCCTTTCTTGCCCCTGCGCTTGCTCTCTTGGCTTCGCTCCCAGTTTATGCTCTCTGGTGCGCGGCGCTCTTTCCGTACTGGATTACTCTTTTTCGTGACTGTCTCCACCGCCGCGGCGTTTGCTTCGTACTGCTTGCTGCTACCTGGGCCTGGCTTCCGTGGCACTCCCTTAAATGGTTCTGGCTATGCTGCCCACGGTCCACTTCAGCGCGGCTTTTTTCGTGCCCCTGGCGGCCCTTGCGCGGCCTGTTTCTCCCGATTCGCTTCTGACTAGGGTGTCCTCCGTCCCCCCTTGGGCTATGGCGCTTCGCTCCTGCGGCTTGTCCGCAATGTGTCGCTGCGCACCGTCCGCTGGGCACTTTGTGGCTCTGCCTTCGCCTGGTGCGCCTGGGCCCGCGCTTGCGCCGTCTTCCGCCCTTCTTCTCCTGCCTCGGTCCCCTCGGGCTACTCCCCCCCTTTTGGTGGAGTTTCGCTTTCTGCTTCTCCTCCCCGGCCGCTCTCCCCCGCTCTTTGGCTCCGCTTCAGGCTCCGCGCTTTGGTGCTTTCTCTGTTATGTCCGCTGCTCCCTTGCGTCCTGCTGGTTGGCGCCTCACTTCCTCCCGCCTTTTGGTTCTGGCCCCGCGCACCCTTTGTGTCGTCTGGCCGCTGTTTCTGTCCCTCGCACAGCGCCCGTGTGTCGATTGTGCCCTTTTGGCCTGCTATTTCCGCGGCGGTGCGCACCTCGCTTGCCTTTCCGCACTTGCCCCCCTCCTTCCCCTTACCCTCGTTTGGCCGAGGTCCCCCATTCTTGCGCGCGCCTCCCGGCCGGGTTTGGCTGGCGCTCCTTGTGCTGCTCCAACTCGTGGATCCCTGCTCTGCTGCCGCCCCGCGGCGGTTCCCTTCAGTTCGGGCTCTCGCCGCGGTCAATCTCCCCCGGTTTGACCGCCGGCCGCCCCCGTCGGCGGCGGGCTGCCATCGCAGGCGTCGCGCTTCTTGTTGGGGCTGCTTTCGCGCTTTTGGCTGCTCCTTCCGACTTTCTTCGCCTTCCTGTGCCCTTCCCCGGCCTACTTACCGTTGCTTGGTGCTCCCTCGGATGGACCGCATGCCGTGGTGACTTCGCCTTTCTCCTTGAATTCCCGGCCTTCTTATTGCTAACGCCACTTCCGCGTTGGTTTCTCCTTTCTGCGCCATTGCCTCCTCCCTCTCCTCTTTATACTTGTTTTCTTTCCTTGCACTTTTTCTGGCCGTCCGCTCCGGTGGTTTTTGTTGTCTTGGGTTTTGGGGCTCCCCCCGCCTCTGTCACTGGACGACGCTTGCCTCCCTATCCTTCGGCTTTTGCATCCCCTCGTGCGCCCCCGGTGGGCTGTGTTCGGGCTGATGCCCTCCTCCTACCGATCGCTCGATAATCCCCTGTCTTCGGCGTTCTGCCCGCGACTTTTCGTGATTGCTGACTTTTCTCCCGCTCTCCGCCTCTACGCACTTGGTCTTCGTCCTGACCCTCAGCCCGTTCCGCCTACATTGGTGATTTCTGCGCACTTTCTCTCCATTGGACTGCTACCTCTTCTCCTCGCTCTCCGTCCTCTTGGCGCTGCCTTGCCTTTGCGGGTGCGGTTTCGGGGGCCTCGGTCCTTTTTTTTTTTTACTTGAACTCTGTCCTCCCCCCGGACCTGCCGCCCGTCTCCCCGTTTCTTCTCTACCTTCCCCCATTCGGCCGCGCTGCCGGCCGCTTGCCGTCCCCTTCGCTTGCCTCCTCCGACCGGGGCACTCTCTTTTCCTCTCTTCCGCGCGCGCAGCTTCCTCTTTGACGCCCGCCTTTGTCCATACGCTGACCTCTTTCCCCGGGGTCGCGCTCTCCGTCTCCCGCCGGTCCCCGGCTGCTGTTTTTATACATCGCCTGCTTTTCCTCCGTCTG
>Ga0163217_1118643_pt1 | contig 13079 bp, 22 predicted proteins | sample SynspAceP_FD_185933 | JGI IMG/M metagenome (GOLD analysis project Ga0163217, IMG submission 185933) | Saline lake microbial communities from Ace Lake in Antarctica - Synechococcus sp. Ace-P (PacBio error correction) | ecosystem: Environmental > Aquatic > Non-marine Saline and Alkaline > Saline ...
AAAAAAAAAAAAGAAAGAAGGGGAATTTTGGGGCCGCCCGGGATCGCCCCTGCCCCCCGGCCCTCGATCAATGGCCCCCTGTTTCATGGGGCCAAACCCCTTCGACTCGGCTGCGCGGGACTGGGGCCACGCCCGCGAATTACGTTGGAAAGGATGCCAAAAAGTGCGGATGCTGCAGCAAGGACCACCCCGGAGGATTTAAACCGTGAATTCCGCCCACGGCCGCTCAGGAGAGCGTGGCGGCCGTTTTCATTGAGCTCTGTGCCCCTGAAGCTGGGCCTTGGGGTGGCAAATCGACTGGCGGGGTTGGAAAGCCTGGGCGAAAAAACCGGCACCGCGCCGATAGCGTGCCCCAGGTGGGTGCGCATCGACCAGCGCTATTTCCCGTCCAGCCGGAGTGGAAACTCTGCTGGGCGTCCCACTAAAGGCCCGCGAAAAGGCTGGGTTGGACGCCCCACCTAACCACCCTGGAGGAGCTGGTGGGCGGAGATGGTTGAAGCCGATCGGCAGGATGCCCGCCAAGGAACCACGCTCCGCCGTGAAGGTTTCACGGTGGTGGGTTCGAATGGAGAATCCACCGGCTTGTTGCGGTCTTGAGAGGCGTCGGGAGCCAAACCATGAGCCTGACCCCTTCGACCTTGACCAACCAGGACGTACCGCAATCTTTGTGGCCGGTCATGCGGGCAATGGCGGGAGTGCCATCTGCCGGGCCCTTGGCTGCCAGGGAGTACGGCCATGTCCCTTGACGGCCGGGCCGACGAGCTTGAACCTGCTCGATCCGGTGGCGGTGCAGGCCTGGTTTTGCCCGCGAATCGCCCCGATGTGTGGTGGCTGGCGGCGGCGAAGGTGGGCGGATTCTGGCCAACAAGCAACCTACCCACGCCGACTTCCCTGCTCGAGAAATCTGAAGATCCAGAACCAATGTTGATCGAGAAACGCCCTGGGCGCCATGGGGCGCGGCCCCGGCTGTTTTGTTTCTCGCAAGCGCTGCATCTACCCGAATATTCGCTCCCCGCAGCCGATCAACCGAGGAATCGCTGCTTCACCGGGCCCATTGAGCCCACCAACGCCTGGTATGCGATCGCCAAGAATCGCCGGGCATGAACTCTGCCGGCCCTGCAACCAGCAGCAAAACGCTTTGATGCGATCACCTTGATTGCCCACCATCTCTATGGCCCTGGCGATAACTACCCCCCCAACAACAGCCATGTGGCTGCCCGGCCCTGATTCGCCGCTCCACGAGGGCCAGGCAAGCCGCTGCCGGCGCGTGTCCACCTGCTGGGGCAGCGGCTAACCCGCTGCGGGAGTTTCCTGACGTGAATGATCTGGCCGATGCGGCGCTGTTCTGCTGGAGCGCTGGCAAGCCGGCCCGAATCACCGGCCGATTCCCGATCTCGTGCAGTCCTCAACGTGGCACCGGCTGGATCTGCCGATTCCGGAGCTTTGCCGGCCTGTGGCCGAAGCCGTGGCTATCGAGAGGTCGGAGATCCCTGGACAACGGAAGAAGCCCGATGGCACCCCGAAAAAAACAACTCTCGACGTCAGCAAGCTGGCAGGCCCTCGGCTGGAAGGCCCGCATTCCCCCTGGCCGAAGGCCTGCGCCAAGACGCCAGCCTATGCCCTCAGGGTTGCCACCGGATCGGGCCATCCGTTCGCCGCTGACTTGGCTTCCTGGCCATCGATCGAGGCCTCATCTCAAGCGATCAGGTGCATCGGAATTGGACGCGACCCGCGATGATTGTTTCTGTTCTTCCGTCGTAGCCCCATCGCTTCCAAAACCCCACGTCTTTCCCCCTGGCCGCCGGTGGCTGCCAGCAAAACGTTTCCAGCCTCTGCCTTTGACAAGCCCCCCGTTCCAGCCCACGCAACAGATCCCGACAACGGCGTTGGACGCGCAGCGTATTGTCCTGTTGCCTCACCTGTCGCCGCTTGCGGCCGTTGTGCTGCGCCATGGCCGGCTCATGGCCAGGTTGCGTGGCCTGTGAGATCCACCACCCGCTTCGCCGCAGCGATGCGCATTGCAGCACCAGGGCCTGCCGGCAGCCCGGTCAATTCAGGCGCTGTCTCCGGCCAGCGAGATCCAACGAGAAAGCGCGGCGCCGTCTCGGCTGGCCAAACCAATCTCCCCCGAACCCGATCGGCGACACTCAATCGCTCAAGTTCACGCCGTTCTCACCAGAGCCCCAAGCCAATGGTTGGCGATCTCCATTGCTTTTCGGCAAAGTCAGGTACTTGGCGCGTGGAGGCACTCTGGGGGCGATGAACACTCGACCAGTGGGTGACGGGTCAGGCTGTCACTGTTGAGCGTATCAAAACCCAAATCCGCCGGGGCCCGCATGATCGATAAGCGCTCCCGAGTGGCTTCCGCTCTGGCTTCGTCGCCCTGATGCGGTCGCGAAATGTGGGCAAGTCGACCCCTGGCATCAACCAGTTGGTGGGCGAGAAGTTGGGCGATCACCTCCCCGGTGCCCAGACCAACCCGCAACCGGCTGCGGGCGATTCTCAATACCACCAGCCCCGTCCGCCCAGCTGGTGCTGCTGGGACCACCCCTGGCATCCAACAAACGCGTCACCATCTTATTGGCGAAGCGGCTGGTCAAAAGTGCCGCGGTCCATCGTGAAGTCGACTTGGTGCTGTTGCTTGTGGATGGCAAGTGAGCCGGGCCGGGGCGCGGCGAACGCCCTTCATCGCCAACTCCTCCAGCAATGGCCGGGCTTTCCGGTTGTTGTGGCGCGCCAATCAAGCAGGATCCGTTGATCCCGCCGGCCGCCGTTTCCTGAAACAGCTATGGCCGTCTGCTCGAAGGAGCATGGACCTCAACGCCAACGCGGCCCAATCGAATTGCAGTGCAAGCACCGGGGCGGGCTGCCCTGGAGCTGGTTACGCCCCCTGGCCCCCAGCTGCGCGCTCGGCCCCCACCTCCTCTATCCCCAGCGACACAGTCAGCGATGCAAGCCGAGCAGCTGCTGCTGGCCCGAGCTGATTCGCGAGCAGGTGCTCCAGCCCACAACGCGCGAGGAGGTGCCCCATTCGGTGGCTGTGCAGGTGGAGCGGATCGTTTGAAAGATGGGGCAAGCGACACCCGCCGTGCTGCCCACGGTGCTGGTGGAGCGATCCAGCCAAGAAAGGCATCCTGATCGGCAAGGGCGGGTCGATGCTCAAGGAGATCGCCCGGGCGCCCGCCATCTAGATGGAGAAGGTCTCGAGCCGGCCGGTTTTATCTGTGAGTTGTTCGGTTCAAGGTGGTGCCCAACTGGCGGCGCAGTGCTCGCGGCTGCTCGAAGCTGGGTTACAGCGGCGATTGAGCCTGGCTCTGCAGGATGGGGGCTTCTCAACGCCTGGCTCGCCGGTGACCCGGCTCCTCACCCAGTTTTCCACCCACCACGTTTGCCGGCCTTTCCTTGAACTCTGTGCGGGCCAGTGGATGGTCTGCGGCAGTCAGTTTCATCGCACTCCCCACCCGGAGACGCTGCCCGCCCTGACCCAGCAGTCTGGCCCTGGCGACGATGACGCCCCTGCACAGCAGTTGAAAGGCGACGTGGTGGTGAGCTTCGAAACCGTCCCTCGCTCTCCCGCCACACTCGGCAGCCTGCTGGTGACCGGCTTCCCAACCGGAACAAGCCAGCGGCTCGTGTCCAGGTCGATGGCCCGCCTAAAGCCGAAGAAGGACGGCAAGCGCCGGGAATCAAAGCCGCAAACGCCCACTGCTGGGCCATTTGATCGGCCATTGGCAGCTCTGGACCGATGGCAGCCTGGAAGCTCAAGTCGCGAACGGGCGGCAAACAGTTGGAAGGAGCGGAATCTGGTTCAACTCAAGCCGAACCTTCGGCTTGCGCAGCAGAGTCCGAGCACAACGCCGGATGACAGTGCCGCTTCTGCCTACTTTGTCGGAGATTCGCCGGGTGTCCCGCCGGCGTGAGTGGGCTTGCGCCTGCGATGTGATCAGCCTGGCGCCGGAGCCTTAACGCGCCGCCTTCCAGGGCCTTGGCGTGATTGGCCGGGCCCTTTGGCGCTGGTCCCTGGCGGAACTTCACACGCCACAATCCCCGAATTCGCCACCATGACGCTAACCCGGCAAGGTGAATGACGAGCGCCTACGGGCGGTGGTGCCGCGAATATGGTGCTCAAGCCGAACCGGTTGTTTTTGCGCCCGCCTTCGGAGTCGATTCCGCTGCTGCCCCGCGCCGGCGTCTTGGCGATGGAGCCCGCAGGGCCCAGCCGTTGCAGCGCAAGGATCTGCGCCGTTGGGCGGCGATTAATACGGCCAGCGTGGTGTTGCTTCTGCGGGCCACTACGAGGGCTTCGACCGAGCGCAAATTCCGCGGCCTGGCTGATGAGGAGGTTTCGATCGGTTGATTCTCGTGCTCACCGGCGGTGAGCTGCCGGCGATGACTGTGATCAATGGCGTTGTGCGACTGCTTCCTGGCACCCCTCGGTGCCCGTGCTTCCCCTGGAACGAGGAAAGCCACACCTCCCTGTTGCTGGAGCACTCCGCACTACACGCCGCCCAGCCAGCTTTTCGCGGCCTGGGACGTGGCCCCAGGTGCTGCGCAGCCGGCGACCACGGCGCCGTTGCCGTTGGCGCGCCGAGCAGCAGCAGCAATCGCACCCCGTCAGCGCAGGCCGATCTCTATCCCGCTGGCAGCCCAGAAAGCAACGCCTGACCTGCAGCCTGATCCTGCGTCAGCAGCCGGAATCGTCGGGGACTGGAGACTGGACGGAGTGCCAAACGGGCTGAGGGGGATGCAAGCTGGCATCGGCAACGGATACGACATCCATCGCCTGGTGCGGTCGGCCCCTGAATTCCTGGGTCGGTGGTGGCGCCTGGATCGATTCCGCTCGGCTGATGGCCATCAGTGATGCTGATGTGCTCGTGCATGCCTGATCGACGCCCTGCCTCGTGCCCCTCAGCCTCGGCGACATCGGGCCCCCATTTCCCCCCGAGGACCCGTCGCTGGAAAGTGGGCCCGACAGCCTGCTGGCTGCTCGAGCAGGTGAGCGGCCTGGTGCGCCAGCCCGGCGGCTGCAGTTGGTCAATGTGGGACACGGTGTGGTGGCGGAGCGCCCCGAAGCCTCAAGCCCCACATCGAGCGATGCGGTGCCGCCAATCGCCCGCGGCGTCCTGGGTGTAGCCCCTGAGCAGGTGGGGGTGAAGGCCACCACAACCGAGGGGCTGGGCCGACAGTCGCCAGGAGGCATCGCTTGCCATGGCCGTCCGCCTTTTTGCAGCAACCAATGAGCAGGGCCCTGGTGATCGGCCTCGCGCGCCTGTTCCTGGTGGGTCTGCTGGCCTCTGGCTGGGCTTGGCCCTTTCTGGGGACTGCCCGGGCCAGCAAGCCTGTCGCTGCAGGTCGGTGCGAGTGAAGTGGTGAGGTGCTAGCTTGCGCCTGAAAGTGCCCGCCGACAACGGGGCTGCCTGGCTGCAGGCCGAAGCCGCTTGGAGCTGGGGACCCCTGGCTGCGCCAGCAAACTGTTTACCGGGCCGGCAGCTGTTCTGGAATGCAAACGCCAGGAAAGGCTGCTGCTGATCGGCTGGCTTCGCCCGCGCCCGACTGGCAGCGACACAGCGGAAAATGTTGGCGGTGGTGCAGAGCCCGCTTGGAAGCCGACGCCCGCGTTGTCCCTGGGTCTCAAAAAGACGGCCCCGGGCCGCCACAGGCCGAGGCCGCTCAGCCAGAAGGGACCTTGATTCCAGCACAATCCTCCTGAATTCAGCAGCGGAGGATGGCTGCCTGGGACTCACGCGGCGACCCCGTTGGAATCCCCAAGCGATGACAGGCAACGCTTCCGGCCCCCGGCGCCGCAGGATGGCTGATCGACGGAACTGGCCCGAGCTGACCCTGGAGCGGAGCGCCCGTCTGGCATGGCCGAAGCAATCTGGGAGAAGACAAGAGCCCCGCCCAGATCAGCGCAAATCCTCGAGCCGCCTCGGCCCGCACTCGGTGCTGTGCCCTGGTCACCCGGGGTTCGGCGGAGAAAGCCAGCACCGTTGCTGGAGCAGTTTCCGCCGAACACCGGGGCCCAAGCATGCCCATTTACCCCGTGAGGCTCGTTGCCTCAAGCTTTGGATACCTTGCGAAGCTGGGAGTCCGCAGCTGGCCTGCTCTGTGTGGCGTCGTACTGCGGCGGCAGCAGCGGGACCTGGTGGTGGCCCACGAAGCGCGCCTGCTCTGCGCTGGGCAGGCTTTGGCGCCGATCTGCTGGTGGGATGTGGGGGTGGGCCGGCCTGCAGCGGCTTTGCTTGGGCGAAGCTGGAGCAGTTTGCGCCAGGCCCGGGTGTTGACGACCTGCGTCCCGGCATGGAAGGGCCCTGCCCCACCGTGCTGGCCCGCCTTGCCGCCGAGCCTAGTTGATCGGTGTGCCGGTTTTTCGGTGGCTACGGGGTGGCCGCCGGCGGCAATGGCCGGCCCCTGAACGGCATGCCTGGCCGAGCTGCTTCTCCGTGGTTCTGAAGTTGTCCGTGAACATCGACAAACGGCTAACGTGGCCGCCATGGCGCCGTCCGCATGCCTCAGAAGGTGCTGCAGCTGCGAATAGGCGTAAGGAAGTTTCTTCGGTAGCTGAGCACCTTCCCCTTTCGCCTTGCCGGCTGCCAGAAATCACTAACTTCGAAGCGCCAGCAGAATCGTCGCCGAGACCGCACCGATAGACGCACCTTCGCGCAGGCTTCGGCCCTGGTTGACGGTCTTGACGGGCAGGCGGCCTGCGGCTGGCGGACCAGCAGGGTGATGGCGATGAGTCGCTGGGTGGCATCGGGCATTGCCCGCCGTTTACAGCGGAATCCCTGCAGGCGTTGGCCTGGCCCACTGTTCGAGGTCAATTCGCTGCGCAAGCTTGCTGCCCTCGTCAATCGAGAGGCGGTTGAGGGTGGATCTCCGCGCTCACGGTAAAAGGCACCTGCCCATGTCGCAGTTGGCATATAGACCCAGCAGCTCGGCTGACGCCATTCATGGCTAGCAGGTTTCCTGCAGCACCTCCTGCAGGCCGGCGCCTGTTTGGAAGGTTTGGCCGTTTCGGCCCCAGCCGGCGCAAAAAGATCCTGCGCAACTTCGCGGGCATTGGCCCAAGCAAGCCAACCTGCAACTGGGCCACCCGCCACGCTGGCCAATCGGGCTTGGTGACATAGCTGCGCCCTTGGCCGACGGCAGGCACCACGACCACCTAGCCGCTGCCCCACCGCCGCGCAGGGCGTTTGACCAGACACTGCCGGCGATCGTCATCAGGATCAGGAAGCCGAAACAGGCCCGCCGCCACGCCCCGAAATCCGAACATCGGGATAAGAACGGGAATCCGATCCGCCACCGGCCGAATCCACCGCCACCGCCGAGCGCCAACCGCGAAAATACCGGCGCCGCGCGGGAAAAAGGAAGGAGCGGAACGGAAGCTGCCGCCCCGATTGCGGCCACCGCGGGCGGCGTCACTGGGTTGGGGGATAGGCAAATAGAAACAGACCAAGACGCCAGCAAGGGCAACAGCAGCCAGATGGAAGAGTCGACCGGACGCAGCATCGGAAGACGAAAGAAAAGAACGGGGAAGAGGGCAAGCGGAGAGACGGAACGAAATCGCCCATAATAACAATGCATTGATCTAGGAACCCCCTCCAATACGAAATGGCACCACCCTCAAAGGCCATCAGCGAGCCTGTACCGCTTGTTGGCCAGTGCTTGCGCGCCAGGATCTCGCCGTTGAACTCCACCACCACCAGGCGTGGTTCGTAAGCCAAAACCAGCGCAGGGCCGCGTCCGAAGGCAGAGACCGCCAGGCAGGGTCGCAACTCGCCGTTGAGTCTTGAACCATCACCGTGGCTCCGTGGCTTCATGAGCTTGTGGCCCTGCAGGGTCGCGCAAGCAGCTGGCGGCAGGCCGCGCCAGCATCCTCTGGCCGCCATCAACCGCCCCGCACCAAACGGCAATCTGCTGCCTGGCGCCTGCCAGCCACCACCGCTCCCAGTTGCTGCGTGCGATGCCGCCGATCGGAAAGAAAGGGAAATCGGACTGGTCGCCGCCGGCCTGGCGCACATAGGCCACCCCACCGGCTCACGTCCCGCTTGGTGGGCGTGGCAATGCATCCGGCCCCCACCCCGACGTAATCGCCAGCCGTCGGCCACGGGCGGCCTGGAGCTGCTCCAGGCGGTTTGTGCTGCGCCCGATGCAGGCGGTTCGCGGCCGAGCAGGCGCCGGCGATGGCCGGGGGCGGTCCCCTGGCCTAAGGTGGACCTCGCCCATCGCCTCCATCGGCAGGGCCAGATCGATCCGGTCGTTGACGAATGAACAGGCCCCATGCGGGGCGCAGAGCTGGCCGCAGGGCGCGGGCCTCGATCAGGCGGCTGTTGGTCCTCGGCCTGCCTTGGCGCGGTACTGCACCAGACGACCCCCGCCCTCCAGGGCTGCGGCCAACCGTGGCTTCGAGCTGCCGCAGCGGCGCATCCGCTGGATTCGGTGGATCAGATACAGCTCTCGCTTGCCGCGAGTTTGGCCGGCGGCGCTGTTCGCCGCTGCCAGCGCTGGCCAGCAGATCGCCTCCCAAGTCGTAGAGGGCATAGCGCCAGGCTGGCGGCTCGGCCGGCCAGCACGGGGTTCCCGCTGCTGCGGCCGAATTTTCCCCAGCCACCCGCAGGGCTTCTGCACCCGGCCGGCAATGGCGGCCAACCACCTGCTCTTGGGGCCTGGCGCTTCCTGACTAGGCGGGGTGTGCCAGGCCGGCGCCGCCATCGCTGGCGCTGTGGCGGGAGCGTTTTGTAAGCTGGCGCGGTGGCAAGCGACCCAGCCGCTGGCGCATGTCCCTTGCTGCGCGCCAACAAAGATCCCCTGGCGATCCGGCCGAAACGGCACCAGATTCTTCGATCACCCGCAGCCCTCCGCGGCGCGATCGAGGTGCGTCGATCAAGCGCCGCACGCCTGGCTGTCGGTTCCGGGAAGGGGTCGGATCGGGTGGCATCAAGGGCTGCATCAGGGCTGGATTGGGTGGCGCTTGAGAATGGTGAGCGGCTTAACACCGAGCCAAGCGATCGGTGCCGCGCTGTTTCCTAAAAGTTGGATTCACTTCGATCCAGGTGGCCCTTTGCCTAACGATGCGGCAAGCAGCGAAAATCCGATGCTGGTCCTGATTTCAGGAATTCTGCTGCTCGGAGCAATCGGCGCGTTCATCAGCTTGGGGCCTCAACCCACGCTTACCCACCGGCTGAAAATTAACCGCGCCCGGCCTCAAGCCTGAGCAGCTGGCGGCTTGCCTGGCGTCGGCACTGATCTGGGCACTGAGCTCCTCGAGATTGTCGGAAAACGCTGTTGCCTGGCGCCAGCAGGGCCACTGGCTCCACCTCCAGCTCCCTGGCTTTCGAGTCTCAGCTCCCATCCAAGCAGTGCACCTCTCACGGCGTCGAAGAGGCCAGCGGTCCACGGTTGGGTTGGCGGCCGAAGATTCATCACCGGCTGCCACACGTCCGACAAGCCGCTGCGGCCAACCAGCGGCGCCCAGGCGCGTACGACCTCCTCAGCAGGCAAGGAATTTTTCGAAACGTCCACCTGGAGGTTGCCGGTGGGCCAGCCAGGCCCCCGCCCCAAGCCCCCGCCGCCACCACTCGGCCGCTGAAGCGGTTAGGGCGCTCCAATCAAGCGGGTGCTTTCCGCTGATTTGTTCCCCAGCGCCAGGCGCGCCGGATGCGGCCTGCTGCTGAACCCCGCTCCTCGCCATCCAGAAGCATGGGCATACAACGTGCACAACCAGCAGCCCATGGCGGTGGCCGAATGGCCTGCAGATTCGGCGCAGGCCGCCGCTGCGCCCCACCTCCGGAAGCGGAAGTCTCACCGACGGCTCACATCGCGGGCCCCTCCAACTGCCCCACCAGCCAACCTGCTCAACGAACGCCTCTGCCGTCAGTGCAGCCAGCTCTGGGTGAAGGGAACCAAAGCACCAGTTGCTGGGATCCACAGGGCCCCCAGCAACGCCAAGCTTCTCGGTTGGCAAATCAATGCCTTAAAAGCCGGGCTCGCCGCTGGAGGCAGCTTGCGGGTGGGGCCGAACTGGAACCACCGTGGGCACCCAGGCCGGCGCAGGTCCGGCGGCCGACGCGGCAATCACGCGGCTGGTGCCCCTGGTGCAGACCAATCAAAACTGCCGAGCGCCAGGGCCGTGGGGGTAGCGCGTCCCGGGGGGATCGCAGGGGAATCAACGGTGCAGTCAAGGGGCCCTGGGGAAATCCATCTTTCCATGGGGCCCGTGGCCAAGTTTGGGGTCCGCCCCAGCACGTTTTGCCCGAGTGGATGAACCGCAGCTCGAATCTTCAGGGTCTCGGCGGCACTGGCGCCGCATCGGCTGGGGGCCGGTTTCTGGGACCCAGCTGGCGCTGGGGTGGTGTGGTCGGGGTGTTTGCCCTGTTCAACAGACATCAGCGGACGGCTGGCGGCCGAACTCCAATTCGGGCCCTGGGGCTCGGGGCCGGGGCTGTCTCTTCACCACCCCTGTCCGTTTTTTGCTGCGCTTCTGGTCGTTTTGTGGCAGCTGGCAGGTTATCCGCTGCGGGGCCGCGCTCCTGGGCCAGTCCGTTCGGCCAGCCGCGGCGAAACCAGCCGCCTGAATCAAACGCAGCCCTGCTGATCGACCTGGTCCGGGCTAGCCTTGGCGGCCTGTCGGCTACCAGGCCCTGGCTGGCAGCCTGTTTGTGCAGGCCTCGATGCAGGTGCCGGGGGTTCTTTCTCGGGGCCCAGCTGGCTGTGCGCCCCTGGCACCCGCGGCAGCTTGAATGGCTTGCCGATCACCTGCGATCGAAATGCTCTCGGTGCTGAGCAACACCCAGGTGCTCCTTTGCTCACCTGAATCGGCTCTGCGTTCAGCCTCCTGGCTGCTGCAGCGGGTGTACCGGCCCTCCTGAGCTTGTTGCGAGACTGTTGAGCAGCCAGTTATTCAGATCCTGGCGCTTTCGTGCTCCCTAAAATCCCCCGCGCTGGGTGACAGGGACGGCCGAGAGGCAATGGAGGAAGCGAGGGCAGCTCGCCACGCTTCCCCCGCCAGAACAGTTTCGGGCTGAGGGGGGTTGAGGGGCGGACCAACCGGCATGATCTGGGCACATCGGGGACCAGTCAGGCCGGCCCTGTTTGCCCGACTCCAGATCGAACACCACCCTCTCCGGCAGCCAGTAAGTAGGTGCGGCCGCGAGGGTCGAGGCGTTTGTCGACATTGGGTCGATGTGCGACCACACAGCGGCCGGCACCAGCGGCAATCGGCCGATCCTCGCCGGCCGGGGGGCCGGCACGTTGGAGGTTCAGCAGCAGGCCCGGCGGGCCAGCCGGCAGCCACCATGCGCTCGCACATCCCAGGGTCTAGGGTGGCGGCCGGCGCGAATGGCGCCACTGAAGCAGGCGCTGCTCACCGCCCAGGGCCCGCAACCCTTCAAAGGGTGCCATTCCATCGCCGCCGAAACGGTGCCTGAATAAGAACACATCGGGCCCAGGTTGGGGCCATGGTTGATCCGGACAGCACCAGCCTCCGGGGTTCTCAGCAGCCGGCCAAGCGCCAACTTACGCAATCGGGAAGGGGTGCGCTGCAGGCCCCAGGCCGTCACCCAGGCGCAAACTGGCATCGGCCCCCCGCTCCGCCCGCAAAGTGGCGCCTGCATGGTCAGGCCCGTGGCCATGGCGGGAACGTTCCTGGTCAGGGCACGACCAACCGTGACCTGTGCCCCTCGAAACGGCCTCGGCCGGCCAGGGCGCTGATCCCTTCAGCGAAAGATCCCATCGTCCCATGCTGATTCAGGATCCGCAGAAGGGCAATCGTCAGAGCGCACGCAAGCAGTAGCCAAGCGAAAACTTAGACTGGCTTCCGAATTCAATGGCCGCCTCGATCGTAGCCCGCCTCAAATCCGTACAGTCAGCCCATCCCCCATGCCCCCGATCTCGTGAAGGCGCCACGATCAGCTCCAGCCAGCTCAGCGAGCAACTCGAACCAGCCTGGAAGCAGAAGCGCGGGCCCCGCGAACCAGGGCCGCCGGCCAGCGCCTGCCAGATCTCGAGACCCTGCGGGTAGGGCTGCTCCGAGAAAGAAAAAGGCCGCTTTCCGGGCGGTGCTTGGCGCCATGGGGCCGGCTTCATGCCGAGGAAACGTCCCCTGGTGGGTCAACGCGCCAACCGGCCTGAAGGAACAACCCAGGAGCTGGCTCGCAGAGCGTTGGGGTGGGCTGAAACGGGCTGTGCTGAGCCAAAGAAGCTGGAGGGTGAAACGCCTTGATGTCACGCACCGAGCCGGTATGTGCCGGCCTGGTCACCGCCATCCACTGATCTGCCACGGTCGAGGAAATCGTCGACATCCTATTTCCGGAGCCTTGCTAATCGGGTCGCCGAAGGGACCGGAGTGAAGAGCGAACCACTACAACTCACCGCCCTCAACATCCCCGCCGATCACCCGGCCCGGGACATGCAGGACACGTTTTATCTGTCTGAGTCGACCCTGCTGCGCACGCACACCCACCGGTTCAAGATTCCGCCACCCCTTGAGAGCACGCCCCCCGCCGGTGCGGATCGTGGCTGCCCGCAGGGTCCTTCCGGCCGCGATGCGGTGATGCCCACCTCACTCGCCGGGTTCACCAGGTTGGAGGTGTTGGCGAATTGATGAAGGTTCGGCATTTCAGCCATTCTGCGCGGCACCGTCCACCAACTTTTTTTGCAGCAGTTCTTTCGGGGAATCTGCCGGTGCGCTCAGGGGCCAGCTACTTCCCCTTCACTGAAACCGTCCGGCTGAAGGTGGATGTGCAGTGGCGCGGCCGTTGGCTCGAAGTGATGGGTTGCGGGCAATGGTCGATCCAGCCTGCTCCGAAGGATGGCTTGGATGCCGGAAACGCTGGAGCGGGTTTTTCGCGCCGGCCTTGTGTCAGAGCGCTCTGCATGGTCCCGCCACGCATCGATGACATCCGGCGTCTGTACATGCAAGCCGATCTCCGCTTCCCTCGAGCAGTTCTGAGGCCGTTGCACGGGCGCCCCATAGAACTCGACACTTCCCCTCGCCTTGCGATCGGTGCCCTGCGCTCGGACTGATCGTCAACGAAATTGGCAAGGAACCTGGCCGTGGCAGACGGCCAACGCCTCGAAGG
>Ga0163217_1028258_pt1 | contig 13076 bp, 7 predicted proteins | sample SynspAceP_FD_185933 | JGI IMG/M metagenome (GOLD analysis project Ga0163217, IMG submission 185933) | Saline lake microbial communities from Ace Lake in Antarctica - Synechococcus sp. Ace-P (PacBio error correction) | ecosystem: Environmental > Aquatic > Non-marine Saline and Alkaline > Saline ...
AAAAGAAAGGGAAGAGATAGAACGGGTTATTGGAATAAAAAAAATTTAAAAAATAATTCCAAAAAAATGAAAAAAACCAAGTTTGTTTGGGAAAAATGGGGTGAAGGCGGGGGATTAATTTGGAAGGCAAAGTGGAACCTAAGGTTGAAAAAGATAAAAGATATTTTTGACGTTCCAAAGTCCGACTTCTTTAATTCCTTACCGTGTGGGGGGCCCATGGTTTACCTCAACGCGTAATTTTTTTTAAAATGTTTTTAGAAAAATTAAGATTTAAAGGGGGCCTAAGGAATTTGGAAACTGACTGGGAAACTTTTTTTGAAAGGGAACCGCCTTGGATTTTTTCCAAATTTGCTGGAGGGAAAATTTAGGGTACAAGAAAATATGTCCCTGTGTCGTGGATCTGGTTAATGATGCCACTGGCTTTTATGTTTTGAGAAGCGATGAAATTTTTTAGTCTTCCCCTATATATATGGTTTTTTACCTGGAAAGGAAGGCTTACAATGTGTTTATATGAGCAAATATCGAAAGGGTAGCCTGCCTATGCGAACGAAAAACAATAAACAATTAACTCTTGTCTTTGGGGTAAAATAGAAACCCTATCAAAAAATTAAATTGCCGTCCCGTATTTTTAAACCAAACGCAACCTTTTAAAAGGCTATAAAATAGAGTCCAAAAGGTTGTAAATACCCTCGATGTAAGATTATAACATAGATGGCACTTCCAACGTTCTTAATGAAAACGTTTGCGAACTGGTTGTGTATGCATTATACCCTGTAAATATTCCCTTCGCCATAGTCTGTCTTGCATCCCATTGTTACGGCAGCAATAATAAGTGCTTTCCACTAGTTGCAATTCTTGCATCCGTTGCTGTGCCATCGGGCACGGTGCCCTTTTAAATTTGTTCTACAGAGCATCAATCCAAACCTCATAGGTTGTCCCGCTAAGCTTGTAATCAAAAAGTTTGTTGGTTAAGGCTCAACAACATGGGCAATATTCCAACCCAATATGTTGTTACGGAATCGCCTTAGGAATTTGCCCCAGCAATAAACGTCCTTTGGTTGTTCTTTGAGAAAATAAATTTTATAAAGTATTGTTCGCTGTTCTGTTAAGGGTTAATGTTGAAGAAGTGCGTTTTGCCAAGGTTGAAAGTTCTGTTATTAATTGTTTAGCAATTCCGCTAAAAAGTGAGTAACAATATTCAACTGTAATTGGTTTCTTTGTATACTAAAAATAGTATATAACAGAGAAAGGAGATACAAAAATGAAAAAAGATATTTCACCTGAAGCACCTGTGTGATACCCTCCAAGAGATAGTTGAAGGAATTGGAGGCCCAGCAGTTTTACTTGACACTTCAACATAAAGAAACCGAAGCCATTAACCCCTAAACAACTGGAAATATACTGGCAAGTTATAATTCCGGTGGAGCTATGAAGAAGCTTGTTTGAGTAAGCGGCCCCGAGCTCTATAAAAGAAACGAAAATTCTGAAAGAACAAAAATCTTACTGAGGGACAGAACTTTCAATGAGCTCAATTCTTGAACACTAGAGCCTTTTTAAATACGCCCCGTTATACTCATGGACGACAATATTTTTTTGGAAATAGTAAGCTGTTGTGGCGAGAGGCCAAAGCAAAATTAAATTGCGTGATAGACGAACCGCTTGCATCTTGGTCCGCCTTGGGGGCTACCACCGAGCTAATGGTAACTATAGAACCACCACAATAGGCAAAGGTGTTATATGCCTATTATATGTGTTAAACCGTTTGGATTATTTTCCTCAGGCTTTTGGGCAACATTGTTGTGTTTGGGGTATTTTCCTGTTTTGGGCTAGAGGAAAAAGTTGGAACGAGGGATTGAGCAGATTGTTTTGGTGGTGTGCCCTCTTCGTATGGGCACAATATGCTATCGTTTCTTTAAAAGGTCTTGGACCTTTCGCACTGCCGGATCAGATGATGTGCAGTACTCATAACCATTACCGCCATGATTGTTTGTCATATATCAGAGTGCGCTATTATCGAAATAGAGAAAATCACCATTCGCAGAGAGAATTGGTGTGTTTTTTGTGGCCTAATAGGTCAGGCATTGGCCTTAATCCTATTTGGAGCAAGAATATTAGACAAGGATGCCAGCAGATATTCCTTTGGGAAAGACAATGTGTTTATTGTGGAAGATGCCACTTCTATGGACTTGTACGCTTATTTTAGTAAAAAAAGCTATTGGAAAAATATCCATCCTTTACCCTCATGAAAATGGAGTTCCGGATTGGGCCTCATAACCCTTTCCCAATACTGTACTCCGAATTTTTAACAGAAATACAATGGTGGGCAAGTTCCTGTGGAAAGCTTATTGGAAGCTATTGCCCTTTGTAAATATGGAACTACTTTTTAACTCTATTTGTTTCCAATGTGTTTTGCCTTGACCCAATTAAAAGGCCTCTTGACAGTAGGTGTTTTTTATGTAACCTACATACCATTAATAGTGTATCATATTTGCCATGTCTGTCTGTGAAAGACCATCTCACTTTTAGATTAAGCTACTTGCGATAGTTCTGGTAAATTGATTAGGGTAATACTTGGGTAAGCATAACAAGTTAGGACTCAAGTCCTTAGGGCGCACCGAAAGTTTCGGTAAATCCTCTCTTTGTAAGTACTTAAATGTGTTTTCCCTTCGAACTCTTGTTAAAAGCCGCCAAGAAACCCGCCCCCCAAACCGGTCTAATACTTCTTGTCCTTTTAACTCTATCTCATGCGCCATCAATCTGCCAGTGGCAAAAAATTCTTTCCGTTCCATCCATAAAAATTATTGATGGAAATTCAAAAAACATTCCATTGGTCAACTCCAATCCACCTAACTACCAATGGAAACTTTTAACAGGCTCCCTTAAAAATGCCTTCCTTAAAATAATAAACATTGCTTCATGGAATAACACTGGTCCAATATTAATGCTTGTGACATTTTGTCTTTTGGTTAAATCCTAGTTCCATACAAAAATGTACATCCCTCTGTATGCTTTCATGTAAATTTAAATAGGCGAATTGGCCCATTGTGAGCGTATTGGCTCCACGTCGCTCCAACGAATTTCGAATTCTTTATAATACATACTTTTATTTTTGTACTTTTGAAATTAATGGCTCTGCATAATAATTTTCAAAGTACTATTTTTGCAACAAATAGATATTTTTTGTTTTCCATTTTTTGGCAATATCAAGATATTTTTAATTCTTTTAAATCTCATTATCCTGACAATGAGCAAATCAAAAGCAGCCTTTAATAAAATGACCTTCACTACCTGTAGAGCGGCTCCCATGTTCCTGATATCTGGCCCCCATTGGTCAATTTCGAATGCTGCAAGAACGGAATAGTAGGTACTTTCCTGCACTTATCAACGTAACAACCGGGAAGGTTTTTTGAGGAAATGGGCTTATTGAGATTAAAACGAATTAAAGAGATATGAGGAGGAAACTGGAAAGAAAGCGGCCCTTATGGAGTAAATCTAATCAGTCCACCACAAACCAATCCACGATTAGAACACGATTTAAAAAATTGTAATAATAACATAAAAAGTCCCTTTAATTATTACTTCTCTGGTGCGGTGGCCAAGTAAGTAGATGCATCCTAGTTATGGTGGCCGTTGTCTCCATGTGAATCATTAAAAAGAGACATGCAGAAAAAGGCCTCAGAAGCAGGTTGTGGACGATTAATTTAGTTGCCGCGCGCAGGCGACACGCGGGTACTAAAATCCCATGTCCTTAATTGCCGAAGTCAAAAAATTCTAACACAAGACTAATATTGCTTGGGTTGTATCAGTACAGGGAGGGATATAGCCTCAGCAATGCAAATGGTTTGCGGATTTAGCCCTACATGGGCACTCGTTTTATTAAACACCAAGAAAGCCGGCAACCTGAAAGAATATCGTAAATGATTATCGATTCCCGGAAGCAAGCGATTGTGGTCTATAGCTGCTCAATATCCGGAGTTCACGCAAACTTTTTGGCGCTATTTAAAAGCGGCTGGAATACAGAAGAAGATCTAAAAAAAGACAACGAAAATCGATTTGGAAAGGAACGAAATACGGAAGCCAAGGCGTGGAAAACAATTGGTCTGCTGGTCAGGGCGTCACAACAATAGATAACGTTGAACCGTTTCAGAATTAGTAGCAAAATTTAAAATCCGAATTTTAAAAAACAGGCAAATACAGGAACAAATAAAAGTATTGATACCCTATCCCCTAAGTAGGAATTGCCTTCGACCATGTGTTTTTATATTTTAGGACGAACCTAAGCCAGCTTTTCTCAAGTTAATCATATAAAAAAACAAGGCTACAGCAAAATTGCAATTCTTGAACATAATTCTACTGACATCCATATTTAAATCCGAAGGATCTGTTCAGTAAGAAATTTTGAACATATCCTTTGAATGGCGGTATAAGCCCTGAAATTCGGTTTTTGATTGATCGGCCGAAAAATCAATCTCTTATTTCTGAGACATTTAAGGTTGTCCTCTTTGAAATCAAAACCAACAACCGAACACGTTGGAAACATTATGGGCTTAAGTAATATCGGTATTAAATAAGACCTTGCCAAATTTGTTACAAAAATCCCTTTTGGCCTTTGATCACTAACCAGCTTTCAACTTTCGGAATTGATTTCATAAAGGCCTATCTACAGTTGATTAATGGGTAAAAATGGAAAATATCACTATCCTTGAAATTTTGTTTTAAAAAAAATTTCCCTGAATCCATTTCCCTTTGTTTGATTAATTGGCAAATGTAAGCCTCTCTGGTTAACGATATTGAACAAACAAAATAAGTCGACGTCATGTACCAACTAGTCCATGCAGGAGCCTTCCGGCCACTTTACCTGCAATGTGCGGAGTCCGCCCGAATAAAAATAGGACTGGAATAATCTAGCTTACCTCAAGTCTCCAAAAAATACTTATGGTAATAAATTTCTCCCTTGGACCTGGCTTAAAAGATTATTACTCTCCACCAAATGAAAAATGGCACCCAGTAACCACAAGCGTCGTATTATTATTTAAAATGAATGTCACCACATTTTAATGAAGGAAAAAAGGATCCGTAAAGTAATAGAAGGAGACTAAAATACCCATCTCACTCAATCCTCACAGCCTTATCAATACCGGCCTTTTTGGGAAGAATCCCAAATAAACTCCAAATTCCTTAGAAACTTCAGGGAAAGCACGGCAATTTTCAATTTCTTTAACGAGCAGCCAAATTAAGGCGACTAGCTACTGTGTTTTTTTTATATTCCATGTTTCCTTATTATGGCTTTTATCTTTCGCGAAGTTGCCTTGGAAACCCATCCCTATTATTGCAACAGCCTATCCACCGTTTCCAATGGAAACATTGGCCAACTTGGCAATTTTGCTTAATTCCTTACAGGTTATCCATATACAGGGGAATATCTTAATTTAAACAATGAAGGGCAAAAAATGATAACACCAAAATTACAAAATGCATGGGTTTAAAAGCCCACCCAAAATATCTTCTTAAGTGTATTTCTTATTTTCTTCCCTTTGTAATGAATTGACTAAATAAGAGCACGGATAGGCCATTAACCATAGTACAATTCAACTATCACAAAAATCAAATTACCGTAACACTTCAAGCCTTCTATCTGCTTTAAAATATGGAATATTCTGAAAGATCAATACTTGAACACTTTTGGTCTCCCAAAGCCAAAACATTTTGAGCCTTTTCAATGCAAAAGTGATTTTCCAATCCTTGTCCCAAGGCTGCAAGTTGTCATTATATTGGCAATAGAGTGATTATAAGCTGCCCTGCTATTCGTTCCATTTGTTCGCTTGCGACTGCCTAACACATTCCTCCAATTCACATATGCAAGAGGTCCAATATCATGCAGCTTCCTGTATCCAGCAGAGGTAAACCACCTGTGTAGCAGCTTTCTGAATAGAACATCAAATTCTGTAATGGATTTTGCCTCCATAACCCATTTTGTTTGGCGTGGGAAGCATTCAATCCTCTTTGGACCTAACCTAATTGGTTCCAAGTTAATTCTTCCGCCATTTGGAATAATAAATTTCCCTTGGTAACCGCCTGCAGAATTGGTAAAAACCTTGAGGAATATACCAACTTGAAACCATTGGACATATCATCTGATGGGCCGTAATCGAATAACTGGCCGTCAATGGTGTCGTAATTTTTTTCTTTCCATCTTTCCAAAGATAAAATCCACCATTCCTGCAACACTTCTGGGATGATTTAATCCTGTAAACCAGGAACAGTAATCTTATCTGATGGGAACATCCATTGCCACTGGAATTTCCAGAGGGAAAAAAAGGCCAGAAAAATAATCGATATTCCAGATCTTTCTGGGTCCCAGGCTTCCGAAGGTCGGTTTAACAAATAACGTTCCAAATCGGTATCCGACTTCCTAAATTTCACTGGTAGTGAGGCAAGCGCCAATCTATCCGGCGTTAAACATCCAACTCAATTTCCACCAGACGATAATCAACAAATTTACCAGACTTAATAAATCGTTGGGCTGCTGGTAATTAACGACCCTTCGTCTTTTGGGAACCAATTTGAAACACTATTCCTGAATCTTGGACGGCCTTTTAATACCACCCTTGCATCATCCATGTTCAGCAAATGGTTTTTCACAATAAATTATCTTTTTTGGCATTGGCCGCTTTGAACGGTATGCAGCGCATGTTGAAAAATCTGGTAGAGATTATAACAGCATCAATTTTTAATTTTCATCATACATCTCATCATGGTTTTCTCCAAACCTTGAACTTTCCTCTCACTGTTTTTTCCTTAAGTAAGCAGCGCCTTTCGTGCCCTTCTAACGGTTCCAAATTCCGAAACCCTACAATTTCAAAGTTCTGTTTTTGTGGTGCCCAAAAATGCCGTATCCGAAAGGCCCCTTTTACTTCTATTCGAAAAACACCCTGCGATAACCCACCCTTACTCGATCGTTTGCACGCGATGATTTATGTAACTCTAGCACTCATGAATTAACACCTAAAGGCTATTCCACCAGAGGCCAATGCCCGTTTCTAATAAAATTTCCTACGTCCTTCGCTCTGATCGATATTTTAAAAATTAAACTAATTTAAGAACTCCCTTACTATACTTCTAAAGGAAACATGGTCCCCCATGATCTTGCAATAGGATCATACCTGCCGAAGTGTTCCGAAATTTTCCCCATTTTCGTACTTGCCTTTTTTCAACCAAGGCTTTAAATGTCTGCTAAACCTGTCAAATTCACGCCTTCACATTATTAAAGCCAATGTTCAACATGGCCATCCTTGAACACGATACGTGCATGGTTCCATTTATTCAATGCCAATTAAAATTCCTTGCCTCTTGAATTTTCGAAGTCTCTGCCCGAATCAATCGTAATAGAAGACCTCCTAAACGGTCCTATTGGCCATTAAATGAGCCTTTGGCATAGGATGCACTTTATCGTCAAGGAAAATTGAAATTCAAAGGCCCTATGGCAGAACCTTCCCACTCATATTAAGGCCTGGATCAACAAAATCATTAATGCGCTAATGGCTCCTCCTTCGGGTCAATTTGGAAATCTAACACTGTAATTCAAATATACTAATATCGCGATGTAAGTTCAATATCACCCCCCCATTCCCTGGATTCGGCTCCATCAGATTGACAGAACTTAGTGTTCCATCTTGCATATTCAAGCCTTTCTCTGGAAACGCATCTCAATTTGGCACCTCGCCAGCCTTCCAGGAAGTTTTTTCCGTCCACAATAATCGCCATCCTTTTCTTATTCATCAAGGTAAAGGCTGATATTTCAAGTAGCTTATTTCCGGGGCAAATATGCGAGGCTCTGCTTAACGCTCCTTTCCCAAGTCGAGGTCTTGAATCCAAGTTCTTCCAATTTTAACCTATTTTACCTTCCAGACTTTCAATTATGGATAGAAAAATGCACCTGAAAAGCTATAAATCCTTTTGCGGTACATCATAAACACTAGGTGGCACATGGACTCCATTTCCCCATGTCCTATATGTTTTGACCATAGCCTCTATTCTATAGTGGTTCCATTCCCGGCCTTTAAAGCATTCGTCCTTGAACATTTCTAGACAAGGGATAATAGCCAACCTCTACGGCGCTCATCAATAAAACCCACCAGTCCCATTTTCTGTCCAACTGGTTTCAATTCAACATTGTATCCATGTACCCTACCGTCATTATATTCAGGAGAGCTCAACTCTAATTGCACTCCGAATTAAGTCCATTTTCTTTACATATAACATCAAATCCAGAATGAAATCGCCATAGGCCTTTTTTGTAGCCATAAAACTTGGCGTATAATCTGGAAGTACTACCAATTTCCCCTTTTCGATCTATATTTGCATTTATCGTTCAATTTGTTTCAAAATTGGAGAAAGTCCCTTTCCATTAAATAGCATTCCCAGCCATCTTGGGCAGAAAGTAAAGAAAAATGTTAAAAAATGAAGCAGTAAACCAAGCACAAATGGTCGATTTTCCCCTATTAGCCATAAGTTTCGGTAATTAATTTTCGTTAACGTTAACGAAAATATAAAAATATGTTTAAACTTGCATTAAATTATTTGACTAATGTATCCTACTTATAACTTATAACTAATGATGTAATTTGAATAGAATTTAAAAGGAATAATCAACCACAAATTCAAAAATTTATGCTCATATAATACACAACGCCTTCTAAGAGTCTAATTAATTCCATTTATACTTAACGATTACCTATCTGGTAATTACATTTAATAAATTAACAATTCTATATAGAAAAACTTCAAATGCCTATAAATTCCCTCCCAATTACAAACCCACCTTTCTTCTTATTAAAAATGGACATTTTTCCACTATCTATTCAGGGATAATAAGGAAAGTAATGGGTCTTGTTCAAGAAGCGCGAATAGAAGTGAAACTTAGCGATGGGGATTTTTATGGATTGGTTGGAGCGCTATGCTGCCACAACCATCTTCTTTCTGAAGTAGTAAATACTTTAACATGGGTTTGGAAGCAATGCGCAACGCCCTATAATTACTGGTAGTGAAGCAAATTCAATACTTTTGGCACGATGCCTGTCGGTTAATTATAGAGGATGTAGCAGGTGAAACAAATCGCCTTTCCGATCTTATCATTCGGTGGCAACAGAAAGATTTGGAAAGCCGTAATAAATACATCCTAAAAAAGAAAAAAAATTAACCCGATTTATTTAAAGGGATTTTAGTTTTAGGTCGGCAATATTATTTTAAAGTACTTGGGAGAAGGTAAGATCGCTTCCAAAGAAATAAAAGGGGCGATCGCTGTATCTGCCCCCGTCAATTTACATAGTTTCCTTGATAGAACTTTAAAACCCAAAAAATATAAATGTAATGCCCACGGTTAAAAAGCGTCTGTGGAAAAACTGCAGTCCAAAAAAAATTCTGTTCCAAAGAGTATAACGAATGCGGATATTGGCAAAAATAAACACCTTAAAAATTTGATGACATCTATTACCAAGTTAGGGCAATGATTTAAAAAATCGCCTGATTATTAACCAAAAGTCCAGTTCGTTAACAAATTTCTCCATGCAATTAACAGATCACCCACACTGATTATAAACAGCGAAAATGATTCTTTTTAGCGACAAGTGTTAACCCTTCCATGAAGCGCGACAAAAGAATCAGTACAAATTGGAAATCAGCCATTGTACGGAGGCCATGTAGGGTTTTAATGACCAAAAAAATATCACTTATACGGAAAAAAAAAGCATTAGAAAATTCGTTGAAGAATATATTAAAATAATCTATTTGCTATCTTCGTAAATAAATATACAAAACGATGAGAAAATTATTATCGCTTGCCTTAGCTGGATTGATTCCTTAGCTGCGGGCCGAAAAAAAAGAAGAAAGAAGGAAGGTTTTTTGAAATGAACCGACTAAAAAAGAAGTGAAAGCTGAACCTGTTAAGTGAGGGTGTGCCTGTAGACATGAGCAGATAAAGGTGTTGGACCTATTAAATCTGTAATTTTTGCAGAGGCAATAGATTACTGAACTAAAAGCCTGGCAAAAAAAAGGAAAAAAAAAGAAAAAAACAAAAAACCATTTAGTACCGATTTGCCGTGGCATGCCAAGGTGAGCAAGTTTAATTGCCCGCCACTAAAAGGTGTTTTTGAGAGAAGAAGTCCAAATGGGTAATGAATATGATTATGAAACTCCTGATGGAATGCATTAAAGAAGATCCAGAGCAAAGCTTGTTAAAAGAGTAAACAAATGCCGTATGGTCTAAACCAGAATCTTTCTGAGGAAAGATACCACGTGCGGTTGCGAGTATTTAAGGACTTAATAGTATTAACACTACTCCATATTAAAAAGGCGTTGCAGCAATCTTGGATTGTTACAAAACGCTTTTCATTTTATGTATTAGTTTATAAAAATATTAAAAAACTTATCCACTCCTCTTTATAGGTGGGGTCTTTTCAATCATGATACATGTATAAATTACCTTAGTTGTGGCGTTTTAATATTTAACTTCAAAAAAAAGCCCTAGTAGATTTAAAAAGTAAATGGGCATCGAATACGGCCTAATGCAATGAAAGCTGTACCTGCCTCCAAGGAATCTGTTTCTAACTACATATACTAATAACATAAAATTATAACCCTGATTTACGCCTCAGAATACCTTTTAGGCAGTAAAAATAGCATCAAAAAAACAATTTATCCACCATTATACCGAGGGCGTAAAGCGTATTAATTAAATAACTTGTAAGAGGTAATTGCTTCTGGCTTAATCGTTATTACTAAATCATTACCCTACTAATAGGAGCTTCAATAATGTTTTACTTCAAATAACACTTTCAGCATTTGTCATAGCTTCTAGGCAGTCCAGGACTCAGAATACCTCAAGGTGTAATGTCTTTACCTTCCTTTCATATCGAGCAGTGATTTTATTTAGCGCATCTATGGCCGACATATCTACCACCTTGCTCTCTTGAAATCTATAAACAACCTCATCCGGGTATTGGCTACAATCAAAATTTTTCTAAAAATGTGGCGGTGGGAACCAAAGAAAAGTGGGCCGTATAATTTCATAATGTTTTAAAACCCATTTCGTCTACATGTTTCTTGCCTAATGCAGTTAGCCGCTTTCCGCAAGCGAATAACCAAAGAGAAATGATAAACGCCAATCACCATACCGCTAAGGCCAGGTGTGTAACACTACTGTAACCACAGCCAACCAATATCAAAACAAAAATGTCGTGTTTAGGCATTTTGTTAATACTCTAAAACTTTATATCCACTCAAAAGTACAATTGGCAACGACCATCATCACTCCCACGCAAGCAGCCATCGGATTTGTTCAAGTACTGGCCCACCTACCTAAAAAATTATTAAGATAGTCATTGCACCTATAATTGCGGAAAAGTCGTTGCTCTTGCTCCTGATCCCATGACATTTACCAAAGTTTGCTACCATAGCACATCCTCCCAACCACCGAAAAAATCACGTTGGTTAATATTGCAATACCCTGTGCCGCAGCTTCTCTATTTGATTGTCCTCTAGTATTGGTGATTTCGTCACCATATTAAGCGTTAAAAAGATCTCAATGAAGCCCAACCCCTGCCATGACCAATGCATATGGAAAAATAATGTTAAGGGTCTCATATTAAAAGGAATAATCTGGAATATGGAATGAAAGGCAAGGAGCCGCTTACAGAAGCAAATATCATATATCTATCTATCATATATATATATATATATATCACAAAATACAATCAATATGGCTACTAATGAAGCAGGCCACAGCTTCTAGTAAATCTTAGGTAATACAGCTACGATGGCAATCCGTCAAGAGGTCAAGCCTGCCATTATGTATAATGGCCGAACCTTGCTCCAAGCCCATCAATACGTTTTCAGATATTTTAAATGAGCTACTTGGGCCATAAAAAATAATCACTGCAAGGCCATTTAAAAAACACGTACATAACAGGTTGCGGAATTTAGGCGAACAAACTTCCTAGCCTAATAGCCTACTAATAAGTTGCAAACTCCGGCTAAAGCAACGGCTGCCAAAACGATATTCCACGCGTGAGAAGAAGCCATGCAATTAAACAACCACGGTAGCACCTGCCGCCTCACAGAAACCATCCCTGGTCTTCTCCAAAAATGGCGGGTGACGAACCCATTAGGAAGGCTGCATAAAAGCCCAGTTAGAGGGGATAATTCCCAGCTAAAATAGCAAAATGAGAGAGACTCAGGTATCAATTGTCCAACGCTACGGTAAGCCCAGCTAAAACTTCATCTCTTATAATCTACCTCTGTTTTAAAATCGAATAGATTTAAAATAACTCTCCGTCTTTGTTTAAGGGCGCAAAAGTAAGTGGATTTTCTTGTTTTAAACGGCCACGATATGGCCTAAATGTGACATTTACAAACAAATTACCAAGATTGAAGGCCCTAATAATTTCTGGCCCAAATCATTTTAAAATTCAGCCGTATTGTACTTGTCTGTTCCCAATTTCCTAGGGTCACGGAAAAATGCAATAATCCTTCTGGTGCCCATCTATTTTTCATGAATTGATCCGCCAAGCCCTAAGAGACTCATTATCATCTCTGCGGGCATCATAGAGATATACTGGCAAATACGTACCTTTATCTTTAGAACGATTTGGCCTATCCATGCGTTTGCGTAACTATTAAATATTAAACAGATCACCAGCCTCATCCTTAACCTTTACGATCTTTTCCTGTAGATCGCTAACATCTGGCTTAAAGTGGTCCCGATCTTCAGGTTGGACTAGTTCCATGTATCATAATTTCGGTATAGCCAAGGAATACATTGAAAACCCGCCCATATTTTCCATCGGTCTGGTTGCCAAAGCTAATACTCCCTGCACATTCTGGGGTCCCTTTTCCCGGGTCGTAATCCCCAATGTATAAAACCTCTTTGGTCAAATCCTGGCGAATTGGAAGTTTAGCATAGCCCAATCAATGTTACCCAAAAGTTTTTTTCCGTTCCCCCCCCAAATATAATACGGAAAAGGCATCGGTAAATTTCCGTTTTGTTGCCATATTGTTCCAAAAGATACTGATGGTTATAT
>Ga0163217_1033382_pt1 | contig 13076 bp, 20 predicted proteins | sample SynspAceP_FD_185933 | JGI IMG/M metagenome (GOLD analysis project Ga0163217, IMG submission 185933) | Saline lake microbial communities from Ace Lake in Antarctica - Synechococcus sp. Ace-P (PacBio error correction) | ecosystem: Environmental > Aquatic > Non-marine Saline and Alkaline > Saline ...
AAAAAAGAGAGAGGAAAAAATGGTTTTTTCCCCCCCCAAAGTTTGGGGTTTTTGGGGGGGCCCGGAAAAAGTTTTTGCCGGGGCCGGCCTTTTTTTTTTTGGATAAAAAAAAACCATGGGGGTTTTTTTTGAAAACCCCAACCCGGTTTCCCTTTTGCCCCCCCCCCTGTTTCCAAAAAAAAACGCAACCCCGAAAACTTTTCTTTCCTAACCCCCTGTTCCCCCAAATTTTTTTACCAAATTTCCTTCCCCTGCGGGGCGGCCTGTCATGGCGCGCAAAAAACGAGGGAAAAAATTGAAGTGGGGCGCCCCACAACCCCGCCTTTCCCCGAAGCCCGCCAGCCAAAAAATGGCGTTGGGACCCTCTGTCGAGCATGAAAGGAAAAAAACTAATGCTGACATTCCGTAAAAAAAGCTTGGAACTTGGCCGCCGCTCTGAAATCCGTCAACACTGGTCGGAAACTGGGCGAATATTGAAAACCCCCCGTCCTGCGGAACGAAAACCCGCCAAAAAATGACGGAAACTGGGATACCCGAGTAATCCGCGCCCCAAGGAAGTGCTCAGTACCGCGGCGCTGGGTATCTTGAAAAAGGACGAACACGCAACCGAAAGCCCAAGGAGGAACTGGAAACCCTTCCGAGAGAGGAAATGGACCGAGAAATGGGTGCGTTTGAATGCGCTCAGGTTTGCTTTGAACCTTGATGAGGGCGCACGCTGGACGGCAAAACTTCGGAGATTGCGTCACCGAACTGCGTAGCCAAGGCGATACCGTGGCAATCCCTTGTGGCCATAAATGCTGCGCTTGAAACCCGCGCGGGCGAAACATTGCCAGCCGGTACAACCGAACCCGATTGCCACACGTTCCCTTGAATGAACGCCTGTTCCCTGCGGGTCTGTCGCGGCTCAGATGGGCGTCCAGATGGATACACAACAATCGGCAGCGGTGGAAGCGGAAACGCCCTGTCCACTAAAACCGTTTCGGCCAATCAACGGCGGCTGCAGCCGACCCGAGACGGCAATGGTGCCGGGGCCATCGGCCTATGCCACCTTGGACCCGTCCCCGTGGCACCGGATCAAACCAACTTGGGCATTCAAATGCGGTCACCCGCAAGTACCCCGCTGATCAGCATCGGGCGCTGCACTTGAAACAGGCAATCCGGCGCGATATGAACGGGCAATGTCCTCAGCGAAATGGACCGTGCAATCTTCAACGGGTCCGGCGCGGGTGGCGAACCTAACTGGCTGTGTTCACAGGGTGCAGCGGGCTTTGGGGCAATAATTGCAGAAAATGCAACTGGACGCGCAGCCAACAATGGGCCGGCGTGTCCGTCCGAAGTGGTGGCGTTTATCACGCAAACGCTGCAAACGGCTCCCGGCGGATGTGGCGTCTGCTGTCAGTCCTGAGGTCTGGGACACAATGGACGGCCACGTTTATCGTGGCACGGCCGGTCACGGGAGTGGGGAACGGCTGATGAAAGTAACATCGGCAAGCGTGGTCTCTGCCTACAATGCCTTGCCTGCACCATCCGGCACACCGCTTTGGAAAGCAAGGCACTGCCTGAACCACCAACGGCGGGCGTGTTTGCCCTGTCTTTGTGGTCTGTTTGGGCGCTTGTGGACCTGATCCGCGACCCTACGCAGTATGCGCAATCGGGCGGGCTGCGTCTAACGGCGCTTTCCAACAATGGACACCACAATCAGCCGCCGCGTGCAGTCGCGTGTCCTGACTGGTACCAGTAAGATGCTGGAGGGCTTGGCAGGCGCGGGCTTTGAACTCCGCAAGAGAGCATTCCCGGCGCGCTGGCGTTGCAAAGCTCCTTTTCCCTACGGCAAACGGGCGTTCTCAGTGATGGGGCGTTTCCGGCGGCCGAAAAAAGAATGATTGGCCCCAAAGGCGTTCGCTGTAACGATCAAAACACCGCTATCCGGAACCACGGCGGCAAAAAGGATTATCCACCTGCTGGTCTGGTCACGACTAGTGGCAAGCCGTTGCGTCTGTGCGCTCTGGTACGCTGAGATATACCGAGAATACGCCTGAGGTGTCACCTTCACAGCGACCCATTCACCGAAAGAAATCAGAGTGTTCTATGTGAAAGATTCCTTGCGGCGGTCCGCGCGGGTCTGGCAATCGGAATTTATCCCCCGGGCTTTCGATTGCCCTCTAAACGGGTCGTGCCTGAGCCTGAAAAAGATCGAGGACGAAGGCATGGACCCCGAGAATGGCGCCATAACTGCCATTATCAGGACGTTTTGCAGGCGCTTTTGTACGAATGAGCAATTGTACCCCGGTCCCCAGCCTATCCAGAACGCAAAGATTGAGGCGCGCAACTGGACGCATGACGGGCTGATTATCCCGACGGGCTTGCGTGGGTCTGCACCGCACGTTCGAACATAATGAGGGCGTGAATATGGCCGTGACCAAAAACAGACTGAGGACATTCCGGCGGCATAATCGCTGACTGGTGCAAACGAATTTGCTTTGCGCCGTCTGATGCGATTGGCAGCGGATTCGAAGGCGTATATTGCGCACCGCTTCAACGACCGCGCGGCGTGTCTGATTGTCGAGGGGGAGGGCGACTGGAACCGCACCGCTTACAGCCTGTCACGTTCCCTCACTGCGGAAAAGTGGGAGGCGGCGCGTGGTGCCGTGGTGCTACCAAGGGGGCCTATGCTTATGCCTGACCTCGGGCGGGCCATTGCCGCATTAGCGCCACTGTCGGGCCTGAGGCGTCACTGTGAAGGTGTCACAACCTACGCTTGTGCTGCTGCTGTGGGCAAAGGCTGCGCCAACGTCTGATGAATTATTCGCTCATTGCATCCGACACTGACGAAAACGGCAATCTCTGGCAAACGTGCCGGAACTGCCGGTCAACACTATTCGCCGGAAATGGCCGATGGCGAGGGGCGGCGGAAACCGAACTTGAGCGTCTAGCACAATGGATTGCCAAGTCACTGCAAAACTCAGGCGCGGCGGATTCTGCTGCGCCCACATACCGGAGGGCAAAACTGATGTGCCTTTTAAAGAAAAAAGAGATGCGAAAACCCGTTCAAAGTGGCACCTGGAAATACACGGCGCAAGTGATGGCGGCGCGGCGGATTACATCGGCGGGCGTTGATGGATTTGGCGGAACTCACTGGCACCGGTGGCAAGCCTGTGTGAGCCGTGGAAGGCGGTTGACCCTTGGGACGTAGACTGCACCGGAATGCTGACCCTGCTGTGCTGGCGCTTGTCTGCGCGCCGCTCTGGCGTTGGGGGGAAGCTGTGTTTGTGATCGGCAATGACGGCTGTTTTGCCTTGTTCGATTGGGATTTGACCCACCAGTTTAATATCCAACCTACCGCCTACACCGTGGCCATCCTGAACACGGCGGCGGGCGAACTATGACTGTGCTGGCGGGCGAAAGTGCTGCGCCGCGGATCGGCTCAGAAATGACCATGCTTACGTTGGCACGGCACCCTTGCGCCGCGCACTGTCTTACCGCGGTCCTCCTTGCAAACACTCCGAAACGGCTTTGGGCGAGATTTACGCAACGCACCGCTTGGCACCATCAATCGTGCCGTTTCCCTTGAATGCGCCGAAACTGACATGGAAAGTATCGCGCGGCTTTCGTGCACCCGTGGGCGCGTCCCTGATCCGCGAATTGGTGAACGTCCAAGCGGCGGGCGGGCCTGCCGCCGGCTCAGGACTGAAGGCCAGCGATGTGACGCCTGACCTGTCCAAAGCAATGACCCGCGAGACATGGCAGCGGGCGCGGATCCCGGCAATCGAAATGGCGTTCGTGTTCTGCCCCCCCCGGTTCTGAGCAATCCCGTCACCACGGGCCGCTGGTGCGAGAGGCACAGACGTCACCTTGCGCAATGGGCGCTAAATGCCTTATCGCGGCGATGAATCCGGGCAAGAGGGCATCGGAGAAGCTGGGCCAGCCCTGTCAAGCTGGACGTGATGAGGCCGTTTACAGGCTTTTGAATTCCGTGGGCGCGCCGCGAAGCCTTGGCGGCAATTATCAAGGCACTGGGCGAGGCAAAGGAAACTGGGCGTTCGATCCGGCGAATGGCGCTTAATTTGGTGGATTGGGAGACCTGACACCAAAAGGTTAGCCGCGTGCTTGTTCATTTCCTCCATTAATGTGAACCGAACATGCGGCTTTTTCTTCAAATGTATCCGGGGGTAAATGCCCGAACTCACGTTCTTTCACTATATATGGACCATTGGTTTTCCACAAAATACATCGCCCACTGAGGGAACCTTGGTTTCGGCTTCAAATATCACCGATGAGTTTAATCACCGTCAAAACTCGCAATTAGTGTCATGGCTACTCTCTCAATTTAAACATTTTTCAACAATGGATTATGCTTGGGCGCAGATCAAGCGCCTCAGTCTGATTGCCATAGATCCAGCACGCACGAGCGTTCAGAAGATTGCGTTTTTGGGCGGGTAAGCGTCACGAGTCTGTGAAAATTTATTATTAGAAAACAGTAGCTTGCTGGCTGATCTGGAGCGGGTAACGAGAAATCGAATCGTAACTAAAGTTGGGAAGCTGCCGTGATTACTCCTTTTTCCACCAATACCCGCGGCGCCCAGTGCGAATTTAGTAATGCCCCGCCCGCTGACCCGTCAAGGGTAAGCGGCGGCCAGGCGGGTCAGCCGCGGCGTCTGTGCGGCGTTCCGCCGCTTTGTAAATCGCGCCGCGCCGCCGGTGATTTTTTTTTTTTTTTTTTTTTTTTTTTTTTTTTTTTTTTTTTTGAAGGTGCTGTGGGAGCGTCACGATAGAGTTCAGGATCGGGGAAAAGGCTGCCTACGCGTTGGGTATGGCGGAGGCGTTTTGACGAAATCTCCCTGAAAGCGCGGCTTCAATCGCTGTCCCCTCGATCTGGGTGGATGTTGCGTCACGATCTTCTTTCGGATCTCGGCCGCGGGCTCAACTGTTCAGCAGGGCCCGATGCGCGCGCCTGTTTCCAGCGCATTAGCCGCCCGATGGTAACCTTGTCCAGCGGCCGCGTCGGAATCATCCCCAGCACCATTGGCGTGTTTTGTCGAAAAATATGCGCGCCGAAGGCCCCCCGCCAGCACCACGCGGTCTTACTTTATGCCACGCCAAACTTGGTCCATCAGCAGGCGCGAGCGCGCTCGGAAATGAGTGCGGCTTGGCCATCTGGATCTCGCGGATATCGCGGTTTGGTGACCGTGATCACGGGCCGCCCGACCGCGGAAGCCATCAAAAGACCAAATATAGCTGTTGGTGCGCCCCGTCCGCGAACACGGCCCGCACTTGCCGTCTGCTCGGGGTGCCGATCAGGCCGGGGCATCGAACGATGCCGCGTGCATGCGCATTTCCGCGACCAATCTCGATGATGCCCGAGCCGCAGATGCCTGTCCACGCCGGTCCCCTGTGCGTATGGCCTCCTGAAAACCGTCATGCCGCGTCGACCAAGGTCCGAACCGAATGGACCTTGAAGCGCGCAGGCTTGGTTACGACGGCGTCAATCTCGACCCGCTCAATTGCGCCGGGGGCAGCAACGCTGGCGCGGAATGATTTGCGCGCCTTCAACCGCCGGGACCTGTGGGGGAAGAACGGCCAGAACCTTCTCGCGGTTGCCCAGCAAGGATTTCGGCGTTCGTACCCACGTCCACAACCAGCAAACCAGATCATCTGAACAAATGCGGACTTTCCGAAAGCCCACAGCCGCCGCATCGCACCCACATGGCCCCGCGATGGCAAGGCAGGATATAGACGCGGGCGGAAATCGTGGATGTTGAGGTCCAGATCACGCCACGCCCAGGCGCAGGGCAATCCGCGACGTGCCAGCGCTAAAAGCGGCCTGACCCAGCTCGAACGGATCATCCGAGGAACAGGTGGTGCATGACCGGATATTGCAGCCGAAACACCGCAATCCACGACCAGTTGCTTGTCGATAATTGCGCCTCTGTGGCGATCTGGTGAACACCCGCACAATGCCGTTCGCGCGCGCGCGTCATCTCGTCCGGCAGCCCGATGCGTTCATGCATGAAATAGCTTGACGCGGCTCATCAGATCTCTCCCAAAACGGAATCTGCGGGTTCATCACACCGCTTGAGCGACAACTTCGCCGTTTGAAGATCACAACAGATCGCTGCGAATGGTGTAGAGCACAAGGTCCGAGCAACGCCGTAAAGGGGCCGTCCATAAAGAAACCGGCCAGATGTGCATGATGCTCGTTTGTTCTCCGTGATCGCCAAGGGGATCGCCAACAGTATTTCCAGTCACCTTTTGCGGAGGATCTTTTGCATGAACGTGCAAGATTGTGCAGGATCGGCGGCGACATCGGTCCCAGCTTGCCATTTGCTCGACAAAGCTTGCCGCCAGGCGCTCCCAGATCGCCCTAGGGCGTGTGCATGGTCTGCCTCTTTCCACTATCGACGTAATAGAGACGTGTAAGAGGGATGAGGGTGAATATCACGGACTTTCCGCGCGTTTTGCGCACAACCTGCTTTGTGGACCTGGCTTCTGGCGGCACGTCCGATGATAACTCTTTTTGCACCGGTCGCCTGACAGCCAAGGCGGCGGCCCCTGCTTCAGCCGCGCTTGTCGTCATATGCGGGCCTCGACGCTGTTCCATTCGGACAGGGCAATCTGCCTCCACAAGGTGACGCAGCCGTGTTTGGAGAATCAGCCGTAACCCGGCGAAATCTGTCATTTGGAGCAGAATGCCCGCGTCCGCCATCAGACCGGTCCAGATTCGACGCCCAGCTGGCGTGCAGCGGTGCAGCATCATGCGTGCCTACGGAAAGCGGCCGCCGTTTGCCGGACGGCGTGAAGATGACACAGTGGATCGTTTTGCTCATGGGTAGGCACCTGTTGAGTGTTTGAGGGCAACATAGACGGGCCCTGAGCGCAGGGAAGCCCTCCCTGCGTCATTAATTAGTGCTTGGCGTCATTTCAGGCATTTAGCCTCCGTAATTGCGTCTGGCATGGAAGATTAAACCCGAGGGAAATCAGCAGCAGTTTTTGTGCGGCAAGGATCTGGGTGAGCCGGAGGGGTCATAATCGGCGCGACTTTCGCCAGATCTAATGCCAACCACCTCATGGCGGCGCGCCACCGGCTTGCAGCAGTTCCAGCACTTCGTAATGACAGAAAACCGCCATGGGACGGCGTGCCTGTGCCCGGCGCCGGATAGATGGGCAGAAGGCGTCGATATCCATCCGTCACATAGAACCCGCGCACCTGCGGGAATTATGCTGATCACAACCACACTGTGGGTCCATTCGCGCGCCTGCGCACGCTGATGATATCTGTGCCCATTGCGCGGCGTCCTCATACGCCCTCCCCGCGTGTCGAACTGACGTTGCGGGAATGCAACTTGGGTGATCCAGTGACAAAGGCTGCTCTGCCCGCGCGGCGCATCGGGTTTGCCGGGCCGTGGCGCACGCCGTGGCGCACATCACGACGAAACCATAGATGCCCGCGTCGATTTGCAGAATGTGGATGTCGCTTGGCCCTCAAAGGCGCGGATGCAGGGAATGTTGATCGAATGTCCGCCAAACCGATCACCACGGCAGCGCCGCCGCGCAAGCGCTGCGCGCATACACCTGCTTCGATATTGCATGGCTTTTGGTTCCGTATCCCGTATGGATAATATGGCAATCGCCCATCGTCGACGATTTCACATCCCCCGGCAGATAGTCGCGTCATCCTCATGATCGTAGGCCGCCGAGCATGGCCGAAGCTGAACAGGGTCGAAGGCCCTCGCGCAACGCACGGGGCCCGAACCGGCGCACCGCTGCGGTACCTGCGTGCCCGCATCAATAGGGCTGCGCCAGAGGATTGCCATTCGCGTCCAGCGATTGCCAGTCCGGCTCGTAGGCCGTTACCGTAAGTGCAATGCCCGCAACAAAAGGCAGGTCAGCCTGCCGCCCTCATACCGCTGTTTGGTCATATCTTTCCCCGCTTTTTGCACAGCTTTGGCAAGAGCGGCCCAAATGCAAGTGCGGGTCTTTCCAATCGGGCATAATCCGTGAAATAGAAAACCGCCAAAATGATGCATTCACCCTTGGAGGTTGATATGGAAATTTCGTGAGCCCTGCGTTCGATGATGTGTTTTTGCTGGTTGCCTGCCGCCTCAATCGGCCTGCCGTCCACGCAGATACGCGTCACCACCGTGACAAATCCATCGCGCTGAACATTCCTGCTCAGCTCGCCATGGATACGGTCCACGGAGGCGCGCCATGGCGATTGCTATGGCGCAGGCCGCGGCATGGGCGTGATCCAAATCGCAACCTGAGCATTGAGCAGCAAGCCCTTGATGTAAAGGCGCGGTAAAAGCGTTTTGAGACGGGATTGTATACAATCCGATCACCTGCGTGCCACCAGCCTGGCGGATGCAAAGCCCTGGCAAGAGGCTACCGCGTTTAAACCGGAATTCGCGTGGTGGACGAGGCGGGCCGCGTGGGTGGGCATTGTGACCAACGGCGTGACATGCGTTTTTGCCATTCATGACGACACGCTGTGCTCTGAATGATGAGCAACCGACTTTGCGATACTGCACGAACCCGCGACCGCGAAGAGGGCCGATCAAGGCCTGATGAAAAGCGCGGCCGCATCCGAAAAACTGCTGATCACGGATGCCAACGGCAAGTTGACGGGGCCTCCGCGACCCTGAAGGATAACCGAACCAGGCTGTGCTGAACCCCCAACGCTGCAAAAGACGAACTGGCCGTTTGCCGCGTGGCTGCGGCCAACCACCTCGGCGATTTTTCGGGGTTTGAAACGCTCTCAGCGCGCTGGTGGAATTGCGCTGTGGATATGATCGTGAAATCGACACGGCGCATGTCCCTCCCGAAGGGGTAAAGCGAATTGGCGGTTGGAGCGCGCGAAAAGAAACTGAGCAATAACGTTACAGTTGTTGGCTGGCAACGTGGCCACGGCGAGGCCGTGCGCGCGCTGATCGTGCTCGTGGGCGGATGCTGTGAACAGTTGGCATTGCCGGGATCGATCTGTACCAACGCGAATGGTTGCGCGGTGTCCGTGTGCCACCAGCTGACTGCAATTATGGGATGCCGCGGCAGAGGGCCCGGTGACCCACCCCGAACATTATTGCCCGACGGCGCATCAATTTTTCGGTTATTTTGGCCAAAGCGCATCGCGGCTGTGCGCCCTTGCGCCATGGTAAGCTCGATGATTGCCGGCCACAGACGATCCCCCGGTGGATGTGATCTTGTATCAGGGCCGCAAAGCTTTAAAAGCTTTCGCGCATGGCAGCATCGGCGCCATGGCCAAGCGCTCGGCGGACCGGGTATTTCCAGAAGGAAAACGCGGCCAGTGAACAACACTGGTGCCCCGAAGGGAATCGAAGGGGCAGGTGCCTACAGAAGGTTCTGCGGCGGCGGTTTTTGCCCAGATTTGGATCGGCGCCCTGCGCGCGCGATGGGCTATACCGGTTGCCGCACACCGTGGACGATGATGCGCAGAAAATGTACGTTGTAAAAATCACGGCGCGGGCTGCGGAAAGCCATGTGCATGAACGTGCAGATCCACCGCGAATCCCCTAATTCGATCGGATCGCCATGAAACCCCCAAGCGCTACGCGTGCCGCAGCCCATCGAGATCCTCGATATGGATCGGCCCTGCCGCCTGCCGAGAGGTGCTGACCGCTGGGGACGCGGAACGTTTTCGCAGTTCAAAAGACCGCGCGGCGATCCGTGATTATGTTTTGACGTGCTCGGAAAACGGCGCAGTACGCGTGCTGGGGCGTGCCGCGACGGGGTTCGCGGATTGAATGATTGGTCTGCTGCCGCGCAAAGGGCGTTGATCCGGAAACGCTTTCACCGGTGAGGGCCATGCGCCGACACCTCTGGCTGACTATGAAGATCGACCGGCTGAAGGCGAGATTGCAGTGCCGATGCCTTTTGAAATATGCCAAACTGGTGAAGTGGAGCGGCCTTGGTGGATGTTGGGGCGTCAGGCTGTGACAACAGCGCGGGATTTTACAACAGCGCGCGCCTGTTACACTGTCGGGTAAACACTCTTCTAAAACCGATGCTTCCGGGTGCGGTGCTAATGTTGCAAGAAGCAGCGTTGTGTCTCGCCAAAACCCGCTCAGCCCTACTCTGCGCTGAACCGTGCTGGAAAGGCGCCGCGCGCATCCGCAAATGCCCGCCCCTGCTTCCGGAGGGTTGTAGATTGCAAGACGCAAGCAGTCAGGCTGTGGTCGATTGCTTTGGCCCAACGCTGCCCGCATTTTGGACTATTGTGCGGGAGGGGTGCAAGGCGCTGGGCCATTGCCGCGCGCGCGCCATGCGTAATTTGCACATGAAACATCGACGCGGCCGCCATGCGCGATCTGCCCTTTTTGCCGCGCAGCGCTGTGCCGAAGCCGAGTACCCAGCTTGCGGGTGGTGATCTGGCCACCTCCGCCCCTATGAAATGTTTGTGGCTTGTGGATTGCGCCTTGGGTCCCGGTAGCGGATCGTGGCGCCGCGCGCCCGAGGCCAAATGGAACCTGACGCCGGAAGGGCTGGAGCGGACCAAACATCCCTGCAAGACAATATTCTTGACGCCGCGATTGAACGGGCTTGGTGGCGGTGGACGGGACGCTGGTTTTACGCGACATGTTCGTCCTGCCGAAGAGAAAACGCGCGGGTCGGCAGGCATTTATGACCCGTCATAGCAGTTTGGCGCTGCACTGGAAAAACCTTGTAGCGTGAGCGACCTTGTGACGGAGTTTACACGGACCACTTGACGCAAGCAAAATAATACCCAATCCCTCAACTCAAGCGGAATATTGACATTTTTTACTTCCTTCGGTAAATCGTCATTTAACCCTTCTGCGAAGAGTGTCCTGACGAAGTCAGGGTGCGCACTCCGAAACGTGAATAGGAAGGGAAAATATGCAGGCATTCAGATGGCAACCAGTTTACAGGGCGGCTCGCGCTTGTCACACGATCGTCTTGGAGTTAATTGCCGGCCTGGCTGGTGTTTCTGGGGCCGGTTTGGCGGGTTTCGTGTTTGAGGGAACAGCTTCAAAAGAGGAGCTTTGCTAACTGCAAAGTGGTTAGCCTGCTGTGTGTATTTTCGTGCTGGTTTTACTGCGTGCAGGTCAGCGTATGGCCCGCGCGCAAAGCCGGAATCTGTAGCCCGTTTTAAATTAACAATTAATAAGTGCACCAAAAAGCTTTTTCACAATGTCCGACGGGCAGCATCATAAATTGCAAACACAGCAGCCGATGATGCTTTTGGCGCGAACAAAAAAAAAAAATTTTATACACCTTGCCAGCTGTTCTGGCAGACCGGAATGGGCAATCCCGCCCCCTTCTTGTTTCGACTAAATCCGCGCGGCAGATGTCGGTGGTTCGGCCGTGAGAGGTTGTGACAAACCCGCGGCAGCGTGTTTGTTGGCGTGCATGCGATTGGCGCGGACAGGTTTGCAATTGAGGGTGAGCCGGTCAACGGTACAGACCGCAGGCACGCTGCCCACGATACGCGTAACTCTGCCATGCTGATGTCGGGCGGAGTGGTGCTATCTTGTCAATGAACCAGCAGCGCGGCAGTTTATCGCATCAGGGGTAAAATCGCTGGACAGCATTTTCCCTGAACAAGGTTCTGGTGCCGAGGAACGGTTATGCAAGTGGCAGACAGTAAACGGCAACCGGGCCATCGCTGATTGCCCAGAACAGAATGCAAGGTGCAGTGCGTGTGCTCTATATCTTCTACCGGCGCCCGCGACCGGTGATGTCTTGCCAAAATCCTAACTTGGCAGGTTTTTTTGAGGATATGCCTATTCCGATGATCCAAGATTGGCGCCGGATGCACCAGTGCAATCTTTTAACAAACGTGCCTCTCACCTGACATCGGTGTTGTTTTTAGTGGAAGCGCGCATTTGTCCGCCTTGATGGAGTCCTGGGCCGGTCTATTTCCGACTGGCTTGAGAACATTGGGAGGTGCGCCTTATTCAGAATCAAAGAATTTCTCAGGCCTGACGCGGGGCGACCGTGAAGCATTTGGTTCAAGTTGAACCCCTCAACCGAAATTATGGAGGATGCGCGCCCGGCTCTGAATTGCTTTCTTCATGATGCCACAGAGCTGAAATCGCTAGAGGCGCAGTTTGTAACAAAGCCAGAAAATCAGGGCGAAATCGGTCAGTTGGCTGGTGGTGTGGCCCCATGATTTTAACAACCTTCTGAGCTATCTCGGTCATTGTGACTTGTTGTTGTTCGCGCATGAACAGGGCGACAGGATTATAGCGGATTTGGTCCAGATCAATCAGAATGCACCGCGCTGCTGCGCTTGTGGGTCAGTTACTGGCATTTTCGCGTTGCAAACAGACTTGCGCCCCGAAACACTCCGACATGCGTGATACTTCTTGCGGATCTGACACAGTCTTCTCAATCGACTGGTGGGTGAAAGTGACTCTCAACACTCAGTCAGATCCGGTTTTAACAACCTATTCGGCGACAAGCGGCAGTTGGAACAGGTCTGATGAATCTGTAGTGAATGCCCGCGACGCCATGCCTTCGGTGCGAAATCAGGATTCTCACTGAGTGCACAATTTTGGCAATCCTATGTTGCGCGATCATGGTCCACTGTACCAGCGGGGAATACGTTCACGATTAAAGTAAGCGACGAACGGCACGGGGATCGCGCCCGGGACAAGTTGCAAAATGGTTCGACGCCGTTCTTTTACCAAAGGCCGTAAACGGGTGAGGGGACGGGCCTGCCTGTCCACTGCATATGGTATCATCAAGCAGTCGGGTGATATATTTTTGTGGACGCACCGAGGGCGTGGGAGCACTGCTTCACGCTTTAAACTTTCCCGTACTTGTACAAAAGCCTTCAAAAAGAAGTTCAGAAAAACCTGCGGCCCCCCGCACTCTGCGCCGTGCGCCCAGTGCGGTGTGATTTTACTTGTTGAAGATGAGCACCTGTAACGTGCTTTTGCAAGCCGGCGTTTGCGCTTGCGAAGGGTATACCTGTCCTTGAAGCAGAAAATCCGAAGCTGCACTTCTAACTTGGAAGATACTATCTAAAAATTGATGTCTTTGTTACTGACGTGGTTATGCAGGCAATGGAATGGACCCAGCTGGGTACGTGAGGCCACTCA
>Ga0163217_1034086_pt1 | contig 13076 bp, 12 predicted proteins | sample SynspAceP_FD_185933 | JGI IMG/M metagenome (GOLD analysis project Ga0163217, IMG submission 185933) | Saline lake microbial communities from Ace Lake in Antarctica - Synechococcus sp. Ace-P (PacBio error correction) | ecosystem: Environmental > Aquatic > Non-marine Saline and Alkaline > Saline ...
CCAAAAAAAAAAAAAGGGAAAAAAAAACAAGAAAGAAGGGAATTTTCAAAATCCAAAGGCCCCAAAGTTTTTAAGGCCCCGGGGAAAACCACGGGCCGGGCGGGTTCCCCCGGGGGGAATTGGCGCAGAACCCCCCCCTTGGCCCCCTTGCAGATCCCCTTCCCCCCGCGGGGAAGGTTCCCCGGTTTGGGCCGAGCGCTTATGGGGCGAACCCCAAGCGATTGCGGGGATCCCCTTCTTGGAAGAACGCGGCAACGGTGGACCAGCGGAAATACCCTTGCCTGCACCGCATTTCAAAGCGATTGCAAGCGCGTAGCCCATGCTTGAAATCACTCTGCCGCCCCAATCAGCAACTGCACGTTATTGACGCTGCGGGCCGCCCATGAAAGGATGGTCCACGTCCCAGTACCATGCTCTCTAGATGCCCATGGCCTTGGCGGCATAAAAGCCCCCATGCTCAGCCTGGGCGTAAACCAGGGTAGTGATCCAACGGTTCACGGGGGGTCAGTTCGTCGGGCCGCATGGCGGTCCAGGCTGGAAAAAAAATTTAAGGCCCCCCAATCCCAGTGCAAGGGTAAGGGCGAAGTCGGCTTCTTGTTTGTGATGGTTGAAACTCCCTGGGTGATGTTTTTCAGTAAGTGGCCATCAGCGTTTTGCAGGAGGTGTTCCCCCCTGCGAAAATCCGGTGGGTAGCGGGACCGGATGCTGGCGTCGGTGCAGCTGTCGATACATTCCGATATTGGCGTTCTTGTTTCGGGTGACAGAAAAAACGCGATTGAAATACCGATGACGATGCATCGCAGCTTGGGCAGAACATTGACCCGATGGGGTGTTTGAACAGAACACATGAATTGGTCCAGCGGTGCATCAGATCCCGCGGTGGTTGATCACCACAGTGCCCCGGAATCGGTGTAGCCTGGACCCATTCACCCTGGCGGGTACAGACCCTCAAGACCGCGGCGTCGGTCCTGGAAACAGCAAGGTGATGCTGCCGTAAATCGGTTCATGCGCACCGGGCGCGAACTTTCACCCTTTGGCGCGGCGACAAAATCCTGCGGCAAAGGTGGGGTAGGCAGCAAGCCGCAGGCGTGTGGTGGGTGCAGGTCCATGCGCGTTGAACAAAAAAATTGTCCGGTTTGGGTCAAGTGCGACGCGAAGGCTTCCAGAAATTGCGGTTCCGCAGTAGTGATGATACTCCCAGAAAAGTCTCGACGTGCTCGGGAATTCGGGCTTGCCCTCGGCAAAGGCCCAGAGATTACGCGCAGGCATTGGCGTCGCGTCCTCCGGAGCGGCGTGAAGGCTTCTTTCAGGTCTCCCGGTTTTGCTCGGGTCCAGGCGCTCCCGCGCAACGCCAAAATAGGCCTCGATTGCTCTGTGGGCGTTTTTGCCAGGCCACAGACTGTTTGATCTGCGTCAGACAGGGCAAAGAAGTCCTTGGAAGCCTGAAAAGCCTGGTCCACACTGGTCTGAGGCATACCGCAGTTGGCCAGGTAGAAAAACCCCACTGGCTACTGGGCGGTCCGCGCATACTGCGCAGCGACTGCTTGCCTGGCTTGCAGGAGATCCGTGATAAAAGGGCCGAAAATCGATAATCGGTAATGGATAGTGCTTGCCGCTCATAGGGTGTGTTCCTCCGGGATGCTGGTAATGGGCCATGTGCCCTCAGCGAATATCGCTGGCGAACACGGTCCCTGGTTTTAGCCCCGTTGTGTTACAAAAGCGGGTGCTCATCAACCTGACCAGATAATCAGGAATTTAAAAAGCAAGGGGTTGTGCCATACCTGAAACCAGGCTGTTTATTGGGCTTTTTTGCGTCATATAGAAGGCTCATCTGCCACCGACCTGGACCGCGAAATTCGCCAATGGCACCAAATAATGCTGTTTACGCTGGCCGAAGAGCGGCCCCGGACTTGCATTCGGACTTGCCTAAGCCGAGTCCTGCAGTGATCGAACTCTCAGTTTTGGACGCCTCTGTACTGAATACCTTTGGAACTGGCCAAGGAAATAGATTATGAGTCAAGAACCCTGTTACTTACTCACGGAAATGCCCGCTTGATCGCAACCATGGATGAATAGCAGCGCGAGATTGCCGAAGGTTCGATACTTCCATCCGCGGCAAAATCGTATCGAGGCGGTGGGCCCGGCCGCGGAAACGCCGACACCTGCCTGACCAAGTGATCGACATGCGTGGGCATATTCTGTTGCCTGGCCTGATCAACACCCCATCATCACATGTTCGCAATCACTGACCCGCGCCTTACCGGCCCGCACAGGAATGCCGAGCTGTTTGACCTGGCTACGGCCCTGTTTCCGGTCTGGCAGAACAACACCCCGGCGATGCAGACCGGCGCCGCCACGCGACCGCCATGGCCGAGTTGATGCTGTCCTGGCTGCACCACGGCGGCTTGAGATCATGCTACCTTTATGTCAATTTGGCACGCGGCCTGGATGGGCCAGTGTTCAGGCGGCGCAGGAAATGGGTTATGCGCTTTCATGCTGCGCGCGGGTGCGATGAGCCCTGGGTCAGAAGCCAGGGCGGGTTAACCACCGAACGCACTGGTAGACGGCAGGATGAGGCCAGGCGATTCTGGCGCGAGATGGCAGCGGGTGATCGAAGAACTGCATGACGCTAGTCCGGATGCGATGATTCGCGTCCGCGCTGGCAACCACCCTGCCTCGCCCTTTACCGTGACCACCGACCTGATGGCGCGAAGCGCGAGCCCTTGGCGCGCTCTATGGGCGTGGGCCTGGCACACGCAACTGCCGGAGAACAGCAAGGGACCTGGCTTTCAGCAAGGAGCGCTACGGCATGACGCCGACCGAGTATACGCGAGTCGGTGGGCTGGGTCGGGCCAGATGTGTGGCACGCACACTGCGGTGCAATCTGGATGAACGGGCATCGCGTTGTTCGCCCGCACCGGACCGGGGTCGCCCACTGCCCCTGCTTCCCAACATGCGCCCTGGGCCTCGAGGCATAGCGCCGATCCGCAAGAATGCGGGCCGACGCCGGGTCAAGGTTGGAACTGGGTGTGGACGAGCGCCTCGAATGACAGCAATCATCTGCTCGATGAAGCGGCGTATGGCGATGCTCTCAGCCCGCGTGCGCGACGAAGAACCCCGGCGCAATGACCGCGCGTGAAGCACTTTAACATCGCCACTCGTGGCGCGGCCGAGTGCTCGTCGGGATGATGTGAATTGGCCGCATTGCCCCGGGTTACTGCGCCGACATCAAATCGCTTTCGTACCGATGGACATTTCAGCATGGCCGGGGTGCCCAGAGTGATCCGCTGGCCGGCACTGGTGTTTCTGCACGCCGCCACGGGTAGCGCACAGCTTTATCAACGGGGCCGGCAAGTGGGATTGAGGATGGGTCAACTGCTGACCCGCGAAGTGCCGTTGATAATCGGGAGCAAACAACCGCCTGGGCGATGGAGGCTGTTGCAAGGGCGCTGAAGCAAAGACGGTGCGCGGTTAGCGGCACCGTTGAAGGAGCCCGAGCCGCTTATTGCTTTTGCGTACGGTACTCGTAGGTGGCGTTTCAGCGCGGTAAGCCAGGTAGTCCGAACAGATGGATGGGTGGGTATTTTGGGCTGCTCGCCAGGCAGGATGTCGCGCGGATCGACTATCGAATCCGGGTTTTACTTCCAGGAAGAATGCGATGGAGTAGCGCTCCTGCCCGGTGGGCGCACGCGTGTGCGGTGTTCGAGACGTAAGGTATCGTTTGCTCCAGCGCATCAGGCAATCACCGATATTGCAACAAATGCGCCGGGGACGTGCGGCGCTTCGATCCATTGGTCCTGGCGTTGGCAACTTGCAGGCCGGGCGGACCTTTGTCGTTGCCAAGCGGGTCACAATTGCGTAATCGGTGGTGCGCTCCGGCGGCGGCCATCCCTCGGCGTTCTGATTGGCCCGGGCTGCCCGTGATAGCGAAGCATGCGCAGCGTTGCGATTGGGTCGCTTGTCAGATGTGGCGGGTCGAAGAAGTCTTCTGCAGCCCAAGGTCAATGCTGAAACCGCGGTGAATCAGCCGGCCCAGGTCCAGGCCAGGCGTCAAAGTAGCCCGAGCCATACTCCTCACGCCAGCCGGGCACATCGGCCAAAATTGACGCCCGGAACGGTTTTGCCAGCGAGCACTTCCGGATGGTCGCCGGAAAATCGGTGGCCGATATTGAAGGCTTCTTTCATATCTGCGCCCGGAGCGGGATTGAGTTTTTTCGTCGGCCATGGCCGACGTAACCTCGATTGTGCGGTGACAGCTTGATCGCAGAGCGGCTGCTTGTCGGCCAAATGGGCAGCGCAAAAAAGCGTTGGGCATTTGGTCCAAACGCCGCCTGGATACATTTCGGCATCGATGCATGGGTCGATAACATAAAAAAAGCCCACTTCAACACGGCAGCGACCACCCAAGTTGGTGGGCGCGACCTGAGCTCTGACGGGCGGGATCTTCACTGCGCAGCCCGGCGACGGAAAATGAATGGGTAGCGAGTTCATGGTTTGGCTCCTGTGCTTTACAGCATTTGTGTAAGAAGGTGGGCGATATCGCGGGCACTGTTGAAACAGCTGGAGGCCCTGGCTTCTGAGCTTCTGCTAAGCAGCGTGGCTTCATGACCCTGGTGGCGTCGGGCGGCCATCAGCGACAAGCTGCTGGCCATCGACCCAGACACTGTGACTATTCTCAACCTGCGCCCGCAAGCAAACACCAGATTCCACCAGCACGTTAACCCTAGCCCGAGGGGATTGATCTCGGCCGGGGGTTCATGGTTCGGCATCTTCAGAATCGAGTAACAGCAGATTCGGCACGCTTGCCACTTCCGCGAGCCGATGTCGCGGTCGCGCCAATGCGCGGGCGCCGTTTTGTGGTTTGCCATGCGCAGCTCTGCTCGGCTGGCAAAACAGTGGGCGTCCAGGCGGGTGGCTTTTGGATCAACGGCAGGAAAATTTCATTTCCTCGAACAGGCTCAAGACTGTTGTTGCAAACCGGCCATCGGTGCCCAGCCCGACGGTCAGGCCGGCCGCGAGCATTCCGGACGCGCGCCACGCCGCTGGCCAGTTTGGCGTTGCCTGATCCGCGCATGCGGCCGTCGGCGGTGCCGGCGTCGGCCAGGCGTTTGATTTCATCGTCATTCAACAGACGCCAATGGGCGGCCAGCAGGGTGCGCTCACCGAGAATGCCCGTAGTGGTCCAGTTGGGGCGATCGAGCGGCGGCCAAAAATGCTTGCTCGACGGCCTGATCTCCTCACGCCTGCTCGCAAGGCTGAGTATGGATGCCCACGCCGTAATCACGCTGACACTGAAGGCTTCGGCGTAGGCTTCGGGGTGCAAGTAGAACAGGTGCTCAAGGCCCATCCACACCTTGAATACGGCGTTCTGGCTGCCGTGGGTGGCCTGTGGATCGGGCGCGATTTTCGGCGCGCGAGGCAAGAAGTCTTGCCTGGCGCATCGGCCAACATAGGGCGCGAAGATTCACGCGCAGCCAATCTCACGGCCGGCGTCGGCGCAGCGAAATGCATGAAGCGGGTAACACATGTCCATGACGCAGGTGGTTGCCGCTTTTTCAGCGCTTCCAGATAGCACACCGTGCGGAGTTGGTAGGCATACTTCATTCGGTGAAGTGCACGGTGCCTCAAGCTGTAGTACGCAGCCAGTCCATCAGCTGCATATTTTCGGTGAACGCCACGCATCAGACTCGAATGCGAGTGGCAAGTCAATCAGGCCCGGCAGCAAAGCGTGCCCCTCGCATCGATAAATCGGGTAACAGTCCGGTATGGTTATTTTCACCGGCCCTCAGCCCCAATGCACTGATGCGCCCTTCTTCGACGATCAGGGTGGCCTTGGCGAAATAAACCGGGTATCGGGTCCACGGTAAAGAGTGCGGCATTGCGAATGGCGAAGCCGGTTCACAGGCTTACCTCTGGGCCCATGACCTCCGCCGATGATGGCGAGACCTGTCGCGGCTCAGCGGTTCGATAATCAGGCGTGTGTTTGTCATGTGGGAACGCCAGACCGCAAACCACGCAAGAATTATCCCGGTAAGAAAACTCGGCCGCAATGATCGAAGTCCTGCTTTTCATATTCGGCCTGTTTCACAACCATCAGAATCTGCAATCCTGGAAGTCGGCGGTAATGTGGGTTGAATGACCAGATCAGAAAGATCAACTGGCACCGGGTCCACCTTGGCCATGCGCCCCTCTCGTCTATTCCAATTGCTGGATGACCCTCGCTTCGGCCCCCTGACCCAGTCACAGCATGGTTGCCCGCGCAATGGTAATGCAGAAAGGGCGGCGCCCTGGATGAATCTCCATCGCGAACAGTCGCGAAGGCCAGCGGGGTGAGTCCGGGACAGCTCGACCTTGGTACGGATGAAGCCCGTCAGTGCCGTGGCGATCATCTTCCACCAGAGACGGTGGTTAAATACTACCGCATTCCAGCGCGACAGATGTTCGTAGAACATGCGCCCGTAGATTTCCTTTCTTGTGCTGAAGGTAATACAAGCACGTTGGATTCCCCGGCAACTCTGCTCGCTCGGCTATATCCTGGATGGTGGCGCCGAGAAACCGTGCTGGGCGAATTCCTGCTCCCGCCGCAGCAGAAATGATTTCCCGGTTGCGCTCACGAATGCGTCCGGGTCGGTAGGTCTTTGCTCGGTAATTGTGGTCATGCGGTTGTCGTCACTTCACTCGGTAGGGAGTTCGACATTAGCCGAACATCCCTGACTTGATCAAAAGTGAATTTAACCAGCGCCTGACAGCGCTCTCCGGGTCCATTGAGTCATCCGCCGCAGGCGTACTTTGTTGTCCAGTATGATGTACTCGATACCCGGCAATACAGCACGCTCGGGCTACGAAGTAGTTTGCCGATGTCCAGCTTCAGTCTGCGGGTTGAAGTGGAAGTGGCCTTGTGGTCGTCAAGCGGCGGAAGACCAGTCGATGTAACCGGTCGAACAGAATGCGGTTAGGACCGAATTCCGCACTAGGCGCGCCCTGCAGACTACAGTCAGTTGGTAGTCGTTGTCGGTTTTTCGCCTGTTGTTGAGTGGGTAAACACAGGGTACCGAAGAATTCTGCAGGCCGGGAATTATTCGCAGTCCAGCCCATACCCAGCATCACGTTGTTGAACGTTAGTACACCGGCCGAACTCGTATTGCCGGACAGGGTCACGTCTTGATCAATCCGTAGCTTCAGATCGTTGCGGTCAGCCAGCCGAGGCTGATGTTCGGCGCGAATTCCAACGTAGAAGGTTCGTCGAGTCAGCATCTTTAACCTGCGGCCCTGGTTTTTTACGGTCCCAACGAAGAAGAAGGTGCTGGCCCCAGTTGTGCCAGTAGGCATTTTCGAAGTAAAGGTAAGGTATCGGTCGCTTCTGTGGGCCGAATGCCTGGTAGTCCTCGCTGTAGGCACAGAGATGCTCGAATCAGAGAAGAACTTCTCGGCCCGTGGGCCGCTGGTGCGAAAGAGGCTGCGATGCAGCTGCCATAAGGTTTTTGCGCATAGGTTTGTCCATGGTCGTATCCTAGGATGATTTAGTTTTGGTTGGCATATGGGTGTTCAAGTCACTTGCTCGGCCTATTTAAGGTTTGGGCCGATTGATAAAGGGGTATTCAGTTGCGTGTCCGGGTGGGATTCCAAGAACAGCAACACCAGACGCACGATGGTCACCAGATAAGGCACCATCGCCAGCAACCTCGTCGAGCTGCGCCAGCCCAAGCCCCTTGGAAGAACACAGATGCAGATGCTCGCGGGCACCGAACAGAATAGGCGCCGGCAGCACGCCTCGGGTTTCGCAGGTCGCAAAGACCACCAGCGCCAGGGCGCTCCAGCCGCGGCTGAGGTCATGTTTTCGGTCCCACATTGGGCGTATACACCAGTGACAGGTAGGCTCCAGCAAGGCCGGCCATGCCGCCGCCGAAGCCACCGCCATGTAACGCACGCCAGCACCCGCATGCCATTTGGCATTGGGCCGCCCTGGCGATTCGCCTACGGCGCGCACGGATCAGCCCACCCCCGGCTGTAGCGCAAAAGACGAATACCAGGACGAACAGCTAGCACGAGAGGTGACCAGCAGGTCCTGGCGGAAACAGAACTTGTGGCGATCACAGAGAATGTCCGGATAGATAGGGATCGAATTTTCGGGACGCCCGGAGATGAACTGCCAACGTTGACCCGGCTACATGAAAGGCGCTTCAACCCGGTACCGAAGATGGTCAGGGCAGACACATGGCAGCGTATTGATTAGCCGCGAGGGTGACCGCCATCAGTGCGAACAGCATCGGACATCAGTGCCGGCAGCAATGGGCAGCGAGAACTTCTCCGACGGCCAGGCGCCGCTGTCACTGCGGCGATAAAGCCGCATGAACGCGCCCATCAGCATCATGCCTTCCCTGACCCAGGTTGAGCACGCCGGAAACGCCGCAGACGCAGTTCACCAGCGCACCAGCAGTAGGGTGTGCCGGCGAATCACGGAGCGGCGAGTTATGGTTGGTGATCAGCAAGCGTATCCATTTCAGCCTCCTGCGCGTTGGTTGGCGGCGGCCGAACGACGCAGGCGGCAAAAGCGGTAGTGAATGAAACCGCATCACAGGTGAGCAGGTAGAACAGCAGCAGGCCCTGGAAAAACCCGGTGATAGCCTTGGGCAGATTCCATCGCTATCTGCAAGCAATCTCGGCCGCCATGAAAGTCAGCGCCAACAGCGCACTGGCCAGCACAATACCAGCGCCTCATGCGCCCGAGGAACACGACGATGATCGCGGTGTAGCCATAGCCGGGAGACACCCTGGGGTACCAACTGAACCGATTGGCCCGCTGACTCTCCGAGGCGCCAGCCAGGCCGGCCAAGGCCGCCTGCCAGCAGGAAAGCCAGCCAGGTCAGGCGTTGGCACCGGAAGCCGGCAAAACGCCGCCGCGCGGGTGTTCCCTGCCCGCACCTTGGGTTGGAAGGCCGATGAAATGTGCGGTAAAGAGCACGGCCATGGCTTCGGCCGCCCAGCAGCGCAAACAGCAGACCGATAAATGCAGGCGCGTGTCGGGAATACAGTTTGGGCAGCAGGGCAGCGGCCGCGGAACCATCTCCGACTGCGGAAAGGCCGAAACCCATCGGGATCCTTAGAGGGGGCCCATGTACGGTGGTAGAGCAAAAGATTCAGCGCAATGTAGTTGAGCATGATGGTGGTGAGAAATTTCCATTGCAATGAAAATGCGTTTCCAGCACCGCCGCAATCCATGGCCGCAAGTGCCCGGGCCAGTGCCCCGCGGGCCAGCAGCCCACCCGCAGGCAAATTACCCGCAGCCGTTGTTGTTTCGGTCAGTTGCAGCGCCGCTACCGAGGCCCACGAGCGGCGCCCAGATGAGAAAAGTGGCCTCAGCACCGATATTCCACAGTTTTGCGCATAGCAGATGGTCAGGCCTGCGGCGCAGAGCAGCAGCGCGCCATTTTCAGGCCCAGCTCGGCCCCCAGCCATGGGCATCGGCCATTCAGGGGGGATCAGAAAGAAGGAACTTCAAGCCTCAATGGGGTCCTTTGCCTAGCGCCATAAACAGACCCAGCGCGGTTTAATGCACGGTCAGCACCAAGAGCCAGCAGTGGCGAGGTCCAACTGCATCAGCTGCGAGTGCGGTGCCCGGCGCTCAAGCGACAGCTTGGGCTGGCTCCTGGTTGTGTGCTGCGGCCGCTGGGAAGTACCGCCCATCCACATGGCCAAGTTTTTCGATGCCCTCAATTCAGCGGATCGGCAGCAAGCGGCGGACAGCTTCCCGCTGCAGATCTCCCATGCGCCCGCACAGTTGGTTAGAGCTCAATCGAGTCCTCGAGTATCAGCAAAACTGCGGCCCCCCTGGTCACGCAGTGCCACCAGATAGCCTCGTGGAATAGCTACAGCCGAGCCCACATCACACCCCAGGTTGGATGCGAGGCGACCCAGCAGGCGGGTTTGCTTGCAACGCCTCACGGCCGATGATGAATTTCTGCAGGTTGCCTCCCGGACAGACTGGCCGCCGGGCTGTCGATACCGCTGCCCGCGCACACCAAACTGTTCGCGTATGCGGGTGGCGTATTCGCGGATTTTGGCCGCGCTTGAGCAGGCCGCTTTTGACCAGCCCCGTCATAGGCGGTCAGCAGGGTGTTTTCCGTCAGCGACAGGCCGGTACTGCGCCGCGCCACCAAGGCGTTCCTCGGGCACCACCGCGACGCCCATGGCGGCGGCCGCTGGGCTGCGCGCGTCGTCCAATCGAGGTGGCCGCCAAGCTGCAAGCTGTCGCGGGCCACCAGCACTTCGCCCGGGAGAGCGCGCCGCAGCAAAACTCGTCCTGACCGTTTCCGGCCAGGCCGGCGATGCGCCCGACGATCTCGCCGGCGCGCAAGCTTGCATGTTGATGTTGCCCAAGCTGGTGGCCAAAGGGGTCCCGCGGCCTGGAGTAGTTGAGATTTTATTCAGCGTCAGCAGAATTTCGCGCGGGCTCTGCCGGAGCGACCTGGGTAGATAGCCGGGCGTGTCCATTGCCCACCATCATGCGCGCGATATCGTCGGTAGAGACCTCCGCTGGTCGGGCACTCGCCGGTAACCCGGCCCTGGCGCAGCACGGTGGCGCGGTGACAAAGGTCACGCACTTCCTGCAATTTGTGACTGATGAAACATATGCCTGCAGCCTTACTGGATAATTGCCGCAGCGTACGGAAAGCACTTCGACTTCCTGCGGGGTAAGCACGGAAGTGGGTTCATCAAGAATTAGTAATGAGCTTTTCCTGAATCAGGCAGCGCACGACTCGGACCCCGCTGGCGCTCGCCAGGACAGGGTATTGACGTAGCGCCGCGGGTCGAGGCTCATGCCGTAATGTGGCCGAGACTTCGCGAATACGGGTGTCCAGGCGGCCGCGGTTGCGCGCCTCCGAGGGGGCAGGCTGAGGGCGATGTTTTCTCGGCTACAGTCCGTGTTTCAAATAGCGAGAAATGCTGAATACATGCCGATACCCAGCTTCACGCGATGCGCCGGACCCTGCAATATCAGTGCTGCCCGTTCCAGGTAATAGCGCCCTCGTGCCGGCTGGATGAACACCCATTAGATGATCTTCAATCAAGGGTGCTTTTTGCGGCGCCGTTCTCGCCCAGCAAATGCGTGGATTCTCGCCCGCGGTCACGGTCAAGCTGGACACCGTCGTTCGCGCCGGCAACCGGGGTATTGCTTGACGATGTTCTGCAAGTTTCAGGCGTTCAGTCCGCTTTAGCATTGCAATTCCCCGGCATGGTGATACATAGATTGTAATAAACTGACCAAACAATCAGCAATTTCCTCCAGTGAGCAATTTGCTTGCCACATAAGCTGAACGTTAAAATATTTTTTTTAAATTTGGACTAAGTGGTCAGGCTTTTTTGCCGTTATTTGCATTCACTACCTCGAAACCCCGCGCCAGCGCTGCTTGGCTGAATTAGCCAATGGCGGGGAATACGGTTAACAGTAAGAGAGCGCGGGAGAACACAGTGATTGAGTTTTCATCTGAATGGTCGGCCCAAACGCTGGAAAAGCGGCTGACCCAAACCGAGCATTCTCGAGTGGCTGCGCACCAAAATGCGGCTAACCGGAACCAAAGAAGGATGTGCGTCTGGTGATTGGCGGCGCTGGGTACCGCTGAATGCTGGTACGCCCTCGAAACAGGGGCGGGCTGAGTTTTTACCAGAGCGTTTATAGTTTGTTAAGCTCTTGGATCGGCCAGCCCTGCACGGCAAGCATCTGGTGACTATCGTGCCATTGCAGAGCGAGCCGGCGCATCCGGTCAGACGGCCATGGTCCCGAGTGCCATGGGGCTCGCAAATGCGGCTTCTGTCACCTGGCATCATTATGTCGCTAGTGGCGCTACATCATGAGGCCAGCACGCAACCTGAGTGTGACCGCAAATCGCGTGCTTGAAGCGCTGTCGGGTAACCTGTGCCGCTGTAACCGGTTAACCGGCCGATCATGGATGCGGCGACACGATCCATCATCAACGGCGTGCAGGAATGGGATGGTGGTGGCTTGCTGAATACCTTCGTTCGTCAGTCCAAAGGAAACGCCTGCAGCCGCCCTGCAAGATGCCGAGGGGCAAACGCTTCGATGCTCCGGTGACCCTGGAGCACTGCGTGACCTGCTTTTGCCGAGTCGCCGGATGTGCGGCTGGTGGGGCTGCAAGCAACCGAACCTGGCACTGGAGAATCACCCAGCCAACTGAAACACTGCCGCATCTGGTGTCTACCGAGCAGGTGCCGGAGCTGAGTGCATCGAAACTCGGATGAAGGCTTGTGTATTGGCGCGGCCGTCAGCTACCGCCGCGCGGTACTGTACTCAACGCCAGCTGGCCTGCCTTCGCCCCTGCTCGAGCGCCTGGGTTCGCTGCAATTCGCATCCGCGGCACACTGGGCGGCAATATTGGCAACGACTCCCGATTGCGACATGCCACGCCGCTGATTGCGCTGGGCGCGCAAGATTTCAGCTCACAGCGTTGAAGGGAACGCGCCTGGGTTGCCGCTGGAAGACTTTCTTCCTGGATTACCGCAAGAACGCCCTGCGCGCGGGGTGAATCATTCGTACCGTGGCGGGTGGCCGGAGACCGACGCTCGACGCATCGACGCGGTTCGAGAGGCTGTTTACTTACAAGGTATCCAAGCGTCTGGATGATGATATTTCTGCGGTGCTGGGCGCCTTCTTGGTTTTTCAGTTTTGAACGGCGATCAGATCCTCGATGCCGTCTGGCTATGGCGGCATGGCAGCACACTCCAAGCGTGCCTCGTTCAGCGGAAAGCCGCTTTGCGGGGGACCTTTGACGGATGCCAGTAATCTCCGCATGCCATTGCTGCCCTGGCAGAGATTTTTTCCCCGAAATGTCGGACGTGCGCGCCTCCGGCGGCCTACCCGCGCCAGGTAGCCGGCCAATCTGTGGCGCCCCGCGCGTTTTGCTGGAATACAGTGCCGGGCGAAGCGATAACAAACTGAATGGTGAACCGATTTGCGTAAAAGCCTTTCCCGAAAGCGTTGACCAATCACCCCGGGCAGCCGTCGGGCTGGCCGGACACAACGCCCCACCACGACAGCGCCTGGAAACACGTGCGCGGGC
>Ga0163217_1096745_pt1 | contig 13076 bp, 8 predicted proteins | sample SynspAceP_FD_185933 | JGI IMG/M metagenome (GOLD analysis project Ga0163217, IMG submission 185933) | Saline lake microbial communities from Ace Lake in Antarctica - Synechococcus sp. Ace-P (PacBio error correction) | ecosystem: Environmental > Aquatic > Non-marine Saline and Alkaline > Saline ...
ACTTATCTACACATCCTAGCTCAATTTTGCTGCTTAACTAATCCTTGATTTTCGTAGGCCATATTTGAATTTTATTTACAAGCGGACTGTAGCTTGCCATTCCGTCGAATAAATTTCCATGTTAAATTGGCACTTTAATCCTATGTTTATTTGTTGTTGTTATTCGTTCCAGGGAAGAAGGCCGAAGCAAAGGAACTTTGCCATTAACATTCCACCATAAAGAGCCATTTTAAACTTAGGCGTTGTAGCGTAGCCAGATTTGTTGACCACTTTTATATGCATATTCATTTTGTGATTTTTTAAGTTTTTTTCCGTTGCCAATACAGCGACTATTATTTTGTTTTGGCTTCAAGACCATATACTCCGCTTAATTTAGCAATCCAGGAATAAAAGTAATTAAGGTATCTACCTCTCAAAAGTTGTTTTTACAAATTTGGTCATTTAAGACAACGTTTAAATCTCGTTTGGCATTGGCTAGCTGTTGTTGCACATTTAATAAAGCATGCTATCATTTCGTTAAATATCTCCACCTCCGCATTCAGAATGTCTAATTTTGTACTCCTGCCCGTATTCATATAAGCATATATAGATATAGACCATATCATTTAGCAATAGAGAAAAAATAATAGAAAAAAGCACTTTAGAATTTTCGGTTAATCGTGCACTTTGAAAATTTGACACTAAACGCAACTGTAGTAAGGTGTTCTCGATCGTCTTCCTCGCTTGCAAGTTCACTAAGCTCGTAGGTTTCTTTTAAAACGTTTGTACTTGTCATACGACCCAAAACCATCAAACAAAACGTATGTTTAAGTTCAAGCTTGAGTTTATACCGCTGAGCTTTCTGCCTTATTAAGAATTGAATGTCTGGCCTTGGAGCGCCGATTTTCAAGTAGCTGTCCAGGGAATTCTACGGTCTGTAAATCATCACGAATTATAGGAAGGCATTGCCGAACCTGTTAGGGTGGCAGTACCCTTCTAACTTGCCCTCTGAGTTTAAAATTCCCCTGAATTATTATCTGAAATTTCCACTTGGTTTTTTGGCCACCTTACTATAATATCAAATATTTATTTCTCTATATGCTCAGTGTTTTCGCATCGTCTTTCGTCAACAGCTTATCTGAGCAAAAACCACTTGCGCTACAGCTAAAAATAGCTATTAAAAAAATTATTTTTCCCATCCCTCTCTTTGCTTCAGTTCTTCCTTGTAAATGTAATTCTTCGTCTTTTTCTAAAATGGCGCGCTCTAACCTCTTCTTTACTCATGGTATTTTCCGTGGCTAAACCATTTTTGTCGTCACTCATTAAATCTATGCTAAATGCTATAAATAATAAGGGAGCATCAAATAGGGTTAAAATGGTCGCAAAACCAATCCCGTAGGCGATAGAAATGCCATTAGGTTTTAAAAATTGCGCCTGTCTACTTTTTTCTAATAATAAAGGAGGCTAAACCTGCAATTGTAGTGATTTGAGTTAAAAAAATAGCTCAAAACGAGATTTTCCAGCATCAAACATAGCCTCATCAATTTTGCATTCCTGTCTTCTTAAATGCCATTACCCAACTTAAGCCGATAAGTAACGGCAATCCGTCGTTTCACCATAATCCCTATTAAGGCCATGATTCCCAACATCGAATAAATATATTTATCAGGAAATTGTGAATCCAATGTCCCCAAAGCTACAGCAGTAAAACTAAAGGTATCAACTAATAAACAACATCAAAGTGACTATAAACTGCGAAATGTAAGGCTATAGTCAAGTAATATTTTAGCTAAAACCGATAGCCAACATAGGTTAAAGAGTCAAATATTTATTTCGTTCTCTATTTGACCTTCGTAAGATGCAGTAATCTGTAGGGTATTGCGACTGTATTTCAGGCATTGATGTTATTTTCATATCGAACATAACGTCAATGGGACTCGTTTCTTTTACTGTCCCTTTAATTCGGATAAAATAAAAAAATAACAGATATAAGGACTCCATTGAAGTATTCCTCATAAGGCACCCTCTAAATGGTTTATGGCCGACCCACGAGCGCTCTTCTCGGATATTGGTATATATGGGTAACCACAAATTTTGGTGGGCTGGTTGTTGAACGCGCCACTGGTATACGGCGGTGGTGGCTATTATTATTTCATTATCCAATACCGAACGCGACCCTAATAAGACTCCAGGTCTCGGACCCGCTAGAGGTGTATTCTGTTCATGGAACGCCCATCTGTGTGGTTCACCTCTAAATTCTTGAATACGCACCTTGACTCAGACCTCTTCTCTATCGTAATCGCACATCATCAAACTGCAGATGTCTCCTCACTCTTGTCTCCTAGCGACCTGATATATCAGGACGAGGCCACTTAGAGACAACTCATACGACAAAAATCGACGACGAGGCCAACCGCTGGCTCGTCATGGCAAGCCGACGAATTCTCCGGCAGTTGGCTCTAGCCATTTGTTTTTTGTGCGCCGCGAGACTCTGATTGACTCAAATTTGATTCACGATAATAATCATACCCCGACACCTATATTGCCGTAATCAAGGTGCGCTGCAAGTTAAAGCTTCACATATCCACATATTATAGACTACCTGTCTTCTTCCTATTTAACATCGTAGGCGATATGTAGTCTCTCATAATTCACACAGTCGCTTAAAGCCGATCTATCACTCACGATCATAGCAGTCACATTATATGTGCACAAATGGCGAGTAATAAAAAATTCTACCAATGCCGATCCGTCTATATCATTGGATCTCTTGTTTTTATCAATGCACTTTTCACATCTCTTCACATATGCATATGGTGTGCACGTAGATTATAAGCAAGCAGCCGCGCGAATTCTTCGGCTGATACCATAGGCCTCTCCGAACTATATCCACTTCTCGACGCACATATCTAATAAATAAGGAACTTTACATTGGCAAATAAATTATGTTCCTTGGAGCCTAAGGTATTCCAGTCATCCGCAATTCCTAGTATCTACTGGTGTGAGCGTGTGAGACGATCTATGTATCCAGAAGTTTCAATCTAACGAGGTGCCATCATGCGTCACCTTCCGGGTAAGACAACTAAAGAGCGCATTATAGTGGCTGCAATTTATTGTTACAGGGTAACTAAACAGATAAAGAGAGAGAGAACGAGAGACCTTCTGATATGTTCTATAGCGTGATATGCATATGGCAGTTATTGTATAAAGCACACTCTATCTTAGTAACCATTCTGCGAAATGATATGTTTGTTTCGGTTGTAGATTTAACTCTTTAATTGAGGATCTATAAGACAGGCGCTGTTTTTCTTCAAGAAATATACTTGCATATATTTGAGCGATTCAATTCAACTGTCGCGCCCTTCTTCAGTCACATTTCAAACCTAGCACCGTTAGAGACACATTTCTAAGATAGATAGAACCACGACTCACGTCTGGCGCTAAGTGCTGTCATCCGGAGTAGAGAAGAAACGAGCGAGATCCTTTAATTATGCTCGGTCCAGGGCACTCTATTTCTATTCTGCGAGACATCAACTCAAGAGAGATGGCATGAGATTCACCAGGTACACGATGCAAAAATGAAAAACGTAAGTCCATTTTATTATCCTCTTTAATACAGATAAATTCTAGACCGATCGAGCTGCATATCTAGAGCGTGAGATCAACAGCCGAGAGAGATCTCATATCAGAGCGATTCGCGCGACCTTGGATCTCTAGAAACACTATTATCTTTTTTATTAGACAAAACTCGACACACTAGTTACCGCCATATTGCGTGGAGTCGTGCATATTGTGCTAAGATTATCGGGTTCTTTGGGCATAAGTAAGAGTTGTCTTTTGAAGTGTGCGGCCAAGTCGCTACCGTGGAGACCAAGATGAGTGAACTGAGCTAAAGTTCTCACAATCTGAGCACTGAGAGACTACATCAGAGCCGCTAATTGGTCTTAAAATAGCCAAAGTAAATTCCCTTGAAGTTACCAGATTTTACTTCTGAATGGCGACACACTCTCTCAAATATCACTACTTCCAAAGCGCTGGGCCAGTTCAAAATACAGGATTATATGAACACGACAACCAGTTGAATACCATAATCACTCGTAATAATGGCCAGACACAATAAGGCGGATCACCTCCATGGTGCCATCTATCGCTGCTTGAAAACAGGTGTCCTTTCCTTTTTCGTAATGTTCGCCGCTAACAGACCAAATTGCGTCCGATAGCGTATAGGTACTAGTAATCCGTCATCCCTAAAATACCAACTCGATCAGTTGAGCTATTTGGGTTCGTAATTTTTCGGCGAAGACCAAACGTGACTTATTCCATGGGCGTGCTAACTCTCTGTACACTATCACATCAGTCATTGTATCAAGAAATAGCTCTAGCAAAAACGTGTTAATGAAAACAAACAGTTGCCACAAGGAGAACGGCATAATCTATGTTTAAGTTTAATTGATTAATTTTAAATAGGAGAAACAAGGTCCACAAAGACTAAATCGATCTTTAAAATTAAATAGTGCACTCCAAAAAGGACAAATGTTGTAGATAGTGAAAATCAAATGCTACACCTACTCCAGATGGCGTTTCTCCGATTAAAGAGAAGTGCGGCTCATGGCATTGCACACGAGAGTGTTAGTACGGTATTTGTTACTATTTTTACTTGAGAACAAGCTTGCTTAATCTTGTCAACATTCTATCCATGGTATACTTTTATGCAATTGTAAGCTACTTATAATATAAGCTCATTAAGTTGCTCCTCTTACATGTATCTGACCAGAAACAGAAATACAGAGTAAATCTTCGGTGATGGAGATGAGCGTTGTAGCCACGAATATATTTAAGCGTATCCTTAGGTTTCCATTGAGCTAGAGAGATATATTAGAATAAAGCTATGTCAGGACTATCATCTACGCAAAGCGTCACGTATACATAACGCTCAGACAGTTTTAATCGACACGCGCGCACAGAAATTGTTTGTTTGCGCGAGGCACGTGCGTTGCTTGGACCTTAAGGCTAACAACACTACCAGTGATGTATTAAGTTTGCGAGCATCATAGGCTCTGTTTGATAGCCACACCGAATACTAAAGGTCATCATGACACTCTGCTGTACTGTCTTATATATATACATATATTTACTCACCAGTCACTAATATAGCATTAAAAGGCAAACGAGCTGCAGTCTACTTCTCAAGAAATATTATAGGACAATAGAATTATTTTCATTAACAGCTATCTCTATTTCTTCCTTGTGGGTATCTCTGAAATTTGTGTATTTCTTGTGAAATTCCGCTTTATGGCTCGAACAATCATTTCTTCTACTTGTCGCCTAAACTTCTGCTTAAGGTTGCTAAAAGGAATATCTTACCACTAATGGCAAAGCTTATCCGTCGCCTAACGAGCTATCTTTGGTTCTCGGACTATCCAACGGTTCGCGGAGTCATCCTGACATTTTGGAAAAGAGCTACAACACGGTCTCAGCCGCATTTTTTTACTTCTAAGAGCCTAAAGTTCAATATATTTGACCTTTTTTCTTATCTGCCACGTTAATAGATCCACTATTTTCTCTGGAGTAGAGGTTCCGCGATCAACACCTGTAAGAGCCTTTAAGTTGTCTTCAATTTTAAACACTACCCCTTCTTCATCTCTTAGGGAAGCAACCTGGGTAGGCCACCGAATAGCGTGATATTTTTTTTGAATCTGTTAAGGGAAAGAAGGACGACTTAAGGGATAAAAGCTCCGGCAATCACCAAATACCCGAGTGATGGCCAGAATAAAAAACACTGACTGGCAAACATGTATGTTATAAAATACGTTAATGATACTCGCGACATTATTTGTTGTGTTTTTCTGTGTTTTCTATATAATTTTATTAACTAAATCCTGCATAGGCACCTACTAACTGGTCACCCTAGAAAATCATAACAGTACCTTCAGGAATGTTTTTTCAAAACTACTTTCTTATCACTGAAAAATATACAGGAGTTACCTCTAAAAGACTCTAAAATGCTGTACAATCGGAACTACACATATTTTGGTTGTTTTCTAAAATAACAAGCCTCTATAATTTCAAGATGGCATTAGTTTCCTGTTTGGCATTAGTTTTGCTTCTAAATACATCCCTTCCATTTTAATCTCTTGTCTTTTACTTCAATACAACAGCCCTTATGGTTTGCGAGGCTTGGTCACACTGCCGTTAATTCTGCTTACGGTTCCTTCAAATTCCTTGATTTTGTTCTAAATTCGTCAAAACTAACATTCTCCAAATTTTAAGAAATAGAATCACTGTACGCTTTACTTACAGATCTTTCTAATTCATATAACGTCGGTCTTTATAAACTCTACCTACATTTTTGACCTGATCTAATTAAAGTACCTTCAGTAACCAAAAGCTTCGGTTCACAAAATACCATTAAAAGGTGCCGCTAATTCGGACACTTCCACTAAAACGTTAGCTCTAAGTTTTTAACACGTGATATTAACTGGTTACAAATTCCTCTTCCTGAATATAAAAATACTTTTTCCATTTTCTGATGTCATTTCAGGCAGGCGAAGGCGTAGTATTATTCATATTCAAAATTGTTAGATACTTTTGCCATTTTCAATAAAATAGTAGGATACTCTAAACGTAAATCTGCCTGATAGAGGTAGTAAAAGTTGTATAAATTTACTTTTTGCTGATTGTAGCGAGAGCTTCGCGCGTATTCAGTAGCATCTATCGAATAATTGTTCGCCTTGCCTATAGGTTTCACCAGGCTTAAATAATTCTACTTCGCTCTTTATTGAAAACTCCTTGAACCTCAGCATATAAACTCTACCCTCCTTTTAGCCACAAACAGTTCCAATTGGCTGTACAATTATAAGAATAAGTACCATTTTTTACTTTTTCTGTGATAAAAACCGTTTTTACAACTTTATCTGGCTAAATTAGGTTTTTGAGCAGTTTTTTATCTGTCCTATCAATGCATTTGACACCAAAATAGAAGAGTATAACATTAGGGCACTACCTAAAATAGTTTCATAATATTTTTCTCATAATAGCTTACAGGTAGTTACTTACTAAATGTCAACAAAAATATTATTAGTTTACAGGGGTTTATGATTAAAATATCTTTAAAAAATAAAAATTATGTTTCAATAAGCGGTTCAAGAAACGAATTTTAAAACAAAAGAAGGCTATACAAACCTTCTGATTTGTGCAAAAATTATTGAACGCAAAGGATCTTCAAATGCACTCCGTATGATGCACTAAGTTTTTTTATATCAAGATTCTAGTGTTGATCATCTGTATCCATAAAACAGGTATAAGCTGTTTGTAGCTTCTTACTAAAATAATTTGGAACTGTTGTATTAATGACATAATTTTTTTTTGGGGAGCTCTGTACGTAATCCGTAACTTTTTAAAACAGCAGGTGAGGCCAAATATACTTATGGAGTATACTAAAAAATGTATTCGGAGTATTGAAAAAATAGTCTAAAGAAATTACAACAATAGCGCCTTAAACTTGGCAATACCATCAAGGTGAGGTACCAAATAAACATCATGATCAGTCTCATAGATTCTCAAAAAAAGGCATAAAAAAAAGGGTGTTACCAACAACCCTTTTTAATATCACACACTTCAACCTAATTAACTATTTTCATTTTCGTCTTCAATTTTGTATCTGCCATTCTGGTATTGATGGTATTGATAATCTTTAAATTGGGAAGGGTACTTATTTTATGTTTGTACAAAATCAGAACACTAAATGTTATTTGATTTTAGAACTTTGATATCTTCGAAGAATCGAAACCAATTTATTTTGAATTTGAAATATTTTTCTAAACTTGCTAATTGCCCAACCTCTTAAGGTATTGAACCCTTCAATGTATGGTTATTCGCCAACACCAATTCCTTTTAATTTGTTAACCTGCCTAATTGCGATGGCAATGGTACCAATTCTAAGCTATTTCAAATAAGCCTAAAGACTCTAGATTACCTAAATCTCCGATAGAGCTTGGAATCTGCCCTTTAAAATTATCTACTAACGATAAATTTCAGCATATTTAAAGGTTTTTTAATTCCAATGCTTTGAGGAATAGTTCCCGGACATAAAATTTATTGAAATACTTAATTCTTGTAATTGAACCATACGGGCCTAAATCTTTCTGGTAGGCTTCCTTTAAGGCCTATTCCATTTTTCTAACTTAAGTATAATTAAATTAATTCTACATTGCTAATTTGTATTGGAAAATCGCCGTTAGCTGATTAAACGCTAAATTTAACTCTAGTTAATTTTTTAACACTTCGCAATGCCTAAAAATTGGGTAAAACTCCTGATAAATTATTCTGAAGACATCAGTTAATTTTTACAAATAGCAACGCTTTATTAGCTATCGTCACTCACCATACCAATTAAGTTATCTGGTTCTTCTAAGTTCCATTTTATTTTCCCGATTGCAACCATCATGGTTTTCATAAACTTTCAGATAGTATTGTTTTTCCCTCTTCAGAAATATCTGCAAAGGTTTTTTTATACTCGACAATCAAATCAACAAGGTCAAGTAATTTTCATGCTAGAAAACCACATTTTACTGAAAACTATGATCCTTTTAATTATTCATAATCTTCAAAATTTAGTTTTTTTGCGGTTTTCTTGTTTCTTTATTTGGAAAAATCCGACTAAAATCTCTTTCCAAGTAAAAAATGTATTTCGGTCCATAATCAAATACCACTACCTTCGATTCCGTTAGTGCTATATTTTCTAAATAAGCGCTATCAAAGTTGTTCCTTTGAATTGCAGAACTTCTAGTTTTGCATGGCAAGAATGCTTCTAGGAAACTTATTCGGGAGAAGCTATTTCTGCAATAAAACAAAGATTTTAGTGTCGAAATAGTCAGAGATAGTATTCGAAAAATTCACCTTAATTAAATTATTTTTCGCAAGTTCTAATCGCTCTAACTTTTTTTAGATTACTAAAGCTTGCTGGAAGCTCCCCTTCAAATTTATATAACAGAAAATGAAAGTATTCAGCTCCTTTAAACTACCGGATAAACTGGCCGGATATTTCACAACCGTAATTTGTTGTCAAAAAAAGATCTAAAAATGAAAGACTGTTAGTAAACGCCTCTATAGTAAGAAAGGGATATGCACCACTCAGAATTATTTTTCCAGTCACTTAGGTACTTAAATTTCAAGAGTATAAACAGGTTTCGCGGAATTTGGAATCCGTTTAAAGAATTAAAAAGGCCAAATTCAATAACCTTTAATTTTTTAAAATGTTCGCGATAAAGATGCTGGGGAATAGATACCACTTCAGATTATTATTAAAAAGAGATACCAACTACGTGATATTTCAAATAAGAACACCTCCCAGTACTAATTTGGAGCTGTTATTTGCCCAAGCTTGTAATCCAATTGGGAGCCATTTGTGCTATGATAATAAACTCTAGCAATGCATTCTTTTCTTCCTAGGAATTGCGAATTACGGCACTGTTGGCCAAAAAGCTAGGATTAAAAAATATTTACATTTTAGCATAACTCGCTAGGTATAAGACGATCCATATACTAAGTTTTAAATAGCTTAAAAACAAATATAAGAAATTGTCCTACAAATGTATCGATTATTCAGGTTTAGTTTTAGAATATTACGACGAAATACCTTACAAGTGTCTATTTTTGGTTGTGAAAAGTGCTTTAAATTTGATGTTTAGCGTGAAAAAAAAACAGCTGGCTTTCTTAACACCTCAACTAAGGCTTTCTTAAGCTAAGTGTCAATTCTTCCCACTACTTCCATGTGGTTCTTTAAGTGTTTTTCTTTCTTTTTTCAATAGCTCTCAAAAAGTGAGCGTCTTGCTATGGGTTTTGAATCGTATTCGCTACAAATCTTTATCGATTTCCGGGGGGGGGGGGGGGAGGGGGGGGGGGGGGGGGGGGCGAATTTGTTTTTCTAAATTGTGGCAATACTTACTTTTACTACGTTGCTCAATTTATTATTTAAAGATTTTAGCTTTTTTTGATCTTCAAAGAAACTTCAGAAACAACTTTTTTGGGTTTTGGATTTGCCTCTGGTTGTTTTTTTTTTCAATCTCTCTAAATCATCGAGACTTTAACGTTTGGGTCTAAAAAAAATTTATATTCGCCTAAAATACTCTTAAATATCACCATCCTTAAGTAAATATACTTTATCGGAATAAGTTCCTTGTGTAAAAAATCGCGATCATGCGACAACTAAAATAAGGGTACCTTCAAAAACTTTGTAGCGCTTGCTTTAAAACATATTTTAGACTTTTATATCTAATGGTTTGTAGGCTCATCCATGACAAAACGTTAAATTGGTTGTAATAAATTTTGGCTACTGCTAAGACGGTTTCTTTCCCCACCAGACAAAAACCTTTTTACAGTATTATGCGACTATCGCCTCGAATAAAAGAACCTAAATATCCCGAACTTAACTTCTGTATCTTTTCAATGCAGCGTCAATCCATCGTATTTAGAATCGTTTTATTACCATCTAAAATCCTAACTGCTTGTTTTGTTGCGAAATATCAGCTATTTGATACATTATGGCCCAAGCTTTAATTTGTCTTGATGCTCTACTCTCCCACGATTATTTTTGCAAGGGTAGATTTGTCCTTGAGCCGTTTTGGCCCACAGAAAGCTTGTTTAGCTTCGCGCTCCCCATTCAATAGATTAATATAAATATTGGCAACTTCTTTTTTTCCATAATGCTAATCGAAAAGGTCTCTATCTCACAACTACTTTCCCTGGTGTTATGGAAACCGGGAAAACGCAAAATTCATGACACTCGTATCATCTTCATAACTTCGATCCGGTCTATACTTATCTAATTTTTTAATTGAGATTGGGCCATAGATGGCCTTACTCGCTTTGGTCTCTAAACTTCGTAACTCTCGAGTTTGTTGTAATTTGCTGTTTCTTGAATTTTTTATGAGGCACTTAATTGTTGCTCTTAAGAATCTCTTTTCAAGAAGTACTAAAAATCCTGTTATATGGTTTGGCAATAGTCATAAATGCGACCCAAAGAAATTTCTATAAGTTCGGTTGGTCAACATTGTCTAAAAACATCTATCATGCGATAACAATGGCGACCGCCACTATTTGCTCGTTTAAAAACTGTTCATAACCAAATTATCGATTCAACATAATCTAGTGGTTGGTAAGGTCGTGCTCATCTAACAGCAACACATCGTTATTTTGAATGCCATAGTTTGGCCAAGTTCAATGCGATACGCCAACCTCCTGAAGGTCTCGCACACTTTATTAAAATCTTCAACGCTTACTCCTAAGCCTTGTAATATTTTTCTGTTCACTTGGTATTGTAACCAACCGAGATAATTCATAGCGGTGCGATACATGCACTAAATCATCATAAGACTTACTATAGGACTCTTTCATATCGGTAACGTTCCCACCAAGTTGCATGTTGATACTGTCTAATTGCATAAGGATTTAATATTGCTTCAAAAGCTTGATACGACTTCTCTAAAAAGCAGTTCGGCCTTTGATTCAAAGTCTCAAATCTTGCTTTAAAAACCTATCTGTACTTCTTTAATCTGATGCAATAACGCCACTATCTGCTTGCATTTCTTTGAAAGCAATTTTAGCAAGGTAGATTTTTCCTGCTGCCGTTTTTAACCAACAGGCCTACTCTGTCACCAGCATTTAAACGGAATGATATTTCTTTCCAAATAAATACTCTCTCATTAAAGAAAGCAAGAAAAGGTTATGGAGATGTTTAGACATATGAATTGTACGTTGATATTTTATGGTCAAAAAACGAAGGTCTAAAACCGAATATTTGTTTTGATGTATGGGCTTACCTTATACATTAACTAAATGTTATTTTTTTTGACTTTCACTTTCGACTTATGCCTTAATATAATTAAAAAAGAAATTGTGACTTAGGTTACACTTTAAATCTTGTTAAAATCTTACTTTTGTCAAAAACTTTTGGCAAATGTTAAAAAAGAAACAAACTATAAGCATTTATAAACGGAACTTGTCCCTAAATGTAAAAAAGAAAGTATGTATTATGAATAAAACCCTTATTATTTTGGGGCAAATTTACAAAAATGCATAGCGTTGTTTCGGCCATGTAATGTGAAATATCAAAATAGAACCTTCCTTTTTTTTTATGGTGCCAGTGTACGAATAAGTTATGGCCTAGGTGTTGGTATTTGGCCCGTTGCGGACGTTTATTATTTCATTTGTTAAAAAATCGGGCTTGAGTTTAGTGGTTAGCTTTGCAAGCGATCATTGGAAACTTTATTCTTTAATGCCCATGATCATGCGCTTATCAACGAAATATTTGATTAATTTTTTTATCAGTTATGATCCCCCAATGCCGTTTCTAGTTAGTGGGTAGTGGGTAGTGGGTAGTGGGTAGTGGAAAATAACAAAATAACTAACCAGAACTAATTTTCAAAATCAAGCATCAGTATCACATTTGCAGCATGTTAAATGAACTACGTTCAATCCCCTTTAAAAACTACTATCTTTGTAAAATCGAAGCAATATCCAATTCAGGGTGGAGCTGCTTTTGAATGTTCAATCGGCCTCAAAATAATTGTTATAGGGACAGCCATAGGTGCTATCATCACACCACGACGAACTGCAAATCCGTTTTAAGTATACATATTAGCATGCTTTGGGTGGCCTACCCACCAGAGGCGAACGATCACAACTGTTTGGGCGTATTCCCTGCTACATAGATCTACCACGCAGTATAATCACATTTTAAAAAGCTATTTTAATTTTTCTAATAAGAGTTCAATCTTTCGATTTCTTGGAGTTTGGAGGTTTGTTATCCTTCATTTTAGGTAGGCACCAATACGGTACACATCAGCATCCTAAAGGAATGATAAATCAGATGATTTTAATCACATAGGACTCCTTTAAATTCAGGGGCTTTTATGGATTAAAGTTCTCCTTTTGTACCGTAAACGTAAAATAAAGAAAATACGGATTATTGATATGTAGCCCAAAACCTGTGGAAAGACCGGATTGTATTGCTTTTATCCCTTCGTGTATTCAAACAAAATCACCTGCAATCTTTAGGCTATTCCAAAATCGAAGCTAAGCTATTTGCTAAATTGGGG
>Ga0163217_1074281_pt1 | contig 13074 bp, 10 predicted proteins | sample SynspAceP_FD_185933 | JGI IMG/M metagenome (GOLD analysis project Ga0163217, IMG submission 185933) | Saline lake microbial communities from Ace Lake in Antarctica - Synechococcus sp. Ace-P (PacBio error correction) | ecosystem: Environmental > Aquatic > Non-marine Saline and Alkaline > Saline ...
AAGAGAGTAGTCATTTTTTTGCCGGATTTCGCCTGTAAGTGGTAAAAGCAAAAACCTAAATCCGGTTTTTTTTTTTTTCGGGGGGGTTTAATCGTGGGGGGTTTTTTTTTAATAAACGTAATTGCACTGAAAGGCTTATTACAGAGATTGGCAAACCCCGTCCCCCAAAAAAAAGAATTTATTTTAATTGTTTTTGAATCATTTTAAAGTAGAAAAAAAAAAGGTTTTACCCCTTTAATTTTTTTTTTTTTTTTCTTTCTAACCAATTCCCAACTGGTCGCAACTGCCCACAATTAGTGTGAAAATAACCACCGTAGTTGAACAAATGGCCTTGTTTTTTCCCCTTTTTCCCTAATTAATCTTATACTGCCTTACAGTCCTTTTCCGGTCCGATTAAACGCACTTCGATCTCCAAGTTTGAAAATATGGGAACGGGGCTTGTTTTTTTTTTTTTCCTTTAACTTCAGCCTTCCTTCTTTCTACTTTTTTCTTTCGCGGATTAACCTCCACCTTTTTTTTATAACTTTCTTGCTCTACTTTGGCCTTATCTCTTCTTTTTGGGTCTTAACTTCCTTTGTACCGTTTGGTCTTTGGTCTACGCTTACTTTGTTTGCTGTGTGTTTCCACATATACGTATTAGTTGCTGGAAACTCATTAATGACGGGTCTTCTTAATTATCTTTGAAAATACTTTGTTTTCTGCCAGCTTGGGATGTTACCTTATTGCCGCAATATTTGATTGATCCAGTTCCTCTGGTATGGTCATATAGTTCCTGGATAGTGTTTGTGTCTCGATCATTTTATGATTGTATCTGTGTTTGGAATTTGAGAGGTGCTGCTGGGTCAACTTTTTGGGTGTGTTCGTTGCTGTTCTAGCCTTGAATTTCTTTCTTCTCTTGTAGCTCTTTGGAACGCGTTTAGCGTCCATTTTTAGAAGCTAGCGGTGTCCTTTTGCAGCTTGGGGCTATCCTGGGCGATGATCAAATCGACCTGCGTGTGCCAGCGTTTCCCTGATTTTTCTTTTAGCCCTTGTTGATAAGGGTCCTTATTTGTGGTGCGGCAACCGGTGTCTTTTGCGCCACGTTCAAAGGTAAAACGAACCTACGGGCCTGTCCCGCAGAACCAATTGATAGGTAGTGTTCCTGAACGAGCTTTCATCCGAAAGCCAATAAAAAGTAAATTGAGGTCATTGCTTACGGTGTGGCAATTCATTGGCCAAGAGTTTTTAATGATTGCATAATGGGGAGTAAATTACTGCCATAAGCTGCCGCGTTCGTAGAAAACTTCTAAAAAAGTCTTCGGCTAAAGCATCCGCCCAATTCCGGGGGTCAACTTCTGTGCCAAATTCGATCGGATTGAGAAAAAGGGGTTTAATCGTTGCAACTTACGGTAAAAAGAATAATGGTCGATGTTTTTTCAATTGCCGGTACTAATATGGGTGCCTGTTGAGATGTGTTTTTGTGCTATAGACTGGTTTTGTCCCCAATATCGGTCAATTAACATTATCAATGATAAAACAGAAACTTTGGGGACCTTTCGAATGTTACTTGGGAATCAAATAGAGCCGCTTTGCAACATTACCTGTAACAGCGCATAGTTTTTTTAAGGTAATACTCTTGCCTTCGCGCCGGAGCATTAAGGGTGACCGGCAATCAACTATAAGTTTTCCGGGTTGTGGTGGTTTTTTCCCGAGATGTGAGGCGCAGTTATGGTGTGGCGGGGTGTACCGGTTTTTGCCTTTTGTACTTGTTGCCTGCAGGAAAATGGATCTTAGTGGGAGAAGTGGTAGGTCATCACCTTAAGATAGATAGGCTCCCTGATGTGTCAATGGTTAAGTTGTCACCGGTAATACGCACCATTTCCAAAGCATATTTTGCGTTTAGAAGGCCGTTATATCTGGATATGCCAGAAGAATGAAATCTGGACGTAATGGCATATAAAGGTCATGTGCAAAATGTCTAAGTTGTAGTGTCTTCGGTTTCGTGAGATGCGTGTGTCAATCATTGTTTTTGAGGACCCTCGTTCTGTCCCGTTTCGCGTTGAGATTTCAAGGTATTTCAGTTCCGACTATAGCCTCAATGTGCTTTTGTCTGGGCTGCAAGTTGGTAAAACTAAGTATAGATATGGCGTCGGTGGGGGGGGTTTTGGAGGTCCCCATTACGCTCTCGCCTTAACCTTTTTTCTATACATGCCTCCTTTATCTGCAAGTACTCTTCTATTATCAACGTAACAGATTTCCTAACATGTCATCTTAACAATCTGCTGGAGTGGCCGTGATAGTGCTTATGTGAAGTAGGCGTCCTGAGGCAAAACCTTTGAATTATTTTGCCCTTGATGTCGACCATTTGTGATATCGAATGGTTGGTCTGAAGGTTATTGAGGGCATTGGTCCTTTATTTCCCCGAAACTTATCGCAAGACGGCTTCTATATGTTCGGGGAATCTCTGTTGCAAGGATAATAGTTTTTCTGGTAGCCTCAGCAAAAAGTAAGGGGTAGTATTCCTTAAATTTTGTAAAAAATTTTATTTGTGTCGCCTACTGTTTTGTACAAAGGCCCCAATTTTCTTTAAAACCACCTAACTGTTCCAAAAGTAGTGATTCTCAATTTTTTAAGAGCTTTAACTGCGGGCGTTTATGGTGTCAAAGTTAATGAATGTGGGTATTTCTATTTGTCAATTGAGAGTAAGGAGGCCAGATAACTCGGAAGTTTGCCCGCAGTAAACATTCAAAGTGTGGTTTTTGGAAAGGGTCGGTTTCCAGCTTGCCTACCCGTTCCGTTTCTAGTTCTGTGGTGCAACGCCCAGCGCATTGCAGTGAGAGATACGGGTATTAAATCTAATCTTGAAGCGTTGTTTGAACCTATATTATTCATCTAGTGAGATTTCCTTCCATACATTTTTAACCTTCAAGGTAGGAATAGGGAGTAAATATGAGAAGCAGTGAATAACCCATTTGTATTTATAAGGTATTGTTTACCTTTTTTGGGTGATATGAGGGTACAGTGATATTAATGGCATGAAATAAGGTTAGATGAATGTTGTGGTCAACAGAAGCAATATTTTTGTTTTGGGCATGTGGTCAGTTTAAAATAGTTTTGGTTTTATAGCTAGACTTTATAGAAGTGTTTTAAATAAAAGAACCATTAAGAACCTAACTTATGAGCACCTTAAATTAATACTGCGATATATTAGTAATGGGCGTTTTAATTGATTTCCTGTAGTGCAACGAATAATTTAACTATGGGAGCCACGGATACCGGCTGTAGTACATCTTTTCCAAAATGATATTCAAGAGAATAGAATTATCATAGAAGTTTACCTTCGAAGAAAATAAGAAAATTGACAAATAGATTCTAGATATTGGTCCGCTGATTGGGGCTTAATCTAGTATAAAAAATGGAGCTGAAAGCCTGCTATACCGCTCTCGTTTCGTTGATGATGTGTGGCAAGAGCTGGAAGGTTGTGACAGAGAGAATATCTGATTTTAATTGATAATCGAAAATAGCAGATATTCGTAGAAAATGGTATTGGAAATGGATTTCGGTCGCGAGCCTTGTCTTGGAGCAGGGTGTCTGATTTGATTAGAGTTGAGTATTTGTGTTTATAGCCAAGGTGTATAATGCTAGTTTGATTGTTCGGTGTCTGGCATTTTTATGATGGATGTACCTGGATGAGGGGCGCGTGGTCTGAGTGTTGTTGTTGCGCTATACTAACCTTGCGTGCCGGGGTCCTTACTATTGGGGGTGATGGCGATGATCTTCACAACAATGTGTGGGGAGTGATAAAAGGTGGCGGTCCACCCATGGAGTCACCGGTTTAAATAGCCGTTGATAAAATAGATGTGGATGGCGGCATCGTATTAATGCCCAACAGTCGGTAGGGTGCGAAATTGTAGATGAATTGATGTACACGATCATCTGGTCTCCTCTCGTCTGGAGAAAGGAATTAAGATCCAGTTATAAAGCGATCGAGAGCGTGGGTGGCCCGTGGAGACATGAAAGGCTGTTGAGGATAGTTTTTCAGTAATAAATTGATAGGTACGCCTATGGATCGTTCAGACTTCGCCATAGTCAAACACAGAATCAGCCAGGGATTATGTTTGTTCGGTGGGCGGACTTTTTGTAGTGGGGCGAATAAGAAGGGCACCGAAATGGGTGATTGGCAGGTGCTGCACTTTTGGGAAAAGAGTTTGGAGTAATTCCAAAGGCTAAAATTGCGGGAAGGGAGCCCATTATGACAGATGATGGGGCGATAATAAATGAAATTAGATGGTGGACTTGAACGCTCGCAATGATCGGGACGGATTGCTGAAAATCCCTACTGCGGATTAATCACAAATACAGTGGATGCCCTCAGGATATTTTAAAATGATATTTCTAAGAATATAGGCTATGAGTCGCAAAGTGAATGTCCTTGGACAGCGAAAGGCGTTCGCGATAAGGTGACAGATTTGCCTTAAAGTGGTATTTGTATTTTTTAAAATAACTTCAACAAAAGAGTCCGGGCGTTCCATGAAAAATGGAAACTGGGACTCTTTTTGGCATATTGGGGCTTATTGAAATGGTCAAGTCGAATTTAAGTGCCAATTTAAAATAAGTAATGTATGGAAGATCCCTTTGTAAGGAAGAGAAGGTCTTTGCGCAGAAAAGGTTTGAAAAAAGCCTCTCAGTAATTCAATGAATTTTGGGACTATGGACAATATTATTTGCGCTATAAAATGAGTTTTAGCAAAGGGTTTTGTGGTTTAATGACGCGGCCGGGTAAATCCTTTTAATCATTGAATTTCATTTAAATAGCGATGAGCAAAGTGTTTTTATAACGGGCTTTTTTGCATCAGGCCTAGTAATTATATATTATAAGTTTGTGATGCCCAACTAAACAAATTATTGCTTCAGACGATGGGCCCTCTTCCTGTGCATATTTTCAAAATAATATAGAAAATAGGTAAATCAATAATAGATAAGTTATACCGCTCAGATTGTGATCAAGATGAACAGGTTCTAATAGTATATTGGTGTCGCCGGGAAGACAGGTCGGCTCTCCGAGCAAGGGTAGGAGGGATGCGGGCGCTTACGTTGGGTTTATTCAACGAACTGGTAAAGGATACACCGATTTTCATAATCTATTAAAATGGTCTCGATTTCCGTCCGGGAGGAGTTTATTGAATTTTGACGCCGGAAATGAATTGTCCATTTTCCCTGGTCATGCAAGGTCGAAAAAATTTGTCAGTAGGCCGCACGCATGTAGATGCGGTATATTTCATGTCTTATTTGATTGCGTGTGGAGTACCACAGTTTTCCGCGTAAAGAAATCATTGGTCTAGTGTGTACAACCTAGGACTTATATGAGGTTTTTTGTAATAGGAGGTGAAGGTCGCCGCCCAAAGAGATTACATTGGAGAACACCTTATAGAGAAATGGTGTGGAAAATCATTATCGCCAACAGCAATGAAATCATAGATGAATTTGTATTTAATGGGCCAGGGTCGTCTCAAAAGGGCAAGGAGGTAATCAAAACCTCATTAGAAGCTTTCAATGCCATAGAGGGGTCGAAAAGACACTCTGGTTGAAAACAGAGCAAAGTCAACTCGCAGCAAAATTATGGCCATACGATTTGATTACCTTATGAAAATAATTGTTAGGAGAATCATATGTTTGTACGTGGTACCGATAACGTGCTTTTGAGAGCTCAAGCCATGGCAAAGCTTATAGAAAATGGCGATCTTGCGGGGCTTCGCTCTTAATGGAAAAGAATTGGAAGAACTCCAATACTAGAATTGGCCGGTAGGGCCTGTTATTATCGTGGCGGTTTTATAAACGAAATCCAGGGTTGACTTGACAATCCGCCATTGAATGGGCTTCAAAAATAACATTTGTATTATGAACAATAAAGAAGCAATCAAGTATTTTTGGTAAGTACTCCAAATAACGAGGTCAGACACAAAACCCATCTTGGAGACATGCAGGATATCTCTGATAAGATCGGATTTCAACTCAGTTAAATAACCTGATAAGTTTTGCAAATTAGAAAGTGCTATCGTTAAAAGATGATTACCGTTTTTACCAAAAGATTGCCATGGTAGACTCAAGCTTTGTTATAAACCCCAGTCATTTACCATCACTGAGTGTGGAGACCCTTGTTCTAGACTATCTCCCCCTCCCTGTAATACTACTATAGGTGTCGGCATTTTGTAATGGTAGAAGTCTATGGTGCTGATTACTCATCGAAGTACGGTCTGCAATCATTTTTTCCAAGGGGCATCCTGGACCACTTTCACTCTCGGTTGATCGCAAGGCAGAAGTAGCTTCATTCCAATATCATCATAGGTTGGGGTAGGTTTTAAGAACTGCCCTTTGCGATGGACGAGGAGCGCTGTTTTTGGCCCCCACTTATTTGTTGCCACCGATGCACCTATTGTTGGTGGTTAGTAGTCCTTTGCGGTAGCTATCTGAAATAAACGTGGGCATTGGCATACTTTGGCTGCTGCAATATCTCCTTCATTCTGTGGCATTCTCCTTCCCAAGTCCAATATGTTATTTTAACGGTATCTATTAAAAGATGGAATCCTGTGTAACTAGCCCCATTAAGCCCCCGAAGCGATGTTTTTTGTAAAATCCCTAAATATCTTCCCTCTATTTTAATTTCACCCTTCATTTATCATCATAGAAAAGGCGGTCATTAAAATTGGCTATAGTACTTTGCCACTTTCAGATTGGCGCCACCAGTTGAAGCTAGGGCGGTTTACCTTTGGGAACATTAGGTGAAATTTGTTTCAGGACGTAATCCAATCATCAATATTTAAAGGAAACATTTTGTATATCTATTCCCTTGATCAATGCGGATTTCCCCAAAATTGCCCGTCTTTTCTTTCCCATAATCGGGTTTTTGGCCGTTTCAAAACCTCCAGCACACGTTTCTGGCTGCAGAATTCCCTTTCTTAACCCAAATGAAAGGCATTGCTTATGGCTTGGGCGAGTAAGAAATTATAAGCCAATCCCATGTAGGCAATAAAGGAGGATGCAATCCAACGTCTTATCTATTCAATAACCATTTTCCCACCAAGCCAGTAGCAGCACACCTATATTACCGAGTATTTCCTAAAAATTCTCCAGTAGGGGAGGCAAGATTTTGTTTCTGTTCAATATACTTTTGGAAAAGTGGAAAAAATCTATCGGTAGAGTTTAGTGGAAAAGGTTTTATAAATCTGGATTCGGAATTAAAGGCCTTTATAACCCTTAACCCCAAGTGTTTCTTCATACAATAGATAAAAACTCGCCCTTGTTTCCCGTTGCCACGCGATCCGTTTCTTTTTAGGGATTTTCCAATTCTCGAAATAATCATCTGAGGCCGCGCTATAGGAATAAAAATAAATACACGAAAAGGGTAAGCTTTGTACTTATGCCCAAACATGATCGAAAAATAGTAAACAGGATTAGGTAAGTGGCTCTCTTACGATGATTTTCCAATATGGATAGAAAAGAAAGTCTGAAATCTCCAAAACATCGGAAGTTATAACGTGCAAATAACATCACCTTAACGTCTTTTCCGAATAATAAGAAAATAGGCAAATCCACTATTTTGGCATACATCTTATTCCTATATCCTTTAGCACCCCATTTTCTTAAAAAAAAGTAATGAAAATAACATGGCCAACGTTAATTAAAGAAATTCTTTAAAAGAAAAAAATTTACACCAGCCCTATGACCAAAACGAGGCCGTTTTCATCTCATCATCACCCGAATAAGGCGCTTGACCCCGAGTAATATATAGTGGCTTGGTAAATAATCTTTAGTTGGCCCAAACCTTCATAACACTGGTTCGAGCCAATATCTTTTTTCCCGGCTTAAAAAGAACATCCAACATAGGAATTAAGGCGGACAAAGCAAGTGCACTAAATAGGGCCGTATAGAAATTAAAAAAAATTATTTTAAAAATCCGTATCTACGGTAAGGTTTTCGCAAAGCGAAGAATTTTTCTTAAAAAATACTCCATTAACTATTTTCAGTTTCTTTAATAGGATTCTTTCAATTTTAAAGCATCCAGTTCAGCCAAATCATTTTTTAAAAGTCAGCTGCATTTTTTAATTTTCGGGTGTATTGAATGCTAAAATAGAATTTTGGAATTTTTGGTTCGAGTACCTCGCTGGGTCGGGCACCATTTTAGTCCAGATCTTCGGTAATGTTATCAATACGTTGGATTTTGGAATAGCTATAGGTGATACTTACCCGATTAATACTTTTTTGAATGTCGCGTATTGTTAATCTTCTACAGATACCAACTTAGACCCATCAAGTAGTTCAAACGGGGTTGTCTTAAAATCGATCATCATCATGTTTAATTCCCTCTGCGCCTGGACATTCCTTTTTTATGTCAAGGAGAATTAATTTTTCCCTTAAAAAATATACATAGTTCACATAGCAATCTATTAGAATCCTTGTGAGAAGGAACTGTTTATTTGCTTTGCATTGGCACCATCTCGCAGGCCAATAGGGTTAGCGGTACCGCAATCCTTGCCCCGTACAAAATCACCTAACCATAAAATCCAAAGCTTCTTCTCCCTCCAAATAAAAGGCTGTTGGGGAACTATCCTTGATTCATTTTTGCGATCCATTTAAAACCGGTCAAGGCAGTTTTTACATTCCACCCATAGGCTTTTTGGCTGGAGTCTCAGTTCATAGGCGGTGAAACTATTGGTAGAAGCAATAAATTCCTTCCAGAAATTCCTTTTATCTTTCTCTGTTCCTAATAAAGAAATTGGTCAGTCAATGATCATTGATTGGTTTCCGGGGTTCGAGTGATTTCCATTTCTCCTTCAAATTACGAACGGGCTCACCCCTAGAACGAATCACTTCCCGGATCGTTCCAATTCCATATCTTGCACCTATTTTCCTCTGCTTTTTGATGGGCCATTGGGATATAGCTTCCGGTTCTCCGGGTTAGGAGCTACCTGTGTGGAAAATTCCCATCGGGTTTGGCTTGCTCCTCAATAATCAGAAACATTTTATATCCCTGCTCGCTCAGAACCTCGCGGTAATTAACTGTTATGGAAGTACCATTTGTGCAAGGGAGGTAAAAACATTTTTAGAAGTTGTCTTTTCCCCTTGGCATTAAAGTTTTCCATTTTTACGGATGCCCTCAAATAAATGCTTCATACTACCTTCTTGTCTATTAATCTATTAAGCTATCATCTTGCTTTGAATTTGATGATCCTTATGAAAGAAAGGCTATTTGTATTTTCGGCTTTATCAGATAGCTTCGTCCTCAGGTGGCACTATTTTGGCCCCATCGAGTCCAATATACTTTATAACCATTGTAATTCTGGAGATGGTAATGTGAAGCTGTTTAGTACTTGCCAGCGTGTGCAGTTAAGGTATTTTAACGCCAGAGCGGTAGGGTGTCTATGGGGTGGTCCTCATTCCGAAAAGAATGTGAACAGGCGTTTCTATTATCCATTAGGCAGCGAATACCTCTTGCAACTGTCGCTTGCAAGGGTGTCACTATTATTTGCCTTTACAATCAAGCTTATTACCTACTTTAACCTCTTCGTTGTTATATCTTGATTTTTAGGGTAGTACTTGGGCCCTTGAGGTAGTTTTTTCCCAGGTGTGTAATTTGGGTTGTCCTATTGGTACCTGCCCCATAATTCCACGCATCCCTCCGTCCCAAATTCCAAGGTTTTTATAAAAGCGGGTCCTTTAACTCTCAGTATTTGTTGTCTATTAGTGTCTTGATTTCGTTTTTGGTCTTGTTTCGTCGAAAAAATCGTCAAGTCCAATTTTTGGCATTTTTTTCAGTATGGCTTCCAATAGTAATTTTGGGTTGTTATATGTGTTCTTAAAAAATAAACGTAGAATTATTTTATTTATTGTTTCCGGTAAGATTAATCGCTTCTGTTTAATTATTGTAAAACGGTTTCATTCTTCGGGACCCGTACCATAGATTTCCCCAAAAATGCCGGCTAGGAAAAGTTGTGTACCTATTACCATGGCTACTATGCAGCGCAATAAGGGAATTGTGGAGCGTTCGGTGATAAGCCTTCCAAAGCGGGTTGATGAAATATTTTGTTCCGATTCCCTAAAATAAAGTGCAAATCCAACAACCAAGGTAAACTTAAAGAAACTCCCAAGCACCAAAAAAGTGCATAGGTCGTTTTGCCCAATTAAACAAATCCAGATGGTAATTAAAATCTAGAAAACCATAATAAAACGTCCATCCCAAATTCTGTTTTTTCGCCGTATTTTCTGGGCCTGATGTTTGCCAATCATTTCATTCAAATTTTGTTGAATCCTGCACTTTTGGCCAAAAACAGGGATAATATCGGTGCATTTTCCCCAGAAACTTCAATCGTCTTTATAAGCCTTCTTTTATAAGCTTTTAGCCACAGTAATAGTCGGCAATGGTACGACCAGAGGTTGTTTACGGGAACGGCCCAATTAAATAGTTTAGAGGGGATATTGTTTGGAAATGATGGATCATATTTCTTTTTCTTCCAACCATGAAATAAGGTTCAAAACCTTCTTGATCAATTAGTTTTGTATAATTGGTGTATTTCCTCCTATTAGGATCTTGTAAATCCGCATCCTATTAAGTTATGACAACATTTCCCTGTGCAGCTTTGAAGCCGCATGTTAAGGCTTGGGATTTTCCGAATTTTCAAAATCGAATTCCCTTACAATTGGGATTGGTGTGGCCTAATTTAGTGATTAGTCCCAAGAGGTATCGGGTACTGTCATCATGCGTATAAAAAGTATTTTCATATATAGAAAATGATTTGATGCCATTACGCGTACAATCCAATCATGCAGTTCTGTTAACGATTCTTCTTCGTTGAGTAAGGGAAAATTATTATGGATATATTCATTCGTACTAATGTAGAAAATCTTTTCAAAAGTACATGAATACTGAAATAGTTTTTGGGCTTTTTATAATTAATGCGGGAATGAAGTGATAATAAAAAACTTGCCACACACTATACACTACCAGAATACAAATCTTGCATAGACGTGTAGTAATTTTTTTTTACTACCCCTCCATTTGGGCATCAATTTGGTCAGGGGTCATTTTAAGTAGTTTTCCCATAAAAAGGCATTTTTGTACTCCCATGGCCTTGGTTCATTTCGCATGTCTGGTCAATTACCCGGCTATAATCTTGATTGAAAAGAATACCAATAAATTCCCACCAATAGTGCCAGATGCCCACCACCAATTTTTAATCCTGTCAAAGTAATAAACCTCATTATTGTCTTTTTAAAACTGAAGCATCCGATTACTATCATAGACAATAGTAATTAATAAGGCTAACGCTTCAGCACCATCATTCGCCTGGTAATCGCATAAATCCAAGAGAGTAAGGAGCATTATAGTTGCAAATACAACGCCCTATGGCACCTAGGATAAAGTCGTAAAGTTTAAAGCATACTTTCCTGTTTTTTTGGTTGGTTTTCCATGTGATTAAATTTAAAGGATTTTTTTTGATAAGTTGTGAAGATGTTAAATTTGTTTTTTACATGTATAAGTTAAGTAATTTTTTTTATTTTTCCTTTTTAGGATTTTAAGTTGTTCTTTTTCAGAAAAATTTTAACATTTGCCTCGAAATTAAGGCAGGACAAACGTTTTAGAGCAATGAAAAAAGATATACATCCAGGAGAAAATTTGGGTATAGATTGGTTACCTTTTTAAGGACTATTCCGAAAGTGAAAGAGGTTTTTCCCTTAACTCAAGTTCCACAGCCGATACCAAAGAAACTTTAGATGTGTGATTGGAGTAGGAATAGCCATAGTTAAATGTGGAGAGATTTCTAGGAACTTCTCATCTCATTCTATAATTCTGGGTAAAGCCAAAATTTTTGATAACAGCAGGTCGTAATCGAAAAATTGTTAAGAGCAAATACGAATTATTGTTTTAATTAGAAATAATATTTTTCTTACAAAGAGAGTTATTAAGTCACGTCAAGTTTGCGTGACTTTTTTTGTGTTTGAATTTAGTTGTATGAACTAAATATTCTTTTTGCATGTAACGGTAAGAAGGGCCCTTTGCCGGTCACGTTTACCTATGACCATGTAAGCAGGAGTTATGTAAGAATCGGAATTTTGACCATAAGGGAAAAATGAGGAAAAGTATCTGGGCCAGTAACATCACCACAATACACCGAAGATATCTTTCTGAAAGATTTCCCAATGGTGGAAATGGAAGAGAATGTTCTGTATTAATCTTCCTTCCTGCCCAAGTGGCCGAAATTGGCGGATTTAGTGTGCAAATTTAAAGTAGCTAATGACAGCGGTTTTTATGGAGAAGTGTTATTGCTTTTATTACTGCAGAGACTCAGAGATGTAGGTAAATTTTTCCAACCTATACCCACATAAATTTTTGAAAGGTCCCGTTTTGAGAAACTTGAAAAATACTTTTGGGATAATTTTTCTAAAAATGGAGAAGCCATATCAACTGTTTTGAACCTCTTGACCGAAGGACGGAAAAGTGCTCCAATTTCCTAAAGACCAATGTTTTGGTAAACCCATCTCTGTATATATTTTTTTGGAGAGGAGCCAGTGTTTGAGTACAGTAATCTTAAGATGCCGACAGAAAGGGCCCCATATATCTTGGGAAAAAAGTTCAGAGGTATGGACAGGAATCTATTCGCGGTGGATTCGCAATGTTGTGAAAAAGCTGTGGTAAAGATTGGGTGCCGAATTTTCATGGACCGAAGACATGTTGGCCCCGTATAGCAAAGTAATGCGGTGAAATTAGCATACATGTTATTTTTGATATTCTATTGTAAAGGTCATGAGGTTATCTGGGTAATTCGGTGTACTGGGAATGGTGCAACATTGGTGCGGTATTCCCAATAATTCCAATTTAAAGAACAAACTTGCCAAAGTACGCTTAATGGAATTAGCGATAGTCTGATAATTTGAATAGCAGACCATGGCGTTCAAAATTCTGCGGACTAATGATGGGCGACCATAGCAAACGGCCATAAATACTATGTTCAATACCGGTAAGCGGAATCAGGTGTTAACTGCAATATTATGTCCCTGGTTTTTCCCTAGGAATTTTTTCCCCAGTTTTTAGTTGGAGGC
>Ga0163217_1040967_pt1 | contig 13073 bp, 7 predicted proteins | sample SynspAceP_FD_185933 | JGI IMG/M metagenome (GOLD analysis project Ga0163217, IMG submission 185933) | Saline lake microbial communities from Ace Lake in Antarctica - Synechococcus sp. Ace-P (PacBio error correction) | ecosystem: Environmental > Aquatic > Non-marine Saline and Alkaline > Saline ...
TCTTCGTCATCCGCGTTATTGGGTTTAATTATCGGTATACACACCAGGTAGAGTCCCTAATATGCTTTGGTTTTCGCCAACGCTGTCTTCTGCGGGTTTTTCAATTCAACCACCTGTAATCCGCACCGAAAGTCCAAGAAAAACCTGCCCGGTAGTCCGTTGGAATAGATACCTGAGCCAGAAGCACTGAAAATTAAAAAATAGATACCAATCGGGCACAAAGCAAAGCATAAAACTTAATGTAAGCATCATAAAACACCGTTTATTGAACCCCTTGGGCTTTTCCAAATCAAATAGTAAAAAGTGCAATGTATTTTCATAGGGAGCTTATTCACTAATGCCTACGTTGATAGTTTTCATGGGATGTTTGTGGATACACTTGCCTTTCATTTAGAAAATGGTCTACGTATCGGTTAAGAGGTGAGTCGATCTTATTAATTGTGGATTATTAAGGATCTAGCTTTCTTGATAGTTCCATTACTTTGGGAATGTGTCATCTACCAATTTTATTGCTACATAGAGTTCGACTGCTTGGTCCATGTGTCGGATTTAGACGCCGAGTGCAAATCGACATTGGATTGGTTCGATTATACTCATCATAAGTGATGGAACTCGCTTCCAGGGTAGTCGAATGTGCACTGTAATCCATATTGCATATAAAGAAGTATTGTTACAGGATTTTTTCAGGGATTTTCTTTCAATCCAAAAGCTATGATTCCGGTTAAAATCCTTTTTACTCAACGGACGGTAGATTCCTAATGCAAGCTATGGCTCAACTCTTCTGCAAAAATAATTAAGATATCGTTCATTCGCTCGAAAGTACTTTTATGTAAAGTATGGTTCAAAGTTTTTGATTTTGCTTGAATGTAGAGAATCCATTCCGCACACGAATAGTCTGTGAAGCTTGCCATGATTTGCCACCTAACATTTTGGCTGCATATGGGGTTTTTGAATCAACGAAGCTATCGAGAGAGTGTAGAAAATATGAGGTGGTAAAGGGGTGTTGAGGCTAATAAATAAACGTGATAAAATCATATAGCATTGATGATATGTCGTCTAGAGAACGGTAGCAATTTTGGGAATTATTGGAACTTTTCACCTTCGATTGATGATTGTTCCCTAAAATAGCCGCGAGGTGAGTGCTGAAATTTTAGTCATTTAATGATCGCGAGAAGTAGATTATTTTGGAACTCTCAATTAAGTTTGCAACGGGTGCGACGTATTGATTTCAAAGACTTTGCAATCGTCTGATCTGAATTCAATGCCAATTTCCTGCACAAAGGGCATGTAATAATTGTATAAGCCATAGGTCGCCTGATCTGTCAAAATAAGTAAAAATTAAAACCACTTAACACCTGAATTCTGGAATTCTCTGTCTCAATAGTCTGAAGAGTCTTATATTGTCTAAGGCAATCCATAATGGTGCGCCGGGTTAAATATCTCGTACTCTTATGCAACTATATTATAAGCAAACCAACGAAAAATCATTTCTAATATATCTTAAATATGAGTCCAGAATTATCCTAAAATGCAATCACAACGTATATCAAATAAGAACAATATCTTGTTAAGATGTATGGATATTTGAATATTATATGGCACAGAAAGCGTCGGCCCTAAAACTGAAGAGCATAGTATTTGAGAGTCAAAATCCGAGAAATTGAGAGCATGCCAAGGATAAGTGCTTATGTAAAGAAAATACATTCTCAATAGTCTATTCCGATTCTCGTGATCTAAATTAGGAGGTAGGTGTGCATATGAAACTGCCATGAGCTGCAAAGTTGAATGGGGTCATGAAAATAGAGCTACTCGTTTGTGAAAAGCAGTCGAAGCTTACTGATAGTTGAGCGGTATTTCACTGTCGTATTCTACTTGGAAAAATGGAAACATTGCCGCTGACAGCTGCAGACTCTAGAACATACCAAAGCTACCGAAGGCGGGGGCTGCATTTCACAAATGTACCAAGACGTAGGCACCAAAGTTAAAAATGGTAAGTATGAAATATACTGGGAAAATTAAGCCTAAAGAAAAATGGATTTTGATTTTTAGCTAAATAACAAGTCTTATGAACGAAGAATGCCAACGCACCGTGCCATACAGATAATTTGCAGATGTAAGCAGATTGAGCAAGAGGTGAAATTTCCGCTAGGAGAAATTGAGCCATATAGTGTCGAGGTCGTTACTTGGGGTTAATTATGGTAATCAAATAATTCTCAACTTTGACTTATAGATAAAGATAGAAATTCACTAACTCTGAGTCATATGCTCTAAAAATGGGACTGAAGAAATTAGGCGAGTGGCGCGGCTTCCTGTAAGATGGAAAGTACTATTTGAACTAACAAAAAAAAAGGTCCAAGTCTAAAGGACTGGACCGTAATTTTTTATTATGTTTATTTTCTTCCATTTCAGGGACGGCAATTGGAGCAATAAACGCAACCCGCTTGGAAGTAGGTCCATTCTGGGAAATACATTGCTCGAGATGTCATCTGAGACATTGCATAATGCTGTCTGACCATTATATCCCGTGAAACTTACCATCTTTATGAATACCTGATTATTCATCCTCATAGGCCTGCATGAATGATGAGCAGTGCCAGTACTATTTCAAACTTCACATAGAGGATCAAAGCGGTGTTTTACAGCAAGTACAGGGCATATTGCCAGGGCTCAAAAAGACTACAATAGTGGAAGCGTAATGTGCTTCGCTTCTGTTAACTTTTTGCCGCGTCCTACATGAATTGTCGCGTCCGAATAGGGAGGGCAATACTTAATTCCATTCCTTTCAGTTTTGGTCTAGTCTTGTGTAGGATTAGAATTGGATTATCGCGAAAGTTTAGCATTTGATGATATCGTTTCCAGTTAGCATTAGGTTGGTAATACTAATATTTTCTAGCCTTTTCTGTTCATTGGAATGTGAAGATTTGGTCCATCTAATAGAGAGTAATTGTGGCTTTTTACTAAGAGCATTATTTGTTATTTTTTTCTTATGAAATCAACTTGTCTCTTTGATAACTTGATTGATTATGAAAGGTAATAGGTATCCTTTTTCTAAGAAGTAATTCTAAAAAGTCTAATACTAAGCCCACCAATTTGTTAATTAGTCTATCGTGCAATTGCATCGTTTCAACCTGAATTCACTGAATAAAATACAATAAGCGTTATCCAATCAAGTGTAAATGTTGATGTGATTATCGCTGAGTAATTCCACTTGCTTTTCATTGGATTCTGGAAATGTGCATGGGTCTTCAATGCTCTCTTCAATCAATCTAGCCATAGATCTGGAGTTAGGGGCTGGTCCACATAGTGTGGGAGAATAGATTGTTTCCACATGCATCCTATTGAAGATACCATTTATCACCATGGTGCTACATGCTGTAGGAGAACTACAATGGTATTGGACTTTCGGAGTTTCCCATTACTCCTTATAGCGATACTAGCTACTTGTCTCATATTGGATAGGACCACATCTTACTCTACTACATCAGACGTAATATCAACACGAAGATGTTTCCCTGAGCTTGTAATGAGTCATTGAGTTTGAATGTGTAATGTTAATTGTTGTGGGTTGGTGCATGGAACTACTAATAGAATTTGCCTCAGTTCATCAGTGCTCGATGTGTTATGGTTGTAAGGACTGGGTAGTGCCTATGTCAACTCGCATTGTTGCGTAAGCGATAGTACTTTTGCATAGTTGCTCATATCCATAGTATGTAATTGCGCAAAGGCATCTTCACCGCATTCGATAAACCCTGGTCTATGCGAGATGATCGAACAGAATACTTGGTATTGATGATGTGGTATTTCATAATTTAGCTCAGTTGAAGGAATATGAAAAAATTCTCTAGATACTGAGAATGTTTTTGTATACAATTCATTTGAGAAACGTAATGTGATCAATCACATTATCATTGAAGATATAACTAGCTAATCTGCCTCACTAAGTGAAAATCGTAAATCCAAAAATTAGGATTAGAAATGATCATTCTCATAAGTCTGAACATCAAGGGATTGATACTAAGTCATTGGCAGTAGTTCTCCAAGCAAAATTGATATTATCGTTGAAAATAGAATGCTTATTCCTCGAACTATCTTATCAGGACTTGTTTCAAATGTCTTTCACGTAAATCTTCTATTCGCCTGTGAAACTGATTTGTTGAGCATGAATATGGAATTAAAATATTGATTTTTTCTTCATGGCCATTGATTTCTGAAGTAGCAGTCAGATCCATGTAATGGGGATGAAGTTCACACTTGAACAGAAGGAAAGAAGCAGGGTAACCTTGTACGGTAATATCCTCAAGCGCATTTATAAAACTAAATCTAAGCTTTGATCAGAAATATTTTATCGAACAACACTTTGACTATGACAACATCAATTACTGTGCAGTATAGTAGATAAAAGCAGATTTGTTATTGGAGATGGAAAAGTTGGTCGGCCAATCAATGATTCATTGAGAATCGATCCTATAGCACATCCCAAGCAATAACGCTGGGCATATTTGGAAAAGGTTTGCTAAAGCTCTTCGTCTGAAACTCTGACAGCGATAATATTGGTTAAAAGAGCCTGGAAGATTTTAAAAAGCTATTTGCAGCTGCTACATGAGTGCTTACGTACTGGTCCAAATTGTTTAAAATTTGGTCGCACCAAAGTGGTTAACAATGTTCAAAGTCATCCACATCTACTGGGGGTCAGAAGTAGGATATGGAGAGCGCAGTTCTATGGAGCTGAAAGTTCTCACTTGTACATCTGCCAAGAATTTTACTTGGAATGTAATTGTGATTTGGTACCTCTACAAGGCTTCAAGAAACTTCCCGTGATTAGCGAGCCTCATTAGGAATTCATCTTTCCCAATTAACCTGTCTTGACTCGCGCATCGGATTCTACAATGTCGTAGTGCTGTGCATCAGTAGATCATTAGTATATGACTCCGGTAAAGATGTAAGACCCTTAAAATCATAAAGATGCGGCAGGAAACTCCCATTCAGTTGTCCTTCTATACTTAGAGTAATATTCAGAAATTGATTACAATTCTTGGGGATTAATATGAAACTCCGCTTCTAGTCAATTCCAACTTTAGTCTCACTCCACAAGTTGGATTTGCTGATGAAGGCCTCAATGCTTTAGTATGGTCAATTCATCACGATTTGAATACATCTAGCAAACCTTCATAGAATTTGAGTACACAAACAGCAATCCTACCAGTAAGTTGATCTTGAAGTAAAAGCTGGACACCAAAATGATCATAGCGGTTATAAAGCTATAATCGAAGTTTTGTCCTGTGATGTTAGATTCTATGCAACTGCAATTGTTACTTAATTGTTCTGTGGATGTTAATCACGATTACGGTTGAAAGTCTCGCACAATGTCAAACACTCTGAACCATATTATTGTATAGTAAGTCTTGGCAAAACCAGTTGGGAAGTGAAAAACCAATGAAGTCTGGATATTGCTTCCGGTACCTTGAAATCCGAAAAGAATCTAACTCTGCATTAATGAAACATTTACATACGAGTACTCACATTAAATCTCAGCAAAGCCTCCGCAAGCTGTAATAACTCACATACATACTCTGAAAATTGAACGACTTGCAGTTTAAATGGGTTAATAATCTCAAATATTCGTTCTGGAGCACATTTGTAATCACAGGAGATACGCAAAGAAAAGTGTTCCAAAGCCATTGTCTTGATCTCGTTAAAAGTACCAGACAAATTGTGGTGCATAACTGCCTCCGGGCAATCATTGAAGCAGGAATTTTCCAACCGCTAAATCGATAACCTCAGTGGCGTTTTCCAGCTTAATTCAATTAATACCTCTCTCTTAAATGATACCTATTTTGATTTCGTAATGAAATATTCAATTTACAAATACAATTGGCTCACCTGAAAAGGTTTGAATTATACATTAGATGCCCAAAGTAGCTGTCTTTTAAGCACTTGTCGCTGCGATGTGAATCTGTGTAATAGCGTTAACCGGTACTCAGGTGGTTTATAGATACGCTAATTGCATGATATAGTTATCGATAGGCTCAGAAATAGTTTCTTGAAAACTTCACTCGATATCTCATACTCACAATCACCATCTCCTGCTCAACTATGCGGTTGAAAATTCCTTTCGTAAGGTAAAAACTGAACCACAGTCTCCATTATCCACCCAATCATATTGGGATCATTCTGGGGCGACACATTTGGATCGTTGAATGATATGCAATTGTACAAATCCGAAAACCTATTTGAAAACATTTGCTAAAGGTTATTCGAAAGTGCTGTAAGTATTATGTAAATGCACATTGCACCTTGATAGTCTCAGAGACAAATGCCGTAATGGTACTATTTTTCTCGGATGAGAACATTATTAGCGATTTCAAATGATTACCGACATTATACCACAGACAAACACTTATCATAAGTATATCTTGTATAAAACACCTCTGGGCAAACTTTCCAAATATGAAGAAGCTTTAGAATGACGATAAGAAGTGTAAATTTCGTAATAGTTATTTACTCATAATTGTGGATTTAGATTTGGTACTAAGAGCTATAAAACGAGAAAATCCTAGAGCTTGTCTATGTTGAAACGTTATTATAATGTTATTATTCAATGATGAATGTAAAAGTGTTTCGACAATATAGTGCTGTATCTTTGCACATTATTAGGATTTCATAAAACCAGACCACCGTGTTTGTTAAAAAAGATTGATTTTTTTGTATAGTCGCGCCTTATAAAGTTATTGGAATCTTACTAAATAAAATATGAAAAAATATTACGTTCTATATGCTTAACTAGTTTTTCGGTGAAGGTGCAGGTTGCAATAAAATAAGATGAAGAGAATGTGAATCTGTGTGACAGATGATCCAGTGTAGAACTACCCTGGTATAAATACCTACCAAATTGAGCTCAATGCGAGATTCTATTGTTTGAAGTATCAATTAATTGATTTAATAAACTAACTCTAAATGAGGCATGAGGATGATTTTTGTGCTTGAAGAAACTGCTGCCAGAAATTGCAATCAAGTTATATTTTGGTTTTTCCTTGAACAGGCTATCATATTAGGCATATTTATACTGACAAAGCGAGGAATAATCTGCAGCGACTTGAATTAATGCGGTATGTGATCTGGAAGATTGGACTGAGATTACCGCTTGTACATAGACAATTTAATTATAAAATCAGTTATTTCCAAAATAGAATAGAATATGTTTTTGATATTGAATGCATCGAAAGCATTAATTAGAATCCTTCTTTCTCGTTAAATGCTTGATTTGCTATCCACCGAATAGCTATCCCAGCCAGGCTCAGAGAGTACATACAAAGGAACTGCTGGCTTTGCCCAAATCCCAGGTTTGAAAGTTCTAAAATATTCAAACTGACTATAGCCACGGGCATATTCTTTTGATGGGATTAGTTAACGCTTCTAGACTTCAGATTTTTAAAAACTAAAGCTCAGTCATGTACCCCCCTCGTAAAACAGATGGAGTGAGTGGTTAAGATTTTCTATGTGTGTGGCGAAGCATTTGGCTTAGCGTCAAACGTGACAAATCACTGGATCAATACCAAGTAGCATCTGTTTCTTCCTCTGTCAAATTCCAATGATAATAGTGTTCAAATATGGCTTCATTTTCCTGCTTGCGGGTAAGTCAAATTAAATGTGGGGCGGGTGATGCGCATGCAATTGAGAATATGCGAGACATCGTTACGTATCACTCATGATAAGTTATCCGATGTTTGAATTTATGCTTTATTCCCAATTAACTAAGAAAGTTATTTTTTATAAGCTGAATTTATGATGTAAATTTTAATGTCTTCCATTTAATTTTGCCCCTCCCCACTTAAATTCTGCCATTAGAAAATGAGACAATGGAATGGAAATAGCCAAGTCATATCAAAAATCGGATGAAAAATAGCTCCTCTGAAAAAAAAAAAAAAAAAATCAACAATGTGGCTTAGGAGAATCTTCTGATATAATCATGACGTGTCTATAGTATATAGGAATTTGCTTGATAGAATCATCTGCCCATTTTCAAGGTTTCCACAATTCGGAAATAATCGGGTGCCTGACCAGTCCAGGAATAGCAGATCACCAGCTGCAAAGGTATTCTGGATTGGACTGTTTTGAGGATCGAATGGGAAGCTCATACCGATTGAATTTACTTTCCAAGCACAATTGGGAGTTCTGACTGATTCAATAATTAATGTCACTTCATTTTAAAAAACTTAATTATAATGGTTTTAAACTTTCAAATTAAATTCCTACTCATTACCGATACCAATTTAAGCATCTCTATTATAGACACTTTAGGAATCACTATAATTTAACTGACCTAAATTCTCCATTTAACAGTGGATTGATAATCAGTCATACAAACATGTAATCTATTTTCATATTCCTCGAAGAACTCATTTATTTTTTTGAGATATAGTGAGAATTTTAATTGAAGGGCATAATCTGTACACCTTCTTTCTTGTTGAATAAGTTTAATTGTTTCCAAACTGTTCCACGAGGACAATGTCCCATCATATAAAAGCTGCATTCTGATACATCTAGCTCAATTTCAATTAATCTTGCGATTCATCCCCAATAAAGGTGAGTTAGGCTCTTCCACCTGGAAATTATATTATACTCGTCAATATTTACAACTCTATCAAAGCTTAGTTTTCGTGCTCATAATCGAAAACATCATAGATAGATATCATGGAGTAATAGGTCAACAAGATATTCTGACATATATACTTTCATTCACCTATATTGAATTTCTAAACAGACTCCATTTTCGGTTGATTCGACAATGAAATAGCTTTTCGTCCTGACTTCAATTTTCGAAGAAGCGATTACTTATCGCCTTGACTTAGGTATAGTTCATGATTCCCTAGGAAGAATTATTATTACCCTTAGAGAAATAACTGCTAGCAGGATTACGCTCATCGGGTTACTAGTTCACACTGTGGAACGATCCTAACTTCGATCTCATGAAGATGTAGAAGACAAGGAAAGCAAAGCTATAAAAGCAGGACAGAAAATAATGTGAGTGTTTATTCACATAAGCTGATGGGTTAAGTTTTTTGAGAATCAATTTTTATATGTAAAATAATGCAATTTGGGATTGAATCTTATGGGGTTTATAATTAGAAACGTCATTCTAAAGACTAAAACACTTGTACTAATTCGAATAAATCTGAAGTTTATTTCTTCCCTTCGCATGAACTTATTTCACCAAGTTCATACTGTCCGAAATTTGGTAAACATCCTCAATTCTCTTATGAATTTACTACAGTTCGCTGTCTTCATTTACTTGCTTCGTTTTAAGTTTTCATGCAAAAAGCATGAGTCTACTTTTTCAAAAAAGTGATGTCCAAGAGTCTAGATCATAGAAACTTAATGGGCTAGAATTTCCTGATCAATAGGAAGATGATGACTTGAATGATACTATTAGCTGAAAAAGCTGCAATATCAGATTCCTCGAGCTCTCAAAACTGCAAAAACGAGACCTTCGCGAACGATGATGTTCTGATCCGCATTCTTGGATGCAATTCACTGAGAAAAAAGAAATCAGATTTCTAATCTCAGAAGGAGGGATACTTCTGAAGATGTTTAAGAATGTCCTTTTATACTCGATTCCAAAATTGACTTCTTTTATTAAAAAAACGAACAATCACTTCTATACAATTCATTATGTGTGGTCAACCCTACTCTATGGTATGAGATCGAATGCAAGCGCTAGATGGCACTGCTAGTGTGATTAACAGCTTTTACAGATATAGCAGGCATGGCTTCAGGCAGAGTATCGAAAAATTTGCAGCCGAATTAAATAAGGAATTCGTCTTATCTGCTATAGCGCAGATTTGAGCTGTAAAGGTATGGATATTACTTGGGATCAAAACTTAGAGAACAAGTAAGTATAAACTAATCAGGCTACATATTCAAAGGTGGAAGACGATGGCTACTGTTGGGTTCCAAATATCTCGGCTTGGCAAGAGATGTTTGTTATATTGGTGAGAAAACAAAAATCATGGATTTAACAAGTGCAAGCGGTTCTTCACAGTCTGGCTGAGAGCTCCCTGGTTCTGCGGATAGTACATGCTTTGCTTGGAGAGAGAAACTAAGGTCTCGATCGTAGCATTCCATGAAATGAGGAGTGACCGGACTTGCCTAACCATGGAAGGGTCATCGCCCTGAGCGTATGATTAAGTGTCACTATCTGATTAAGAACCGGTGCACAATATTTACACTTTCTAGAGATCAGAATCGTTATTTATGAAGAATATGAATAGATTGAGAAGATACCGGAGCGAATGATGTTCCATTCAATCGTTCGTCTAATACAATCCAAGTGCATTAAAGAGGCCTATTGAAGGGCGTAAAAAAGGATACACAGAGTGCAGGCAAAAAATCCAACAACTTTGAAGTGTTTTCAGAAATGATAACTGGAATCGATTCAAGAGCTTTTCCAGCAGATTACCGTAGCTGTTTGATATAATCCTTGTCTCATGGTGTGCAATACGAATGGCACGAAGCAGTAGCTTTCCTTTGATGAGCTCGTTTCGCTTCGGGTGAATTGATCTAATGGTGGAGCAGCAGAAAACTCAAGTGCAAATTCCTCTTCGCAAAATTGCGATTAATCCTGGGTAAATATCTCATGCAAAAATGACCCGAAGACAGCTAATCATGGAGTTAATACGCATTTTAGTCATTCTGATTACGCCCCAACTTACAAGATTCAGAGTCAAATTGTAGATTGAAACCAATCTAAGGGACATCCAGTGTCCTGCATTCCAAATGGTGATAAAAGTAGTCCAACAAATTTTTATCCTTAATGAGAAATATGCTACGAATGATGGAAGTAGTAGCTGGCCAAAGCCTACAAGTGAACTATCTTACATGCTGATTTTGAGAAAACAACATACACCTATATTTATCAATATATTGTTTATTTATGGACCTTTGTTACAAGATATCCTATTACAGATACCTATGAATTATCCTTTAATCCAAAAAAATAAATGGGAATCGATTTCGTGGACGCATTGACTGGGCTGTAGCCTTAGCAAAGTAAAAATTATTGGATATTAGGGCTTGAAGGAAAATCTGTACTTGATATAATGGTTCGTGTCATGGAAATTTTGCTAATACCGGTGCCTATTAATTCAAAATCCAAAACACACAGGCGTGAAGAACAAAGAGCCAAATCTCGTTCTAAGATTTGTGGCAGAGAATTAGCACAACCTATCCAAATGATAAATTTAGATTTCATCCTTGATGACATATAAAGTTGGAATTTAACCAGCTATGAAACTTTTTACTTTTCAATCTTCGATAGATACATTAACTAAAAGATAGCAGGAAAGGAAAATAGTTCAGCTTGGATAAATGCAAAACGCCTATTCCTGTTTTTAAGAAAGCGATTGATTCGCTCCAATAAGAACATAAAATAGGACCTATGCGGTGAATGTGAAGGAGATTCCAGAAAGGTATCGATAGTTTAGAATGATGTATAAAGGAAACCAAATTTTGGTAAAAGGAATTTAGAAGTGATTCCAACATTTTACAAAATTGTGAATCTTCTATAAGATGAAATTTAAATGATACTATTGAATAGATTAAAACTCAGGTTAAATAAACCTGAACAATGCCTAATATGGTGAGTGACAAAGTATGGGACAAGACGCAACCATTTTCGCTAAATCATTTACTAATAGGATATTACCTTTCACAACCAGCTCTTTGTCGAGCTCTCGACGGGAATTTTCATCCACTACTTAGCATTTCCGAGGCCAACAGCAAAAATTACAGACCATAAGAATCACCTCACTATCTCGGGACATCTCGACCCCAAAGTAAAGCCTCTTTTGAGTAATGCTACTTACACGGAAATAAATGTCGGCATAAGTGCGAAATACACAATCGCTAGATCTTTGCAAGAAGACTAATTATCTAGAAAAATTCAAATGAGAAAGCCATCTAGAAAGGACCTTGTAAGTGGAGCTCAACTTGAAGGCATCTGTCGATCACTAGGCTACACAAGAACAAAACTCGACTGTCGAAATGACCTACTATAGATTGTTCGGTAGGTTATATACCTACGGCTAGCGTCTTGCATTCCTCAATCCAACAACATATTCTCCGCCTCGCATATTATTGCCTAATGATGGCAATACCTGTTTTATTCCAAAAGGGATAGAAATGCATTGATTGAACAACGCAATAGCAGTCAAGGGTCTGTATAGCTCAGTGATTTTATGTATGTTGTTTATGTATTTTATTTTTTGGTTCTGTGATGGATATTTTGTGGATCATGGTGAATATTTGTTGTGTTGTGGGATATAATTGAAATTTTAATATAATTGGGTGTATTTATATGGATTATAATGTTTGAAATGATATCAATGGGTAAATTTTATTTTGATATTTAGTGGTGTTGTTGGGTTGATATAATGTGATGTTATAATTTAATATGTTGTAAATATGATTATTTTGTATATTTTGCATGGAATTGTGATAATGGAATGAATTGGATTAATTATAGTGATACTGGTTATGATTTGATTGGATAAAAATTTTTAATGTAATATTGTGTATGTTATTATTGGCATTTAATAATTATGATGATAATTGATATTATATGGGATATTTATGTTTTATTGTACTGTAATAATAATTTGTGTATTATTTTTATAAAAATTATGTGTAATATATGACTGGAAAATTTTATTGATGATTTGATTATTTGTTTGAGTGGGATTTATGTGGATGTTTTTGTTTATTATTAATGTGTGATGCATGTTGGGGTGGGTGATGGATTTTTTTGTGTGTTTATATATGATGGAAATGATTTGGTGTGGTAAAAATAATAATTGATTATAAATTATATATGTGTATTGGTAATTTTTGGATATGATTTGTATGTTATGGATATTACTAATATATTTGCTTATGTGTATGCTATGAATTATTATGGATATTTACTTATGAACTATAATTAAATTGGGTATGTGTGAATTATTGAAAAAATGATGTATAATGGGGTTTGTGCTTAATGATTTGGAATGTTTGATATAAATGATTAATGATCTTTAAAT
>Ga0163217_1071521_pt1 | contig 13073 bp, 9 predicted proteins | sample SynspAceP_FD_185933 | JGI IMG/M metagenome (GOLD analysis project Ga0163217, IMG submission 185933) | Saline lake microbial communities from Ace Lake in Antarctica - Synechococcus sp. Ace-P (PacBio error correction) | ecosystem: Environmental > Aquatic > Non-marine Saline and Alkaline > Saline ...
CAAGAGATGAGATAGACACAATCTTAATAAAAAAGATGTTTTTTAAAAATGAAAAAAAAAAAAAAAAAAAGAGGGTTTGGAAAAAAAAATTTTTGGGTTTTTTTTGCCCCGCAATTTTTCCCAATAAACCCGTTTTTTGAATAAGATTTTTTAAAGGGCGAATTAAAGCACTGTGAAACACACAAAATGCGCTTTGGGAAGAGGTTATCCCTCTCAGCTTGGGGACATGAGAAAATGAAGAATACTGAGTAAATTCCTATATAGTTGAAAAGTCAAGGACTTAAATATACAGGAGTTTTTAAATAAAAAGTATAAAAAAATAAAATAATGGCTTCAATAACTCTTAGGTTATAAACTTGGAATCATCCAAGGGGTAAAATTGATCCACTTATTGCGGCTTCCAATGCGTACTATAAAGGAAAAAGGGATAAAATTTTTGAATGGCAAAAACGATCTCTTTAACGGCTTGGAGATTTTTTCCCATAGAGCATTTTAATCAAACAATATGATTTTTGCTAATTTCTTTGATCATCCCATTCCGGTTGTAAATCGGCTTACCACAGTTGCTTAGTTCCTTTGGAGAACAACCTTCCATGAAGTGTTTTTTTTAAGCTCAAATGACCAATCGCAGGGCCAACTTTCAAGTTATTAAATTTTCCAAAAAGCTCATGGGCATTGGCCGACGATACTGCATTTCAATTAGTAGTATTTCCGAAAGGATTTGATGACCGAAAGTAATTCCTAAATCTGGTGAGTATTTCATTGGCTTAAAACAAATTAAGCAACGGAATAATGTTTGAGGCCACTAATGCCCCAAACCGATAGTCCCTTTGTACATTTTTGTCCCTTGCACCAATTGGTGCTCCCCATATCAACGGATTCAAATGAATTGTGCCCTCATGAATAGGAACTTGAACATATTGCAAGCTAATTGAAAAAATGTGTTACGAATTCAATCCAAATACCTTGAGTGAATCCCATAGAACTTTATGACATATGGCCAAACGGATGAATGGGTTTAACTCTCCTTGGCCTCAATTATAATAAATTTTCACGGAAGGTTTTAGGAAGAACCTCCTTGCGATTTACGGATTGCCCAAATACTAAAATTTTAGTGCGCTGGCATTGCCGTTTTCTTCACATATGGTGGGAAAATATACTGAAGTGTAGATTTAATTTTTATTGATCTGTAGTGAAAGATTCAGAAACGAAATATACACTATTAATAATGCCACTCTGGAAATTAACATGTTCGGAGGACCGATGCCAACGATTAACCGATAGTTTTTTTTTCAAAATACGTTAATAACACTGAAATGCTATGTAAGACCTCGTTATTTTGGTTGCCCCCATTTTCAGGAGTATTTGGGAAAGCCTTGATGGCCAATCTAAAATACAATAACGATCCATGAGACTTAGTCATTACAAAGTCTTTAAAGAATCTTCAAAATCTAATTGGTAACCAAATATAGAACATAGGATGAAAGTTTTCAAATTTTATGATAAAGTTAAAAAAATAACATCACGTAATAATCCTAACTATACATTCCCCACTAAGTACGGGTGTTAAGTACTATAATAACTAAAGGATATATACTAACAAAAATGAAATATTATTAATTTATAAAAGATGCTCTTAAACGATATCATTCCAATTTTGGGAGAAAAATTCGTAACAGAGTTGATGTTGGTATTGTTTCTTGTTTGACCACAAATGAAGGTGTAATAAGAATAAGTTCATGTGGCTACAAGCTAGACAATCAATTTGATATTTTCTATGTTATAACAGGTTGACATAAAAAAGTAGTGGCTTGAATATCAGCAAAATCTGGTGTGGAATTTTGTAAAATATAATGGAAAGGGACGGCATGGGAAATTCTTTATTTCTCTACTACAAAAGCGGAGCACCTTTGGTTGCAGCCATATATATATTTTTACAGATTGTTTTTTTGCGCAATGGCTTTTTGTCAATACGGCAAAGCCTCTGGAGATTAAGAATCATTTTATTTCTTGCTGAATAAGACATATTATAATATTCTTTAAAAATAGATAGCCCAAAGGTATTTATGAAAAAGTACCTGACAAAGAACTAAAGAACTTTGCGTCACCATGGATATTAGCCAATTTTAAGTTTTGATGGATGGGCATCTTAAAAAAAGAAGAGTTGTAAGGTCTGGAAAATATTGTACATAGATATTATGTATGAATTTTTGATATGAAACCGACTCATCTTTGAATCGGTGCGGCAGCGGACCCATGGATGATAGTTATTAAGCAAGCCTAGATTAACCCTTGCACATGGAATAGAGCTTATGTTGTTAATAAATTGATATTGCAACTAGAAGAAATGATAAAAATGTTAATCGAAAAATGGCTTGCTAAAAACAATTACAGATTTTGGAGTTGTTGGGATAATGAATATGCGGAAATAATATTAATTCATGATGTTAAAGGTAAACCACACTTCCAATGAAGAATCAAGAAGTTATGGTGGGTACATTAGTAACATTGGTTGCATTGGCCAACAGCAATTAAGCCATAAATGATGAAATATGGTGTTAGATTGTTTCAAAAAGTACATAATATTCTTGGAACATTTTCCTGAACCCGGGAAATGGGAATGTTCGTTATTTAAATCGGATGGGAGTTTCTTTGTATTTAAAAGAGTAATGGAAAGGTTGTTTCCTCCCCAAAGCATGTACCAATGCTGATGATCTTTTAAGAGCATTGAATCAATAAAAGGCCAATAATAAATTTCTAAAATGTTTATTTTTTTTAGTAATATAATGATTTAGTAATATAAATTTAGCTACAATATTAAAATTGTATCTTGAGCTGGAGATAGAATTTTTAATAGACAATTATGTTTTAGTCTGATGATTTGGGAAACTCTGTAGCTGGCAGTTTTCTAAATGTTAAAGTGCATCTCTAAATCAAAGAAATGATTGTTTTATATACTAACGATGATTTTATTCTGGGATCTCGTTATGAATTAATATATGTAGTTCTGTATTATTCAATATGAAATGTAAATAAACTATTAAATGAGAAGACTTGTTTTTGTATTTAGCCCTATTGTTTTATGGACCAATGATGCCTTCTTCGTGCAAAAAAAAGAAAGAAAATGAATTTTGGGGAGATGGTGAAACTTTTCTTTGTGTCACAATATTCGACAATGAACCGTCTACCTAATGTGTTTACCGCAAACAGATGGTACGGTAATGCGCAGTTTGTTTTGGGTTGGAATACTGTCGTGTCCGACTATGAAGATGGTGGATGAAAACTGGGTCCGAAATATCCATTGGGTTCGGGTTATAGCGGAGGGGCAATCGTTGACCAGACTAGTTGGTGATTTTGATTTTTAACCGAAGACCTCACCCGCCAGACCAATACCACATGTTCGATAGTACACACAATTGAAAAACATGGTGAAGAAGATATTTTAATATCCCGACAGAAAGGCAATATTCTTCAATTGTATGAACGAACATGGGAATATTAATAAAATCAGTGAGATAATCTCCGGACGGGTTATTCGGCCGCGAGGGTTTATAGTGCGGGGAAACGAACAGAATTCTGGCACTTGCAATATACTAATGCCATTTATAGTGATGAATGGAGGAAAACATGGCAGACTAAGTCGAACTTTTCCTGTTAAAAGGACAGGCGAGCGCATGAAGAGCTCTGCTGATGTACATTGTTTCAATTCGCGCCGGCACATATCAACCGACGGGCAAAAGTCCACGGTGGAGTTAATATCAGCAATTTAAGTAAAATGGTGGGCAAAACCTCGGGAAAATCCGAAATCACGATGTTTCCCTGATTGGAAACCTAGCACAGCGATTAATGTTTAATGGAGGATTGTGAGATTACCGGTCGAATGAATCATTAAACTATTTTTTTAGCAATATTGATATGGCAAAAAAAAAGAAGAGAAGCGAATATTTCGTATTGAAAACCGGGATGAAAAAAAAAGGGAACTGTATGCGGCAGTTTTGACGGGGTAAAACATGCCTGTAATCGGTCTGTCAAGAAGGCAGTTCTTGCCTTACCCGTCATGCTGAGCCGCAAAGGGAACACCTTCAGAAGGAATGATTTACCTTTTTTATGAAAACAATGGCGGCCTGAAAAATGCCCCGTTTTAACTTAGCTTTTGAATAACTAATAGGCGAAGACTGGAAAAATTTTGAAGATTGATAATTATCATGATACCTACAATAAACTCCAGAAATATATGGCAATTGGGCACACTGCGTTCTGCTACGGAAAGAACCGATATCAAGATCCTTATTAAACTGAAAGTTAAAACGAAAAACAAATAAATGAACCATTAAATAATTGATGAGATAAAGGTAATTGGCACATTTGATATTACCATAAACTTGTGATGAAAGATTGATTATTCACTCTTGCCCATGAAAATTGATTTGTTATTGATGCGCGTAAGTAGTATGGTATTTATTCCAATGGTTCAGCTGGGGAATTCTATAATATTTTTACTTGAAGAAGAAATTTGAATAATGGTCAAGTGAAAAGTTAGCCAGCAATGTAATAAAGCCCTTCGCTAAATTTTCAGATTAGCGCAACATAATGAGTCTATTATAATCTCTAGAACGCTAAGACCAACAGTTAGACTATAAAAACCAATAGTGCTATTCACGTGAACTGCCTGACTGGTTGTAAACTACTAATGAGAACTATCATTTTTTTTTTGAAGAAGAGGAAGAAGTGGCTACAGACCATTGGTTTTGTACTGGTACAATCCGCCATCATGCAAAAAAGGAAACTTACAATCAAGATATAGTTGTTTCTAAAAAGAAAATGTAAGCCCGAGTAATAGTTGTTAAGGAGTAGCAGAGGGGATATGACTGTATAAAATATCAAAAGGAATAACTTCGAACTTTCTTTTTTTATTCTCTGCACGCATCTTGCCACTGAATTAAATCGGCTTGCCATGGTGCCCTATTCTATATTATGGGCCTGTTTAATCCGGTTGCTGCCTCAAAAGTTGTATTAGATATGATTTCGGACAACTTTGTATCAGTGCTCTTGAATTAAGAAGAATCAGAATATGAATTTATTGAAATATTATTACCCCCACTCATGATAATAAGGGCTATTCAAAATATGGCCATGGAATAAATTTGTTGATAGGCAAAATTGGAAGGTGTTAGAATTCATCCCAAACTTAAATGGTCCCTATATATCGAGTGGATCTGGATACAGTAAGCAAATAAGGCTAGTGCCGAAAAATGATTCCGAATTTTTCAATAATTTCTTGGCCAGTTAATTATGAATAAATGAAAATTTACGAACCTAAAATGTAACTAATTAAAAAGAAAATCAATCGAATTAACTTTCAACCCTAATTAAAAACGGCTATAGCCCTAATTACTTTAACTCAATAACCTCCTTCTACCGCTCAAAAAAAGCAGGAAAAGCATAGAAGACTTAATGCCTCAACTACCTTTAAAAGTGAGAGGAAGGAATACAATTGTTTTTTAAGATACCTGCCGTTTGGGCTACTAATCAAGGTTTCACTGATTGCTTGCCGAAGCCAGAAAAAGTTCCTGTATGAACTGGGATATAAGATTAGTCATGAGACGTTTCGAAGATCAGGGAAAACAATGATTGCTTTACAAGTGTTTGGTATGAAATAAAAAGAGAGCAATTGTAAGCGTATACAAGTAAAATTTGCTGTATCCACATGGAACTAGTGAGTGATAAAGAACATGCAATATAAGGAACAAGCAAAGATACAAGGAGTTTTTGTTGAAATCGAAACGATATGGTAAGATTGGAGCTTTTCCGAAGAAATTACCAAGGAGTGAAAACTTCGGGCTGTCCTGGTATGCCACTGGTCCTGGCTCTGATTCAAGTGAAGGTGGTGATTTAGAAGGTCGTTTTATGTTTCTAGTGACCACTATGTGAGAAAGTACTAAATAAATACTTATCTCATATTATTATTTTCCGATGACCATTTGGCGAATCTTGAATTAGGAGAAAGAACTGGCCCCGAAATGGAACAAAAGTCATGAATGTGATGTTGAAACTCTCAAACAACAGGCTTATGTTTGAATATGCTAAGTTATATAGATCAACAATCTTTAAGAACAATCGCTTTATAGTTCCAATGGGGGTACACATGGGACAATATGCAATACTCCGATGATTGAATAGAACTATTTCCAGGCATATCTGCGTTTTTGATGGCTAATAATCAAACTTATCTATTGTTTTCAAATCCAGCCCATAAGAAGCAAAAGGGAAACATGGCATGTAAGTTAGTTAATGAATGATGGAAAACATGCCTACCATCACGTACAATTTTCAAGGGCCATCTGCATATTCCGATTTGTTCTTTGATGGCCGTATTGGTCTTTTATTTGAAAGCGTAAAGACTCCATATTAAGGCATGTATGAATGCGTTTGATGCCATGACCTAATCAATATGAATGGAACAAAGCCTACTTCAGGGAAGGGAACCACTTAGCCCTCCTCGTAAAATTGTGCCTGGACTATTAAATTAAGACTATTATATGAGTTTAGAATAAAAGGATCGATAGCGGTCTTGTTCACCTTCGACAAAGATGCGTTTACCTGCAACCAATATCCGAAATTGTGGAGCACCTTATCGCCAACGGTATCGAATGCCTTGTATGCTATGGGGAGTACCGGCGAGGGCCCTCTCGATGACGGGTAGTCAGCGAAGGAGGCACCTGATGCCTACATGGGTTCGTTTCGAATGCGAATACCTGTTTATTGTGAAGTTAAGCCATACCAGCCTATGATGCGACGAGGAGTTGACCAGCAATGCGTAAGGAGGGCGGATGCTTGTATCTGCAACATTGCCGCATACTATATCGGTGTCCATAATCGACCAGCTGGCTGGCGGTGCGCAAGATAGCCGATGCCAACGAGTTCCTTTATTCTATTACACATACTGCAATAGACCGGGCAAAATTTCAAGATGCCACACTTTCTTGAGAAAATAGGCGATACCCTGCACAGCTGGCGAATCAAGTATACGTCTGGGCCATCGACGATTTGATGATGTGCCAAAGATTTACGCGACAGTACACAAATTTCTTCGGTTTGAACGAACTGTTCTTCCGGCCTTGCAATGGGGCCGATTCGTTGTCGTTGGATCACCTACAACTTCATGGCGCCTACCTTATCACAATATCACGAAAATATACGCAAAGGGCAATCCACAGGGCAATGGAGAATATTTCAGGCCGTAGACTAATCGATACCCTTTGGCTATTGAACGGATTGGCCTCGGCAAAGGCGATCAATAGAAATGTCCGGGTCACGATTTTGGGCCGCCGGGGCCCCCCGAAAATCAAGAAAAAACCCTCCCTAATTTAAAAACCAGCCCTTGCACAAAACGAGCTACGATACCTTTTTACGCTTAAAACTAAAATATTGGACTGTTTTTGAAATTCCCAATTCCAGTACCAAAGAAAAACAACTATTACTTGTTATGTCACGACAATGCTAATAATTTTTATTTGTGTTATAATATGTTCAATCAATACGTTCAAATGACAAAGAGGTTATACCAAGAAAGATAAGTTCAATATCGAATGCGTCCCTTGCCGTCAACGGTTGATCAAACCATTCTTTGGGCTATGCTGGCATGTTGGGGGGCATTCATACATGGAAGTGATCATCGAAGCGGGGGGAGCTAATTTTCCGGAAGGTGCACTTGGAAGGTGCAAAGTATGGCTGATTTATTTTTATTTCAAAAATGTAATGGCGACAATAGCAGATTAGGCTCCAATGCCTTTGGGATATGATCCTCAGTTCAAACTCGAATGGAATTTTTAATTATTGGAAGGTAATAATTCTAAAATACTTCGGACAAAGTATTTCTTTATTAAGTTATGATATCCAATAAAAGGGTAATTAATAAGGAATATCCGATTTAACCCAAACCTTTGCATAGTACAATCTGCTTGCTGTTCAGGAATAATAAGGTATATTTGTAGTGGGGTCTATGAACTGCGCTACTTCAACCTAATTCGATTTTATTTAAGATTTAGATAACCCTAATAAAATGTAAAGTGCTAAAGATTATTGGCGACAAGGAGTTTTCATAGTGCAGCAATACAGAAACTTCAAAATGGTTCCAAACTTTTGTTTTTTGGAGTAGAAAACAGGTAAAAATGATCGGCTATAGATAATTATCGACACTATATTGCTATGACCTCAGAAGAAAACTCTGTGAGAACCTAGCTATATCCCTATATGGAAGTAAACAGGAATTATGGTTCGTCGCACAATATTGGGTCCATGCACGTTTTGGTATATGGGGGAGATGATGGGTTGTTTTCAGCTGCTCACAAATTTGAATGAAGAAATTGAACTCAAAGAAATCAGATTCTATAAATCGCCAGCTAATTTCTGCAAAGAAAAACTATTTAAATACCCACCCTCTTTATAAAGAAATAACTCGCCTTTAATACAATTACCCAAAAATGGTATGTTATGGTAACGTTGGAAACAAAGTTCCTTACCATAACTATGTCTATACTTTTGGAAGGAAGATGAAATTTACATGATTTCTGGGAGAAATTGCTCCTGTGTCCCGTACCTCCCAAAGGTTTTAAAGAATAAGCTTACGGGAGGCGTAAACAGCTTTGGAACTCTAAACTATGGTTATTAAATAGGTTTTTATAATAATTGCAATGGTCTTACTTTTCTAGAAAACAAAATATCTAACAAGGACTATTTTACAGGTGGCGGCCGCGTTCCGTGGTGGGCCTCTGGATCAGTGTATTTGACTTGTTAAGCGCATTGAACCTTAATGCCATTTCCTGTAATTCATTTAACCGATTGGTCTATTTTTTCCTAAATCATCATCCATGATTTTTTGATTGTTTCCTGTATCGCTTTGTCTTTATACTATTTTCATAGGCTAAATATTTCTAATGCTACTGAATCTGAAAATAGGTTAATTGATGTGCAAAGTTTGGAAGTTTATCAATTTTATTCTAATTTCCAACTGGTCGAATAGCCATTGGTGCTTCTTTGCCTTCATTGGTATTTCCAATGTAACAGGTATTCTGTAAAGCTCAGTTTGATAATGGGATTCTCCTGTGTTGCATAACCAATTGGAGAATTGAATCAAGTCATTTGGACGGATGTATTGCAAGTGCCGTATTGTGAGGAAGTATATTGCTAATTTTGCTTCTCTCCAATCAGAAATTGGGGGGGCCTAATGAACAGCATATACTTTGCAGTGATCACCAATAATAACTTGATTGGTCAATTATGGATTTAAATTTCTCAGAACTTAACGTTTGGTTGTTTTTTTAAGAGGCTTGCTTCTGCCGCCTATTACTCAAGCATAAGATCAAACTGTAGTTCAACGCTATCTAACAAGTACAAGTGTAAAGGACGCCCCAAACCTCCTATCGATGAATGCGCATTAAGCTTCCCGGCAATACCATTATTTTTTTTTAGTTATTGAACCTTGCTTTCTTTACTCTTTTACACAAAAACTCCGGAAAAGGCTTCGGCCAACCTTGCAATAATGATTCATTCTTCCCATGGTAATTTTAATAGAGCCTTCCTTAGGGAATTCCGGACTTTTGATGCGCTATATTTCCAGCGCATGTCATATCAGTAAGTAGTTTTAAATCAAGTTCCCTCCGCGTTTTGTAAATGATTTCTATAAACATTTTATAACCGAAACCCAATTTAAAACTTTTTAAGATGCCCGATACTCTTTTAATTGTGCTGTCTTGTCATGGGTATTGGCCTATGGATGGCAAATTCCAACATTAAACCTTATTGACCAAAATTCTTTTGTTATGGCTTAATTAACTGCATGTCAGTGAATTTTCTTTTGGTAATGAACCAAATAAGGTAATTCAAAAGGTACCTTTGATGGTGTAGTAAGTACCATAGCAAACTTATTTTATTACCTTTATACTACTGAACATATATTGCTATATCCTGTCATTGATTGGTATATGCTGTTTGCCGTTGGTATTATTTTCAGTCTGGTTTTGAATGAAATGACGAAGAAATATATACGAAAATTAACTACAATAATATATATGTAAAAATTTGAAGATTAAACGATAAAGAATGTTGCAGAAGAAACTGCGTAATGAGTTTTTCTGAGATGGTTACATATTCTTTCCCGGATTTAAACTCCTTGGAGATAAGGAAGTCAACGAAAGCTTTAATACTATCAAGAGTCTGTCAATAGATAGTAATGCCAAAAGTGACGTTTATTATTCGAGTCAAAATAAAACCTCGTTAAAGCAAATTGCAACGCCTTTTTAGTAATCATTCATTTTTTGCCGATATGATGGATAACAGTAAGGTTTAAGAAACTGGCCTCTATCTTGTTGGATGATCATGAGGCAAGAAATTCAATATTTCAATAAACCTCCAAAATATAGGGCAACAACTCCAGCCATCAGATGTATTATTTTTATCTCGACACCAAACGAGGCCTGTAACGATTGATGGGCTTGGACCGTTTGACGAAGAAAATGGTGTGTTCGTTACATCAAAGGTCGCACTCACCGTATGCAAAGCAGTGAAACAGGTACCTATGTTTTCTCAGGTTATTTTGGATTATGTGAGAAAGAAATCTCGTAAAATATGAGTTACACCCAACACAACCGGAGAATCTATTGGTGCACCATTTTCCATTGACTATTCAATCGTGGCGATGAAACACTAGTGAAAGCCGTACGAGACAGGAAATGGGTTTTTCTATTATCAACAAGGCAAGAAAAGACGTTTGAGAAGCGCAAAAGCTTATCAATAAGAAACTAGCAAGGATCCTAACAAGAGACAAGTTTAAAACAGGAAATAGCTTTGGCGTACTGGTTGAAAGTCTGAGTGAGAATTGGATTCGTGGTTGCAATTTGGAGGTCCTTGGGGCAATAATAATAGGAGTCGGTAGCACCCTCTATAACGCATTTGAAAAAAGTATTAATTTTGGTAGCTTTGCTTTGCTTATGGAACAAGACGCAGTGAAAGAGTTATGGCAGCGGTTGGAAACAACGACAGTGATAAAACTACGTAGCGACTAAAGTAACTCCCTTAACCGAAAATGAACAACATTGTTGATGAAACCCACCAATAAGAAGGGAGTACCCAGAGTGGTACATGAGACAAATAGTTAGTGGTCATTAACGTCGTCTAGGCGTTGAACGCCTGGATGTTAACAATTACATTTTTATGCTCGAAGTGTGTGCAGACGCTCATTGGCTAGAACTCTGAAATGGCCTAAGCTGAAAGCGTAAGGTGATAAAATAGGTGTATCACTTGCCTGATATCCGGCAAAGCAGGGTGGACTTGCCAATTGATCTGGTAGAATACCATGCATTAAGTTCAAATATTTTTGAACAGAACCTCAGATGAATTGTTCCATTGGAAAGAACTAACCAATACTGTTTTTATTGCCCAGTACCACTGATTCAGGACGTTGACAGGTACTAGATGATCAACCTATTTGAATGGAGTGTGGAATAAGCGACATTTAATGTATTATGTGACGTTTAACAAACATTACAAAAAATTGAGAAGCTTAAAAAGATATTTGAACCATATTATGGTAACCTCCTGCAAATGCCGCCTTACGTATGCCCTTACCTCCAGAAGAAGTTACCTATAAACTGAATGCGGAATAAAAAGTGAGGTCGACTTAAAATTGCTATTTCGGATGGTGCTAAATTCCAACTGAAATTGTAAAATAGTTTAAAACACATCGATGGAAACACGAATTTACGACATCATAAATAATGAAAATAAAAATTATAGTCAATTTCAAATAGAAGCTGAACCTTCAATTCAAAGGCCTTCAGAAGCGTCTCTTTTCTATTACCTTTAGGAACCTAGAATGGCATGGGCTGACAATTTGCAATAGTCTGATAGTACCTACCTCTCATGCAATGTTAAGTGTGCGATAAAATGGGCGGACTTGTAAGCCACCTTTAATATTATGTATGACCGGAGTAATTTGAACCATCCGTATTACATTTTGATAGAACAAGAATGGTCTTGCTCAATATCTTAATGACCACACTGAACGCGTCTGGAAACCGGATAGATTAAAAGTTATCATTTTACCGGACATTGCTTTAAAACATGGAATTATACTGTGCTAGGAAAAGTGAAGGCTGAATAAAATCACTTGGAATTATACGTAATTGTCAATTCTGAGTGCCAAGAATTGATATGAAAGCGGATCAGGAGCCTTTTGAAACTCGTTCTGGATCAAATAAGCCAGACTTATACAGGTTGCAAAACTACCGAAAAAGAGGAAAGTACCTGCAAAGACCGAAGAAATAGTAATGGTTATCACAGAAGGGAATACAATGTTTTGTTTGGTTAATTTTTGGGATGACCAAGGTATTATGATAATGATAAAAGCAGCATCTGTTTAAAAATATGTTGACATGGGGTGCTGAAATCTGTGATATAACTTAAATTACGTTTTACAAAACTTTCTTGAAAGGTTATTTATTCGTGGAAAAAATATTTTTCATAGATTAAACGACTAAATTTTGGAGTCAACTTGGTTAAAAACTTAAGAAACACATAGTTGAACTTTTTGTAGCAGTTATACCCGAATCCATTAATCAGAACTGCAATATTGGCAAGGGTATTAAAAGTCTAATATTGAACTACAAAACCGGAAAAGATAAATTTTGAGTACTGAAAATTGTTGTAATCCAAGTTATTGACCAATTAGCGAAAAGGAAAGTTTATACTGTATTACAGAGGTTAGTGACTTGATGGACCCAAAGTAAATTGCCTATAAAATAAGACGACTTTCACTTACCATTTAAACCAAACAATCCATAATGAGTTATCCTGTCATTTGGAGAAACTGATTCCAATATTATAGTAGCTTCTAATGAGACGGAACGTCATCTCAGTCCCAAATTGAAAGTTCGGAAAGGTTGAAAGTTAGCAAAGAAAAATTCACCCATACGGGTCAAAGTGTAATAACTTACTAGGCAACAATCCCCACATGCACATCAAATAGCATACGCCATTACAATAACTTTAGTTGTATCTTGGTTATGATTGTTAAT